>JAEEGL012583354.1_pt1 | contig 12739 bp, 7 predicted proteins | sample 9134231 | NCBI WGS metagenome assembly JAEEGL01 (sample SAMN16246548, study PRJNA631951) | gut metagenome | biome: gut microbiome; feature: rumen; material: fiber-attached | host: Bos | place: Iran: Karaj | collected 2018-10 | reverse complement strand
GTCGTTGGCGCGATTTGCATTTGGATGGAATGTCGCGGTGGTCAACTATGTCATCAACATCATCTTGCTCGTCCTTGCATACCGCATAGTAGGAAAACAGTTTGTCTTGCGCACTATCTTTGGAGCGACCCTCTCAAGTGTCTTCATCGCTCTGATGACTCCATGGAGCTACGAGCCGTTGGTTCAGCAACAGCCCTTCATGAATGTCATCATCGGTGGTATCCTCTGTGGGATGGGGCTGGGCATCGTCTTCTCGCATAACGGCAGCAGTGGTGGAACGGACATCATCGCGGCAATGGCGACAAAACGTAGCAATGTGTCGTTTGGGCGAATGATGCTCTACTGCGATGTGGGCATCATCTCGTCGAGCTACCTTATCTTCCAGTCGCCCGAGAAAATCGTTTATGGTCTTATCATCATGATCATCGTGTCGTTGGTTTCCGACATGGTCATCAACAATAACCGCCAAGCGGTGCAGTTCATGATTTTCAGCGAAAAGTGGGAGGCGATTGCCAATGCCATCACCACCGACACCCACCGCGGATGCACCGTACTGGACGGAATAGGATGGTATACACAGCATCATGTCAAGGTGTTGATGGTTATCTGCCGCAAGTTTGAGAGCGTTAACATCTCGCGTATCATCAAAATGGTTGACCCCAAGGCATTTATCACCAAGACCAATGTCAACGGAGTCTATGGATATGGTTTCGACGAAATGAAAGTGCGCATCCCGAAAGAAAAGGTTGAACCCCAAAACCAAGAAGATGCGTCCTAGCTTGAAACACCTTGCAGTGTTGGCACTGTGCCTGATGGCGGCGTTGCAGCTCAACGCTCGCCTGCCCATGGGAGTGGCTGCCACCTACAATTTCGCCTCCGAGTACCAGCAGCACGGCTTCGGCGCGAAGTTGTGCCTCGATGTCTTTGGACCATGGCGCCTTGAGCCAGAGATGGTTTATTTTGCCCAAAGTGACGACGTGACAACGTTGCAGCTCAATGTCAACGTGCACTATGTGATGCCTATGATGTCGCGTTTGTACCTATATCCCTTCGCAGGGGTGACCTACAGCCACTGGGGCTATGTGGGACCCGACCATAGCCGATGGGGAATGAATCTGGGAGGCGGAGCTGAGTTGACGCTCGGAAGGCAATGGTCGCTCATCGGGGAGTTCCGCTACATGCTTGTCAGTCATGAAACCCAAGCTATCACGACCTTAGGCATCAAGCGACTCTTCTGAATATGACTCAATAGGAAAACGAAGCGTTGCATTCCCCAGAGGGGGAGTGCAACGCTTTTTCCGTTGTGCTGAGTGAGATTACTCTCCGGGAGCGATAGCGCCAGTCGGGCAAGCGTCTGCGCAAGTACCGCAGTCGATGCACACATCGGGATCAATCTGATAGATGTCACCTTCGTTGATTGCGCCGGTCGGGCAAACACCCTGGCAAGTTCCACATGCCACGCAGCTGTCAGAAATTACGTATGCCATAGTTCTAAAGCAAATAATAAAAAGAGTTATTAATTAAAATAGTTCTAAACGGTCTGCAAAAGTACTACTAATTTTTGAACTGCACAATGCTTTTCCGATTTTTTTGTCTTACATCTGCAATTTCTGTGCCAAACACACTCAAATCTCACAAAAAAGCAGTAACTTTGCACTCCTCTCAAAAAAGCAAACAAGTAAACAAACAAAGTCGCTGAAACGACCATCTGAGTAATCGAGGGTGGAGCGCAGCGAAACCCCCGGAAAAAGTGGACTGGAAAGATCAACTGGGCGCAGCATTTGGTATTGACGTGCCCACAAGCGAAGAAATAGCCGCTGAACGTGCGGCGCAAGACAATGTACCGCGCGGCGATGCGATGCAGCAGCAAGGCAAAGACGTCGTGCATGTCATCATCGAACGAAAGGGTAGGGCGGGCAAGGTCGCCACTATCATTGTCGACCTCAAGTGCGACGACGAAGCACTCAAGGCGCTCGCTAGCCAACTCAAACAGCAACTCGGTGTCGGTGGCTCGGCCCGAGGTGGCGAAATCCTCATCCAGGGTGACCACCGCGACCGCATTATGCAACTCCTACGCAAAAAAGGCTTCATCGTAAAATAAAATTCTCCATTCTCCATTCTCAATTCTCAATTAAATAAGTGCACACTGGACTACTACAAATCAGCGCATCGGCTGGCTCGGGAAAAACCTACACCCTCGCCAAGCGTTATATCATGCTCCTGATCTTCACCACCGGGAGCGACGGACTGTTGCACCTGCGCCAGCAGAATGGTTACCATAACCATATACTTGCCATCACGTTCACCAACAAGGCGACAACCGAGATGAAACGGCGCATCATCGACGAACTTTATATCTTGGCAACGAACCCTATCGAGAGTGAGTTCATGCGAGACTTCAAGAAGGACGATGCCAAGAATCACATCTTCGCGCCAGGCACACTCGACAATGTCCAGCAGGCCGCACGTCGGGCACTTGCCGCAGTACTCTATGACTACGGCACCTTCAACGTCAGTACCATCGACTCGTTCTTCCAGACTATCATGCGAAACTTTGCCCACGAACTGGACCGCGACTACAATTATGAGGTGCAAATTGACTCGGATTTCGCTCTGCAGACCGCCATCCACGGTTTCCTCCTTTCGCTCGGGGCAACCGCTGGACGAAACAACGGCAGTCTTACCGATGTCGAGAGGTGGGTGAAGGAGTACATAAAACAACAGGTCACCGAAGGCAAGGACTGGAACTTCTTCAGGGATGACGGAGGTTTGCTGGACTATGCAAAACTCATGACCATGGAGTCCTTCCGCGAGCGCATGCCACAGCTGAACGAATACCTCACACGAGAGGTTGACGGTGAGCGCGTGCCCGACTTCTCAAGGGTCAATGAATTCAAGAAGCGGGTGATTGAGTTGGCGAAGCAATATGAGCAACGCTATCTCGCATTGGCATCTTGTATGGCTCAGCTGGTCAACCAGCATGGAGTGGACTGTGAGCGCTTATTCAAAGGCAGGTTAGTGGAGAATATGAAGAAAACCGACAATCCGATTGCGCGGGGCGAGGCATATCCCAAATCGGTAGATGACCTTACCGAAGATAAGCTCGTCAAAAACTCTTTCACCAAGAAGTACATGCCTCCACAAGCCTTCATCGACGATGTTATGGCATGGCGCAGGGAGGTAATATGGACTTACAATGTGTGGCAGTTGCTCGCAAAGCTGCCGTCCGACTTGGGACTGCTCGCGCTCATCAACAGCATCGACGAGAACTTGAAGCAGTACAGCCGAGACACCAACCAGCTGCTGCTTGGCGACACCAACGACCTCATCGCCCGCGTGATAGAGAGCGGTGTGCCCTTCCTCTACGAGCGCGTAGGCACATGGATCAACCACTTCATGATTGACGAGTTCCAGGACACCAGCCGCAAGCAGTACGAGAACTTTAAGCCGCTGCTTGAGGAGGCTCTCTCGCACAACGAAGGTGAGAACCTGTGCATGCTCATCGGGGATGCGAAGCAGTCCATCTATCGCTTTCGCAACGCCGAACCCAGTTTGTTCCGCGACAAAATTGGCGAGGACTTCACATCCGAGAATCACGGCCTACGCCAGCAGACACTCGACACCAACTATCGCAGCTGCCCTGCAATCGTTGAGTTCAACAACTGGCTCTTCGACAAGCTGTTGCAACTGCCAGAATGGGCCGACAAGGACGTGCTGCAACGCACCTATATGCCCAACCAACTCAAGGAGGATTTCCAGCAGCTTAAGCACAAGAAGTCGCCACAAGGCATGGTCGTGGCACACTTGCTCACCAAGGACAAGCAAGAGAAAAGCGACGAGCAAAAGCAAGCCGTGCTAGAACAACTCCCGCAATACCTGCTGCAGCTGCATGAACGGTTTGAATGGGGGAAAATTGGCATTCTGGTCAACCGACGCAAGGAAGGAAACGCCATCGTCGCTACCATCATGGAGTACAACAAGACTGTGGCACCAGAGAGGCAAATAGCCATCGCCAGCGACGAGTCGATGCTCATCTCGCGATCGCCCAGCGTCAGACGCATCGTGAGTCTGCTCAGGTTCATCGACCTTACTCAGTTTCACATGGATGACGAGCAAGGCGAGGACGGACGCTCCGACAATACCGATAATGAGAAGGACAAGAGAAAGAATACCGCAGGCAATCGCCTGAGAGAGCAATATCTGTACCATGTCTTGGGCATGTTCATGGAAAGAATGGCCACTGACGAAAAACAAAATCCCGGACAGGTGCTGCAACAGTGCTTCAAGCAGGCGAAACAAAGACGCAAGCTGAGCGACACGGAGCAGATGAATGCGTTTGCCGACGATTTGGAACTCCTCTTGCCCGACCGCCGCACCGAACTCATGACACTCACCAACATCGTTGAACACCTCATCAGGCGTTATATGAACGTGACTGAGAGCGCTCCCATTGAGACGGCGCACTTGCTGGCCTTCCAGGACTGTGTCAACGACTTCGCCACACAGCGCAGCGGCGGCACAGTGCGGGAGTTCCTTAATTACTGGGACACCCGCTGTGACAAACTTACAGTGCCGGCCTCGGCCAGCGAAGATGCGGTCAGCGTATTGACCATACATAAAGCCAAGGGACTGGAGTTTGACTGTGTGCTCATCCCATTCGTCAACTGGGACATCAAGAGCGAGGGTGGATACGGAAGGAAAATCTTTTGGCTCGATACCCAGACGCTGAAGAATGAGAACGCGTTGACTGTATTTGACCACGAAACGCCCATACCCGAAGACCTCATTCCACCTTTGTTGCCACTGGCTCAGCCTGATGTGACGCGTTTGGCAAAGGCAGGATTCTGCTTGCAAGAGTTTGTTGACAAGTATGAGCAGGATGTGATGGTCGACAATGTCGATAAGACCTATGTCGCATTCACCCGACCCAAGCAGGAGATGCATCTATTCATTCAAACCGAAAGCGAGATTGGCAGTCTACTCGCGCCCATCTTGCGGAATGGCGAGAATGAGCCGGAAACCAAAATCAGACAGCTTGACGAGAACAGCTTCCAGTGGGGAGAACCACGGAATGTCGATGATGACAAACCCAAGAAGGAGACCGACGAGGTGGTTATGATAGATATGCCACCCTACAAAGTGGCGTCGGGTGCCGCACACATCAGTGTGCGGCTGCCTGAGGATCTCACCGACAAGCAGAACACGGGCAACCGCCTCCACAACCTGATGTCCCGCATAGCCTATCGACGTGACGTGGAGCGCGCATGGGGCTTTTGCATGAATCGCGGCATCATCCGCGCCGATGACCGCGAGTGGCCGCTGGAGCGCGTGCGCGCGGTCATAGACCGCATGTTCGATGACCCACGCACTGCCGACTGGTTCAGCGATGATAATCGCGTCTACAACGAACGAAACCTCACTGTGGGACATGACACCACCAACAAGACAAAGCGCCCCGACCGCGTCATTCAGCGACCCGACGGAACTTGGGTGGTCATCGACTATAAGTTCGGCGAGAAGAACCTCGAGCGGCACACCGGCCAAGTGGCTGGCTACATGCGTCGCCTAGCAAGCATGGGCAAGAAACCCATCCAAGGCTACCTATGGTACGTCGCCCTCGACGAAATCATAGAAGTTGATAGTTTATAGTTGATAGTTTATAGTTGATAGTTTGGGCTTTTCCGGTCTATGAAAAAGTTGCTTTTCTCTCTCATATTCCTCATCTTGGCATTGCCGCTGGCGGCGCAGGAGATTGACTTCATCAACAATGAGGCCAACCGCATCGTGCTGAACGGGGACAACTGGTCTTCACTGAAAAAGGCACTGAAATCGCCCAAGTCGTGGAACGACGGCAAGTTCCAGCTGGTTCAGATTGGCGACAGCCACATACAGCCCGATATCATGACCGCACAGGTACGCCGGCGAATGCAGAACAAGTGGGGAAACGGAGGACGAGGACTCATTCCCGCTTTCTATCTGGCAAAGACCAACGAACCCACCGACTACATCCTCAAGTCGAGCACGCGCGTCAAGGACTATTCACGCATCCTGAGCCGAAACTGGACCACCGACATCGGACTCACGGGCGTGGCGGTGCGCTTTGACACTGCCTATACCGAACTTTACATCAAGGCCAAGGTCGCCAGCGACAAGTTCACCCGTGTGACCTTGCTCCATGCCCCCAAGGGCGGCTATGAGACCGCCAGCAGCGACGGCGATGTGATCTTCGCCAAGGAAGTCTCGTCCTGGGCGCAGCAGTTTCAGCTCAAGCGCAGCACCGATACCGTCACACTGGGTGTGCCTTGCCCCAGCGACTTCTATGGTGCCATCCTCTACAACGACAAGCGTGGTGTGATGGTTCACTCCATAGGAAACAATGGCGCCACCTACAGCAGCTATTGCAAGGTGGCGGACTTCGGTGAGCAACTCAAGGTACTGAAGCCCCAACTGGTGATTATCTCGCTGGGAACCAATGAGGCCTTCGGTAACATCACGGGAACGGAGAACTACATCACGCGTCTCATCGCCGACATTCGCAAACACAACCCCAATGCCAAGTTCCTGCTCACCACGCCCATGGAGTGCCAGAAACGCGTATCACGTCAAGTGGCGCAGCAAGTCAAGGTGGGGGGCGGAAAACGGAAAAAAGCACGCTACAAAACGGTCTACAAGACCGTTACTAGTTATGCGGCCAACGAGAAGGTCAATCAGGTGCGGCAGCTCATCCTGGATTATGGCAGACGACACAAAATCGCCACCTGGGACCTCTACGAGGTAGCGGGCGGATATGGAGCGAGCAGCAAGTGGGTCGCAGCCGGACTGATGAACCCCAGCGACCATCTCCACCAGTTGGAGTCAGGCTACGAACTCCAAGGCATGCTCCTCGCCGACGCCCTTCTTGAGGCCCTGAAATAGCCCCTAAATCCTTTCAACAAAAAAATGAATAATCCGCGCTAAGCTTACGTCTGGCGCGGATTGCTGTTGGCGTGTTTTTTGTTAGACTAGAGTGTTAATAAGTGTAAATATATGATATAATTTGGTTAATATTATATAAGCATTGGCCTATTCTTAATTATGTTTAAAGGATTTGTGCTACTTTTATAAACTCAAACTAAGTAGTAGTCGCATTTGTATGCAACATCAGATGAAAAATGCTCAAAAAATGTCATTGCTATATCCTTTTAATACAGATATCTAACCTAATATATGTTGTTTGAACATTTGACAATTATAACATAATTTCTATTTATCAAACTAATATTAACTCTAAACCAAAAAGCGTATGAAAAGATTCTCAGTACTGCTTGCAAGTGTTCTGATGCTATGTGCAGCAGCATTTGCGCAGGTTTCGATCACCGGCACGGTTGTGCAGGCGAGCGACAATGAACCTATCATCGGTGCTACGGTCACCGTGGTGGGCACCAAGACGGGAACTGCCACCGACCTCGATGGCCGCTTCACTATCAATGTGCCCAATGCCAACAGTATGCTCAACATTTCCTACATCGGTATGACACCTGTGACTGTCAAGGCCGAGAACGGAATGCTCGTTCAGCTGAACAGTAACGCACAGGACCTCGACGAGGTCGTGGTCGTGGCTTACGGTACGGCTAAGAAGAGTGAGCTGACGGGTGCAGTATCTCAGGTTACCTCTCAGCAAATTGAGACACGCCCCGTGACCAGCGTCACTTCGGCTCTCGAAGGTACTACAACGGGTCTGGTGGTCAACTCGACCTATGGCCAGCCTGGTGAGGATGCCTCAATCCGTATCCGTGGTTTTGCATCTATCAATGGTAGCAACACCCCGATGTATGTCATCGATGGCGTGCCCTTTGGTGGCAACATCAGCGACTTGAACAGCGCCGATATCGAGAGCATCACCGTGCTCAAGGACGCTACCTCGGCAGCTCTCTATGGTAGTCGTGCAGGTAATGGCGTTATCCTCATCAACACCAAGAAGGGACGTAACGACAAAATCCGCATCAATGCTTCAGCCATGCTCGGTACCTACAACCGTGGTATTCCCGAGTACGACCGCATGAACGATCGTCAGTGGATGAACGCCATGATGCAGAGCTACACGCGTGATCTCTATGATGCTGGCAACACTGGCACGAACACGATGTCGATGAACGAGGCCATCGCGGCTGCTAACGCAGGCATCATCAATGATTATCTGAAGTATAACATTTACAACCAGGACGCTACCAACCTGTTCAAAGGCATCTATCTGCGTGACGATGCCCAGATTAAGAGCGACATTGCTGGTGACCTTGATTGGTTCAAAGCTGCTATTCGTAGCGGTTTCCGTCAGGACTACACCATGACCGGTGACGGTGGCAACCAGAAGGCCAACTACTTCTTCAGTGTTGGTTACACCAAGGAGGATGGTTATACCAAGGAGTCAGGCTTCGAACGTATGACGGGCCGTGCCAAGGTTAATCTGGAGCCGGTTAAGTGGTTCAAGACGGGTCTGTCGGTCGCTGGTTCGCATCAGTTGACGCGTTTCCACACCGACAGTGAGGGTAGTTACAAGAACGCCTTTGGTTATTGCCGTAACCTGGCTCCCATCTATCCCATCCACTTGCACGACTTGAATAGCGCTACTGGTGCTTATGTGCTGGATGAGCAGGGCAACCGCGTGTATGACTCGGGTGACAACCAGAGCTACAATGGCGTGGATTACGCCATGAACCGTCCGCAGTATCCAGGTCGCCACTACATGTGGGAAACTGAATTGGATATGGACAAGACCTACCGCAACACCTTGAACTCGCAGGCCTATGCAACCTTCGTGTTGCCTTATGGTTTTGATCTCACGGTTAAGGGCGACATGAATGTCCGTAACACCGAGAACCGTACTTACAACAACCCAACTATCGGTGACGGTATGGGTAACCACGCGCGCACCAAGCGTTCGATGTACCGCTACAAGAACTGGACGTTGCAAGAGCTGATCAACTGGAACTACACCTTTGCTGAACGTCATGCCTTTGAGGCATTGCTCGGTCACGAGGCCTACTACTACAAGTACAACTACCTCTATGGTTATAAGGCCAACGAGACCCTTTCTGGACTTGTCGACATGATTAACTTCTCGGACATCCAGAGCCTCTATGACTACGAGAACAACGATCGCAAGGAAAGCTACTTGGGCCGCTTGCGTTATGTGCTCGATGACAAGTATGCATTCGAAGGCTCGTTCCGTCGTGATGGTTCGTCGCGCTTCCATCCCGATCACCGTTGGGGTAACTTCTACAGCATCGGTGCCAGCTGGATTCTGAGTCGCGAGGACTTCATCCGTCAGTATGACTGGATCAACAGCTTGAAGTTCCGTGCTGCATACGGTGAGGTTGGTAACGACCTGTCGGCCGACTACTACAGCTACATGGCATTATATGACATCACTGTCAATGGTGGCTCTGGAGCATTGGTCAAGAGCCAGCTGACCAACGAAAACCTCTCGTGGGAGTCGGTGCGCAACCTCAGTGTCGGTCTCGAGGGTCGTCTGTTCAACCGTCTGAACTTCAGCATCGAGTTCTTCAACAAGGAGTCGCACGACCTGATCTTTAACTTGAACCAGCCCCTGTCGGCTGGCGCTACCAGCACTTCGTCAGGCGTGTCGCAAGTACAGGTCAACCTGGGTAACATGGTCAATCGCGGTCTTGAGTTCTCGGCCGATGTCGACATCGTCAAGACCAAGGACTTCCGCTTCAATTTCGGTTTGAATATGACCTACCTCAAGAACAAGATCACCAAGATGCCCGAAATCTATCGCGTATCTGAAGAGCGTGACGAATATGAGGCAGGTATGTTGAGCTCGCCTTACAAGTATATCGAAGGTCGTCCCATGTACTCATTCTTCACCTATACTTACAAGGGTGTTGATGACATGACCGGCCAGTCGCTTTACACGTTCAACGACCACGACTACTATGTGCCTGGCATCTTGTTCCAGGGCAAAGATGTGGAAAATATGAGCGAGGATGATTACAACGCACTGGTGGGCGATCGCGATGCAATTCCCGAGGGTGAGTATGTCGTCATCGATGGTGTGCCCTACGTCTACAAGCCCGGTACCTATGGCAAGCGTGAGTGGCACGGAAGTGCAGTGCCTAAGTTCTATGGCAGCTTTACGCCGACCTTTGAGTACAAGGACTTCACTTTGAGCGGAATCTTCTCGTTCCAGCTGGGTGGCAAGTGTATCGACTACACCTACCAGGGCCTGACCTCGATGGGTGGTACTCCTAGTGCTATCCATGCCGACATGGAGAGCGCATGGGTCAAAGACTTGACTGGCACTGCACCCACCTACAACGTGGAATCATTGACCAAGGCTGACAGTTACGGTCACTCCTATGTCAACTATCCCGCCAGCCGACTCGACGCGAATGGAACGCCTGCAGTTTGGTCGTCATACAACAGTAATAACACCGCTACGTCGAGCCGTTACATCACCTCGTCGAACTATTTCATTATCAAGAACATCAGCTTGAGCTATCGCTTGCCGCGCACAATCCTCAACAAGATTGGCTTCACCAACATCTCGCTGAACGCTACCGTTGAGAATCTCTACACCAAGAGCGCTCGCAAGGGTATGAACCCGCAGCAGAACTGGAGCGGTTACGTAGGTGACTACCTGGTAACCCCGCGCGTATATTCGTTTGGTGTGAAGCTTGGTTTCTAATGATGAGTGACATCAATGTTAACAGTATATATTATTGAATTCTTTAAATATAGTATATTATGAATAAGTTCAAATATTTTCTGATTGCTGGTGTCGCTGCCTTGGGCCTCTCTTCTTGCTCAAGTGACTTCCTGGACACTGCACCAACAGCTGAGACCGGTACTGCAACCGTATTTGAGAGTACCGACAACGTGAAGATTGCCGTCAATGGCTGCTCTCGCGTGATGATGAACCAGTACCTGGGCACGCAGGGTGTTTGTGGTGAGGGCTGCATCATGATGTGGTTCGGTAACTACCCCGGAGCTGACTTCTATGTCAACCTCCCAGGTTGGGCCCTGCTCATCAATCAGAACAACCACGACACTCCTACCAGCCAGTATACTTACTATCCCTGGTACTATTATTACAAGCTGATCAGCAACGCCAACTCAATCATCCTGCATGTGGATGAAGCAAATGGTCCCGATGCCGAGAAGCAGTTCTACAAAGCTCAGGCACTGGTTTACCGTGCACACGCTTTCGCAATGTTGGCACAACTCTATTGCAAGCGTTGGGTTGATTCAGATAATGGAAACAGCCCGGGTCTGGTGCTCCGTCTCGACGAGTCGGTGGGTGACTGCCCGCTGACCTCGCTCAAGGATGCCTATGCACAGGTCTATGCCGACCTCGATGAGGCCATCAGCCTGTTCACCGCATCGGGTATGGATCGTGCCGCTGACGAGTTCTTCCTGCCCAGCCTCGAAGTGGCTCACGCAGTTTATGCTCGTGCAGCTCTCGCTCGTTGCGACTATGCGACCGCTGCTACCCATGCCAAGGCTGCACGCCAAGGACATGCGCTGATGAGCAACACGGCATTGTTGAGCAATGGTTTCTGCACTCACAACAGCGAGTGGATTTGGGGTGGATATAGCGCTACCGACCAGACGCTGTACTACTACAGCTACCACGCTTATATCGCTTACAACTCTAACGCAGGTAACGTCCGTAACTATCCCAAGTGCATCAGCAAGGAACTGTTCCAACAGATTCCCGCTACCGACGTGCGCAAGCAGTGGTGGCTCGACCCGACCTATGTCGACGATGAGGGCAATGTGCAGACTTATCCCTATACCACTTCGACTGGTCTGGCCGCCAACAGCACACAATTGGCTAAGAATACCCGTGCTGCCAAGCCCGACCTGCTGAGCAACGCAAGTGTGTATGCTTACATGCAGTGGAAGGTGCGCTGCAACGACACCCCGGGTGTGGGTGAACTGTGCATCTACCGTTCGTCCGAGATGTACCTCATCGAGGCCGAGGCCGAGTATATGCAGAACCACGCTTCGGCGGCTCAAGCTGCACTGGTGGCACTGAACAAGACTTCGGGTCGTGACCCGCAGTACAGCTGCACCAAGACCGGTGCTGACTTGCTCACCGAGATCAAGCTCTATCGCCGCATCGAGCTCTGGGGCGAGGGATTTGACTGGTTCGACCTCAAGCGCTGGAAAGACCCGATGGTACGTCACAATCCTAACGAGGGTGGCAACTTCCTGGCTACGCTGGCTATCACTATCCAGCCCAATGAGAGGAATGAGTGGCGTTTCGTGATTCCTAGCCGTGAGACTGACTATAACAAGGCCGTTAAGGACGGTGTTATCACACCGGCTGGCGGTGGCCTCGAATAATCATCACACATTTGTTTATCATACAACCTTGAGTAAGGGTGCCGGCGCACAAAAGAGCGTCGGCACTCTTTGCATCTCATCAATGCACAATGCACAATGACCGCTTTGGTCAACTATGCTATGAAGCTCCGTTAGGAGCGTGAAGGGTCTAGGCAGGGGTGGAGCGTAGCGCAACCCCTGTGAAAAAGATGCGATTACATTATTAAGCCCCATCGGGGCGACAGAGTGGCGCGTCCCTAATGGCACAAAAAATCCCCACCACAAACGCGATGGGGATTAATTCTGTAAGTCCCCCCTTCAGGAGGGATTTAGAGGGGCTTGATTACTTAATCAAGCTCGCACCCTTGTTCAGTGCCTGCTCGTTGAGCGGAATCAGGTGGTGATGACG
>JAEEGL012394662.1_pt1 | contig 12739 bp, 4 predicted proteins | sample 9134231 | NCBI WGS metagenome assembly JAEEGL01 (sample SAMN16246548, study PRJNA631951) | gut metagenome | biome: gut microbiome; feature: rumen; material: fiber-attached | host: Bos | place: Iran: Karaj | collected 2018-10 | reverse complement strand
ACGAGTTGCCCGCTTGGGGTGACGTCAACGGCGATGGCAATGTGACCGTTCTTGACGTGACCGACCTGATTGACCTGTTGATGAATAATAACTGATATCCCGAATCACACCATCAAGAGAGCACGTCTTTTGATGGTGTGATTTGCCAAAGTGTCAAAAAATTGGACACTTTAGTGTCAAAAAATTTTACACTTTGCATTTTTGGAGGTAAAAAAAGTTGACAATACTTTTTCTCCGTCCTAAATTTGCATTACCGACAGTTGGGGTATCCATTCCCCACGACCTTAAAACTAAACCATAAAACAAATTGAATTGGAAAAAAATATTGATGTTAATAAAAAGTGCAAAGATTTTTCAGCCTAATGATGTGTCCCAGCAAGAACGGCACACATCCTGACGAAGCTGCCTTGCTAGAGACACACAAGCTAAGAGCAATGCTAGGAACAACTGAATTAACGGATAATGATGTGACGTCCGATTGGTGATATTCAAACGGACAACTGAAAGAAACCGTTTCCTAGCATTGCTCTTTTTTTAGTATCATATCAGCAGACAATTATTAACCATTTAATATTCAGAACTATGATAAGAAAAAAACTATTACTGCTCATGCTGATGGCCGCTGCAACAGCGACCATGAGCGCCTATAACTTTGTGATGGACGGCATCTATTATAACATCAACGCCGACAGCACCTCGGTGAGTGTGACTTATAAAGGCTCTTCTTCGACAGGTAACACTTACAGCGGTCAAGTAACAATTCCCGCCGAGGTGTCCTATAACGGGATGACCTATGCTGTCACTTCTATTGGTGGAGATGCCTTTAATAAATGTACTGGACTGACTCGTGTTGATTTACCTAACACGATTTCCTCAATTGGAAGGAACGCGTTTCATGGATGCACAGCATTAAACCACATCAACATCCCTAACTCTGTCACTTTCATTGGCGGGGATGCATTTATGAGTTGCAGCTCTCTAACTGAACTTTTTATTCCAGCTTCGGTACAAACTATAGAGTTAATGTCATTCTCCTATTGCTATGGTTTAACGAGTATTGTGGTTGATGAGAACAACTTGTACTATGACTCCCGAGATAATTGCAATGCCATTATCGGTAAAGCAAACTGTGTGTTATTGGCAGCTTGTGTCAACACCGTGATACCCAACTCGGTGAAACGTCTTGCCGCAGGGACGTTCAACGGATTCACTTGGCTGACTGAGGTCAATCTTCCTGATTCCCTCGAGTACATTGGTGAGAGTGCTTTTCGCGATTGCACTGGATTGTCTTATATTGAAATTCCTAATAAAGTGACAGAAATTGCTGATTGTGCCTTTGCTGGTTGTACAGGATTGACCGAAGTTGAGCTTCCTGAATCACTCCAATACCTTGGAGGATGTGTTTTCATGGACTGCCCTTGTTTGATCAGTCTGTTTATACCTGCTAATGTTACTCGGATACTTGGTGGTCTTACCACTCGCGACTACAATATAACCAATATCGTTGTTGATCCGAGAAACACGAAATATGATTCGCGTGACAATTGCAATGCCATTATAGAGAAAAAATACCTAGGACGGTTCACTAATTTAATTGAAGGCTGTAATAATTCTTTCATTCCTGAGGGTGTGACTCATATAGGTTCCATGGCGTTTGCCTATTGTGATAAGATAACTGAGATTGAGTTTCCAAATTCATTGATAAACATTGATGCTGGTGCCTTTTATGAGTGTTCTGCCCTTACAAGTGTTTATATTCCTGAAGGAGTTCGACAAATCGGCCTTGATGCTTTCAGGAACTGTACCAACTTGATTTCCATTTCATTACCAAGCACGATGAACAACATAGGCACTTTTAACATAGGCACTTATTGCTTTTATGGTTGTACTAATTTGGAGGACGTCATCTGTTTTTCTCTATATCCCCCTCGATATGAAATGTACGGATTCTTTGAGTCGAGTACCTATAGCAATGCGAGGCTTCATGTGCCTGAAGAGGCTATCGAAGCCTACAAGAATGCCTCTTATTGGCGTAACTTTATCACTATTTTACCCATTGGTGACATCAATGGCGACGGCAATGTCGCTATCAGTGATGTAACGGGCTTGATTGACCTGCTGCTTAGCGGTGAGGAACTACCAGCTTGGGGAGACTGCAATGGTGACGGCAAGGTGACCGTCGCCGACGCCACCACCATCATCGACAATCTCATGGAGATGAATTAATAATGAAGTCAATAAAGTCTAACAATATAATCCATTATCAAAATGAAAAAGCTACTACTAACACTACTGATGCTAGTCATGGCCACCGCGGCCATGAGTGCCCAGGACGAACTGGAGCAGACGCCTGATCCGGTGTTTACCATCGAAGAGGGAGAAAACTATGTGACCGTTCACATCGTTTGTGAGAACGCCTTCATCTACGTCTTTGCCGACGGAGTAGAGATGGGGACGGGGTATTCTGAGTTCGTCCTCACGTTTGCCCCGCAGGAAGAGGAACAGGTAAGAGAGGTTATGGCCTATGCTCAAGCCGACGGGATGGCACCATCCAACACCGTCAGTACTTATGTCGTTGTTCCAGCACTTCCCCAGTACACCTCAGCACCTTATATTTATTTTATAGAGGAAGAAGATCAAATGACTGTTGTCATCGAGAACTCAGATGATTCCAATGCCACCATATATTATCGGTACTTTTTGGAATCTGAAGGTAACTCCAGCAATTACTATTCGGATTATAATGGGCCCTTTAGTATCCCAAAACAAAGTTTTGAGGAGCATCTCACCATCGAAGCCTTTGCAATAGCAGATGGCAAACTCGAGAGTGAACACGTTTGGTCTGATGTCTATATTGCACCTGCTAATCCACCAGAACCCACCTCAGCGCCTTATATTGAATGTGTTGATGAAGGGTATCAGATGACAGTTTTGATCGAGAACTCAGATAATCCCGACGCCACCATCTATTATCGGTGTATTCTCAATTATGAAGATGACCCTGGCAATGAATTTATGGTGTATGATGGTCCTATTTCATTCCAGAGAGGTGATTATTACTACTTCGTAATTATCGAAGCCTATGCGATTGCCGAAGGCAAACTTGAGAGTGAACACGTTTTGATTGAGCTCCCTATCGAACCGTATGATTATCCTGATCCCGATCCGTACCAAGTATCCTGCTATAGCTTCTCGGATGGTGGTATTTACTACAAGATTTTGAGTGATTCCACTGTAGGAGTAACTAGGCAATACATGGACTACCGCCACTATAATTACTGGGTAGGTGACGTTTTGTGCTCGTTCGGTAAAGAATATCCGTGTTACAGCGGCAGCATAACCGTTCCCGCCACTGTTAACAACTACGGCAAGACTTACACAGTAACTGCAATCGTGGATGAAGCATTCATGAATGACAATGTAACCAGTGTGACACTACCCTCCACGATTACCGAGATTGGCAATTACGCATTTGCCAATTCAGATATCAACGGCATTACCTTACCCAATTCGCTCACCACAATCGGCACCGGCGCATTTACCGGTTGCGCTTACATCACTGATGTGAATATCCCTGCCAGCGTTACCACCCTGGGTGATTACGCCTACAGCCGTTGCGATGCTTTGAACAATGTGGCACTCCATGGCTCATTATCTGCCATCGGCAAGTATTCGTTCTCCAGTTGCCAGAATCTTACCCAAATTACCATCCCGGCAACAGTGACCTCGATTGGCGCTAATGCATTCTATAGCTGCAAGAACCTGACTGACGTATCATTGTCCAATGGGCTCGAAACGATTGGCAATGCTGCCTTCATGGGCTGTTCGTCACTGACCGAGATTTCGTTGCCCGCAACGGTGACCACCATCGGCAATTCAGTATTCTCCCAGTGCAACAATTTGGCCCAATTGACACTGGGCAACGCGTTGACCTCTATCGGCAGCTCGGCATTCTCCCGTTGCACCAGCCTGACGGATATCGTTATTCCTGAGGGTGTAACCACTATCGGCAATTCGGCATTCTATGGCTGTAAGGCCCTGGTATCAGCATCGTTGCCTAACGCACTCGAAGCCATCGACTATTCCACATTCCTGGGATGTGCCGCTCTGTCACAGGTCAACTGGCCCACTTCGCTCACCAGCATCAACTATGATGCCTTCAACGGCTGCAAGAGCCTGCCTGACGTGACGATACCCGCCGCACTCACCACTATTGCCGCAAGAGCATTTGACGACTGTCCGTCCTTGACATCAATCCAGGTTGAACAAGGCAATACGGTCTTTGATTCGCGCGAGAACTGCAATGCCATCATCGAGACGGGCAGCAACACACTGATTTTGGGCTGCAAGAACACTGTCGTTCCGAGTACCATCACCGCCATTGGTGACCATGCGTTCTACAACTGCGCCGACTTGACCGAAGTCACCATACCCGACGGCGTGACACGCATCGGCGAATATGCCTTCTACAACTGTAAGCGCTTGACCGAAATCACGATTCCGGCTACAGTCGACACCATCTGCAGCGATGCGTTCTACACCTGCGTCGGCTTGAAGACAGTTACCTGTCTGGCGCCGCTGCCTCCTGTCGTTTATTACAGGACATTCATCTCATGCTATGACGCCACCTTGCGTGTAGAACGGGAATCCATTGGAGATTACAAGGCAGCCGAGTACTGGAACCAGTTCAGGTATATCCTCTCGACAACCGATCCTGATGTTGGCGACATTAATGGTGACGGTGTGATTACCATTGCCGACGTGACCGTCTTGATTGACATGATGATGAATGGTGAGGAGTTGCCCGCCTATGCCGACTTCAACGGTGACGGCACTGTAAGCATCGCCGACGTCACCGCCCTCATTGATTTCATGTTGGGCTTATAACTATTTCCAATGAAGACTAAGGTCTGGAATCTATCCATAGACAAATAACAACAATAAAAACAAAATAGATTATGAAGAAGTTCATTTATAGCCTATTGATGCTGCTGGCTGTCTCTTTCACGGCCCAGGCGCAGTGGAACCAGTATTGGCACAATGGCATCCATTATGAGATTCTCAATAATTCAGAGGTCAAGGTAGTTGCTGTGGACGATGACAGCTATAGCGGCGATATCACAATTCCTGCTACGGCTCACATTCTGGTCGAGTTCTCCAATTCCCATGCCATCGGCGAGCCTTACCAGCGTTCATTCATTGTCACTGAAATCGATGAGAATGCCTTCTATGGCTGCACGGGACTGACAAGTATCTCCTTGCCAAACACCATCAAGGTCATCGGCAAAAACGCCTTCTATGGCTGTTCGGGACTGACGAGTGTCACGCTCCCCAATGGTGTCACCACGATTGGAGCATCGGCTTTCGCCGAGTGTACTAACCTGAGGAGCGTCATCATGCCCAACTCGGTCAACTCGATGGATTGGAACGTGTTCTACGGTTGCTCGGCATTGACCAGCGTAACGCTGTCCAATAACCTGAATACCCTCAAGGGCACCTTCAGCGGTTGCACGGCATTGGCAAGCGTCAATATCCCTGCTGGAGTAAATACGCTGGACGGCACCTTTAACGGATGTACAAGTCTGGCAACGGTAAAACTGCCCACGGCTGTATCCTATATCGGAGAAAACACCTTTAACGGTTGCTCTTCCTTAACTGAAATCCACTTGCCCAACCCTGTGACTTATATTGGAAAACTGGCGTTTGCTTACACTGGGTTAACTTCAGTGGAACTGCCTGATGCCGTATCTTATATCGGAGAAAACGCATTCTATGGCTGCACGGGGCTGAGGTCAGTAACAACACGCGCCACCAATCCACCCCTGATGGCGAATGTTGACGGTTTCTTAAGCGAGACTTACGGCATGGCATCGCTCACGGTTCCCAAGATGTCGCTGACCGCCTATCTGACCGCTGACTGGTGGAGCATGTTCGAGAACATCACTGGCAATTCCGCGTTAAATAACCATTACGACTTTGAGAAAAACGGCATCTACTATACTGTCACCGGCAGCAACACGGTAGAGGTGACCTTTAAGGACAGGAACTATAACAGCTACAGCGGCATGGTGACCGTACCCGGCACGGTGTCCATGAATGGTGTGACCTATAGCGTGACAGGAGTGGGCAACTCGGCTTTCCGTGGCTGCTCGGGCCTGACGGCGGTAAACCTGCCCGCCAGCGTAACCTCAATCGGGAAACATGCGTTCTATGGTGCTGGTATAACTGATATCGCGATTCCTGAGGCGGTCACCCTTATCGGAGACAGTGCATACTATTCGTGCTCGGGTCTGTCTAATCTTGCCAACCTGACGATTCCCAAGAATGTCGAGGTTATCGGCACCGATGCCTTTAAAGGTGTCGGGACGCAGTCGCTCACGTGGAATGCGCGAGAATGCTGGTCTTGCGGCAGTATTTATACCCTAAACATCAGTCAGGTGACCATCGGCAACGAGGTGACGGTGATACCTGAAAAATTTGTGATTAATTCACAAATCACATCTGTTGATTTGCCCAATTCATTGACAACAATCGGTAACGAAGCATTTAAGTCAACCTATAAGTTGACTAGCCTGACGATTCCTGAGAATGTTACTGAATTCGGATATTATGCCTTCGAAAACAGCGGAGTGGAAACACTCACCTGGAATGCCCGCGAGTGCAGGAGCGTGCTGCCGTACAAAGATGGATACTACTACTATGATTCCTTTTATTGGAATTCGCCGTTTCGTAGTGTCAGCAACCTGACTATTGGTGACCAGGTGCGCATATTGCCCTATGGCTTTGTTGCTAATTCCAATATTACTACGGTAACTATACCCAATTCCGTCGAGATAATTGCAGGCGGTGCTTTCTATTATTGCAATAATCTCACTGATGTCATTATCCCGGATGCTGTTGAGGAAATCGGAGCTTATGCTTTCACTTATAACCAGAGTATGACGAGTGCCGTTATCGGCAAGGGAGTGAAACGCCTTGGCGAGATGGCTTTTTACGGTTCCAAACAACTGCAGTCACTCACTTGGAATGCGGTATGCTGTGAAACACTGGGATATTTTGACGAACGCCACTATAGCTACGATGCGTGCAGTTATGGCCAATTAACCCAGATAACGATTGGAAATGAGGTAGAGAAGATACCCAATTATTTTGCTTATCAGTTCCCAATCACATCTATTGAAATCCCCGCTTCGGTTAAGGAAATCGGTTATTATGCATTCGCTGGCTGCGGAGGATTGACAGACATCAACCTTCCTGCTTCACTCAAGACCATCGGCGCTGGAGCATTCAGTAATTGTAATGGCTTGACCGAAGTCAAGATACCTGGGTCGGTTGACACGATTAGCAGTGGCGCTTTCAGTAACTGCGCAGCATTGATGTATGTTTCTATCCCTGCCTCGGTCAAATCGCTGCAAGGATTCAACAATTGCCCCAACCTGATTGAGGCTTCAATCAGCGCACTCAACATCGGCAGCAATGCTTTCGCCTATTGCGATAAGTTGAGTGACCTCACCCTGTCGGCACCGCTGCAAAACATCGCCGAAGGCGCTTTCACTCAGTGCTATACCCTTTCCAGTCTGACCATACCCAATACAGTGACCTCAATACAGAAGCAGTCATTCAATGGCTGCACTGGGCTGAGATCAATTGTCGTGGAGGATGACAATCCGGTATATGATTCCCGTGACAACTGCAACGCCGTCATTAAGACTGAAAACGACAGCTTGGTACTGATTTGTAAGAATACAACGCTGCCATCAGGAATCACTAAAATTGACGACTATGCTTTCTATAACTCCGGAATCACAAGCATGGTTATTCCACCGTCGGTCAAGTCCATCGGTAAATATGCGTTTGCTAATTGCATGAGTCTGACAAGTGTCACGATTCCTGACGGAGTAACGACTATCGACAACTCAGCCTTCAGGGAATGTAGAGCACTGACCGAAATAACACTGCCTAAAGCTCTGACAACCATTAGTCCTTCCACGTTCTACAATTGCCTGAAAATGACGAGCGTCACAATTCCTGACGGGGTAACGACAATCGAGAACGATGCCTTTAACGGTTGCTCAGCCTTGACCGAAGTAACACTTCCTGAAGCCCTGACGACCATTAATAATCACGCGTTCTATGGTTGCCGAAAACTGACGAGTATAAACATCCCCGCTGCTACCACAACGGTTAGCGCCAATGCATTCATGAGCTGTTCAGGCTTAGAGTCGATAACGATTGATGAGGACAATCCTGTTTATGACTCGCGTGACAACAGCAATGCGATAATTGAGACCGAGAGCAACATGTTGCTGTTGGGATGCAAGACAACTACAATTCCTGAAACTGTGACGGCAATCGGGGCTAGTGCATTCGCGGGATGCAGCGGATTGACGAGCATCAATATACCGGCAAGCATCACATCGATTGGTAACAATGCTTTCTACGGCTGTTCTAACTTGAATCGCGTCGATATTTCAGATATCGGAGCATGGTGCCGAATCAGTTTCTCAAACAGTAGCGGTAATCCCATTTCCTACGCAAAGCATCTGTACAAGGACGGCGTCGAACTGACTGAGATTGAAATCCCCGCCGGAGTAGCCGAAATCAAGGACTACGCTTTCTACGGTTTTACCGGCCTCACCAGCGTAACGATACCCAATACCGTCCAGTCTATCAATAAGTCAGCATTCTACAATTGCTCTAATTTGAGTAGCGTGACGATTCCCGATGCAGTCACAACGATAGGTCAAAATGCGTTTGAGCAGTGCAGCAACATGACGAGTTTAACTATCGGTAATGGCGTCGAAACGATTGAGAATAATGCGTTTTATTATTGCAATAAATTGTCGAACATCAGTTTCGGTAATTCTGTCAAGACAATTGGTAACTATGCTTTCGGTTATGACTCAAAACTGACCAGCATTGTTCTTCCCGCCTCGCTCACCTCTATCGGCTCATATACATTCTACGGTTGCTCCAAGTTGACCGATGTGACATGTAAGGCAACGACACCACCCACGTGCAACGGTTATGGGACATTTGACAACTATAACAATAAGACATTGCGAGTGCCAGGGGTTTCGATAGGAGCATACCAGTCAGCAAACTGTTGGAAGAACTTCTATACGATTGTAGCTATCAGTGGAACCAAGCTGGGTGACGTGGATGGTGACGGCATCACGGGCATCGGTGACACCACTGTCCTGATTGACATGTTGCTCAATGACGGCAATGGCGACAGACTGATTGGCAACGAGGCTGCCGATATTGACGGCGACGGCAAGTTGACCATCATGGACGTGACCTCGCTTGTCGACCTGCTGCTGAACAGCAATTGATTTTCTTTGGAATTTAGGCACTGCGTGCAATGGCTTATCAAACCAGCCATTGCACGCTTTTATTCAATAAAAAAACACTACCTTTGTAGCCGACAAAAAACTTATCGACTATGATTTCTAGACGTTTATCACTTGCTGCCATCTTGATGGTCATGGCGTTCACCATGCAGGCCGGACACAGCCTCATCGATGGCGTGCTGGAGCATTCTGATATCTATCCTGGTACCGTCCACACCTATCAGGTGTATATACCCGACCAATATGACGGCAAGCGACCGGCAGCCCTGTATATTGGGTTGGATGGCGTGCTATGCAATGCGCCCCAGGTGATGGATTCGCTCATCGCCGCGCGCAAGATGCCCCGCACAATTGGCGTGTTCCTGCAGCCAGGGTTAATCACTGATGCTGAAGGCACAGTGTTGCGCTACAACCGCTGCTACGAGTTCGACAGCACGACCGGACTTTTTGCCGATTTCCTCGAGAAGGAACTGTTGCCTGCCGTCGAACAGATGACCACCCCGCGCGGCAAACCCATCCGCCTGTCACGCCGTCCTCAGGACCGCATGATTTTCGGCTTGAGCAGTGGCGGCATCGCGGCATTCAATGCCGCCTGGCACCGTCCCGACCTGTTCGGCAAGGTGTTCACGGGTGTAGGCACCTTTGTAGCAATGCGCGGTGGTAACGACTTACAGGCATTGGTACGCAAAACTGAGCCACTACCCCTGCGCGTGTTTATCCAAGACGGCAGCAATGACGCATGGAACCCGCTATTCGGGCATTGGTACGAGGGCAACCAGTTGCTGGCTAGTGCATTACAGTTTGCTGGTTATGACGTGCAATGTGACTGGAGTGACGGTGGTCACAATGTAAAACGCTCGACTGAGATTTTTTCCCAAGTGATGGAATGGATGTGGCGCGACTGGCCGGCTCAACCCCTCGTGGGAGAAACGCAGAATGATTTCCTCAACAGCATCCTTGCCAGCGAGGACAAGGGGTGGGAAAAAGTGGGCAACGGTGTTCCCCGCAAACCTGTTATCCGCATCATCTACCCCGACCTGACCAATATCGCCATCATTCCCGAGGAACACGGCAACGCTGTGTGGCAGTACATCCTGCAAGACGGGCAGCCCACCTGTGGCGAACCATTCTACTGGCTGCACAATGATGACAACAGTCACCCCTTGGATATCCAAACCATCACCTTTGACGGCAACGGCAACCTGTGGGCTGTTACCGGCATGGGCATCCAGATTTGTGACCAGAACGGACGCGTGCGCGCCATTGTGCGCTTGCCACTTGGCATCGACAGCGTCAACGAAATCAAAATCACCGAGGGCTATGTTTGGCTCCACACCGCGACCAGCGACTGGCGTCGCCCCTTTAATGTCACAGCCCCCACCCTGGGCACCCGCCCCACCAGCCAAGGCCAAGGATAACCCCCAAAAGGCAAAAACTAATAGCTAAAGATAATAGCTAAAAACTTTTTTACTACTTTTGTAGTTTGAATTAAAATGCTTGTGACCCATGATGCAGAAGAATAATATGACACCCGAGCAGGAAGAACAGATGATTAACGAGGCTTATCAGAACTTGTTAAACGGCTATTTATCAAGCAATCACCGCAAGAAAGTGGAGATTATCGACAAGGCTTTTAAGTTCGCGCGTGATGCCCATAAAGGCATCAGGCGACGTTCAGGAGAGCCCTATATCCTGCATCCCATTGCCGTGGCCACCATTGTGAGCCAGGAAATCGGACTGGGTTCAACCAGCATCAGCGCGGCACTGCTTCATGACGTAGTCGAGGACACCGACTATACCGTCGAGGACATCGAGGCACAGTTCGGCGCTAAGATTGCACGCATCGTCGACGGGTTGACCAAGATTTCGGGTGGCATCTTCGGTGACAAGGCATCCTTACAGGCTGAGAACTTCCGCAAGCTGCTGCTCACCATGAGCGAGGACATCCGCGTGGTGCTCATCAAGATGGCCGACCGCCTGCACAACATGCGCACCCTCTCGTCAATGCCCGCCAACAAGCAGTATAAGATTGCCGGTGAGACGCTCTACATCTACGCCCCACTGGCCCACCGCCTGGGTCTGTATGCCATCAAGACGGAGCTCGAAGACCTGAGTTTCAGATATAACCACCCCAGCGAATACCAGCGCATCAAGGACCAGATTGCTGCCAGCGAAGAGAGCCGCAACGAGCTGTTTGCACGTTTCTCGGAACCCATCCGCGAGCGCTTGGACAACATGGGGCTGAAGTATGAGTTCAACGCGCGTGTCAAGTCCTGCTATTCCATCTGGAACAAGATGCAGACCAAGCGCATCCCCTTCGAGGAGGTTTATGACCTGTATGCGGCGCGCATCGTGTTTGAGTGTGACGACGAGAGCGCCGAGAAGCGCATCTGCTGGAACATCTACAACGAGGTGACCGAGGTATATACCAAGCATCCCGACCGCGTGCGCGACTGGCTCACCACTCCCAAGGTGAACAAGTACCGTGCCCTGCATGTCACCGTGATGGGACCTGACGGCAACTGGGTCGAAGTGCAGATTCGCAGCCGCAAGATGGATGACATCGCCGAACGCGGCTTTGCAGCGCACTGGAAATACAAGATCGGTGAAGGTGAAGAAGAGGATGAGTTGGCAGCATGGCTCAGCACCATCACCGACATTCTGAAGGATCCCGAACCCAACGCTATCGACTTTCTCGATACCATCAAACTCAACTTGTTTGCCAGCGAAATCGTGGTATTCACGCCCAAGGGCGAGATGATTACGCTGCCCAAGGGCGCCTCGGTGCTTGACCTGGCATTCATGCTTCACACCGACCTGGGTACCCACTGTATTGCGGGCAAAGTCAACCACAAGTTGGTGCCGCTGTCCTACAAGATGTCAAGTGGTGACCAGGTGGAAATCCTCACCAGCAATTCCAACGAACCCAAGCCCGAATGGGAGAAATTCCTCGTCACCGCCAAGGGCAAGACGCGCCTCAGGGCTGCCTTGCGCCACAAGCGCCGCCTCATCATCGACGATGGCGAGAAACGCTTCATGGATTTCCTCAAGGAGCACAATATTAAGCTTACCAATGAGGTACTCTCACACGCCATCACCAGTCAAGGTGTTGGCAACAAAGAGGAGCTCTTCTTCATGATTGGCAACAATGAGATTAAGCTCAACGAGGAAATGCTTAACACCAAGGAGCAGAGCGGGCGCTTCAACTGGTGGCGCCGCAACCCCTTCAGGGGCGGCAACAAGAACCAGGCCAAGCAGACTACCGACGAAGCCGCCAAAGCCATCGATACCAAAGCCATTTACAGGCTCGTCACACGCGACGGCAACAGCAATTACCAGATTGCTGACTGCTGCCACCCCATCCCTGGCGACGACGTGGTGGGATT
>JAEEGL011266409.1_pt1 | contig 12739 bp, 10 predicted proteins | sample 9134231 | NCBI WGS metagenome assembly JAEEGL01 (sample SAMN16246548, study PRJNA631951) | gut metagenome | biome: gut microbiome; feature: rumen; material: fiber-attached | host: Bos | place: Iran: Karaj | collected 2018-10 | reverse complement strand
TATACTAGAAAACACTATCAAGACCACCGACAAGCCTGCACACCGCGGCTGATGTGCCTTTACGTGGCACACTGATGTAAAGGCACGTCACGGGAGGGGTAAAAGAGAAATGGAAGAACACGCAGACGGGTTCCTGTTTCATCACATTCGTTTTTGAAACAGGAACCCGTCCGCATTTTTCAGAAACCCGTCCTCACAAGCCCCGCTTCTGCTGGCGGCGGAGGGCCATAGCGTCGATGTCGGCGTGGTCGATGGCCTTCTGCAGGGTATCGAGTAACTGCTGCTTGCGCGAACCATCCTCCGTCCATTCCATCGGCAGATAGGATATGTTTGTTCCCTGAAATACAACTGTAGCACCCTAAAACGATCAGCCAACTTGCTATCCACTACGACACAAGCAGGTGTTTCCAACGATACTTCGACGTTTGTTCAACGATATTTCAACGATATATAATCGTTATACTATCGTTGAAGTATCGTCGATATATCGTTGAAGTATCGTTGAAATGGTATAGTTGTATAGAATAGTATTCGATGTTGATGTTGCTCCAGATGCTAATCTTCCGCTTTCCAGGAGCATTTGAATCGCTGTTCGTACTCTTCGATGAGCATCGGACGAAAATCAGGATGTGCGATACGAATAAGGTCTTCGGCGCGGTGTTGGAGAGTACGGCCTTTCAAACGTGCAATGCCATATTCGGTAACGATATAGTCCACGTCGTTTCGCGAGGTGCTGACAGCGGCACCTTGGGGAAGGAACGGTTTGATGCGCGAAATGGTTCCCTTGGCGGCGGTGCTACGCATTGCAATTATTGCTTTGCCTTCGCGTGCCAGTGAAGCACCGCGGATAAAGTCGACTTGGCCACCTACGCCACTGTACTGGCGTATGCCGATAGTCTCGCTCGCCACCTGCCCTTGAAGGTCAACCTCGAGGCACGAATTGATGGATATCATTCGGTCGTTTTTCGCAATAATCAGAGGACTGTTGACGTAATCCACAGGGTGGAATTCCACGTCGGGGTTGTTGTCGACAAAGTCGTACAACTCGCGTGAACCCATAATGAATGTGACAACGGCTTTGCCTCTGTGCAGTGTTTTGCGTCGTCCATTAATGACTCCGCGCTTCATCAGATCCATTACTCCATTGGAGAACATCTCGGAATGAATGCCGAGGTCGTTCTTGTCGGTGAGCGACTGGAGTACCGCGTCGGGAATGGCGCCGATGCCGAGTTGAAGTGTGGAGCCGTCGGTCACGAGCGAGGCGCAATGGCGGCCAATGGCCAGCTCGACATCGCCAGGCTCTGGCAAGTTGAGTTCCTGAAGGCGATAGGCGCAAGGAATGATATGGTTCACCTGTGAAACGTGAATCAGAGTGTCGCCGTTGGTGAAAGGCATCAACTCATTGGTCTCTATGATTACTGTCTTTGCGGCACGGATGGCAGCGTGGGCGTAGTCGCAGCTGACGCCAAGCGAACAGTAGCCTTCAGCGTTTGGCGGTGTAGTCTGAAACACGGCTACATCACAGGGAATATCGTTGCCAATCATCGATGGTACGTCTTTGAAATAAGCGGGGAAGAAATCGCCTTCGCGACGCTCTATTACTTCGCGGGAATTGGCCGACAAGAAATTGCTTACGTGGCGGAAATGGCCGTAGCATTGCGGTTTGTAGCACGGGTTGTCGCCGAGAGTGGTCATATGGAATATAAGCACATCGTTGTAGTCCTCGCAATGGTCGGCAAGGGTCTGCTGTATCAATCGTGGGGCAGCGGCGGCGTGACCCATCACCACACACTGGCCGTCGTGAATGTCCTTGATGGCCTCTTCAGGCTTCGATACCTTCCTTTTATAATCTTCTTTCCAGTTCATATTTGCAGTATTAATAATTTACATTTTTACGCATTCCCACACCTGTGCGTTCACGTCTTAAAATGCTGCAAAATGCTGGAAATAGACAATATAACAGTCCTTGGAGCGAATTGCTTTTGACGCGAAAGCATTGTCCAAAACAAACAGGCAGGTATCCTGGCTTTTCACCATCCATTCCGCGCCTTCTCAGACATTTTTGTCCAATGGCATTACGTCGGAAGATTGTCAATTGTGATTTACAGTTGCGCGACAGCTCACGATTTGCACGTGATTCCCTCTTGGCCGTCCTTTTTGATAGGACGGAACCTGATTGCTTGTTCTTTCAAAGTGCTGTTGCATTGATTTGTATACGATATCATCGTTCTGTCAATGCAGATGCAAAGATAAGACAACTTTATGGATTGGCAAATATTTTTGAGAGAAAAATGTATTGTGCAGAAAAAAGACGGCTCTTACTTTTTTAGTACTTTCAACACCTTTGCGTCATTGTCGCCCATCAGGATTCTTACCACATAGATTCCGTTTGGGAAATCTGCCAATGAAATCCTTGTGGATAAATCACTGTTGACGACTTTTATACCCATTTGCTGACCTAAAGTGTTGAAAATCTCAACTTGCCTTACGTTCTCGCCTTCGACAAAAAGCATATCGGTTGTGGGATTCGGATAAGCCGCAACAACACTTTCATTCTGTTTGTCGTCAATGCCATTTTTGAAGAAATGGACGTGGAATGTCAGTTGTTCTTCATTTTCCTGAATGTCTGTTATTTCAAAACTGACTTCAGGTGTGCCATCGGTGAGGTAAGGGTGTGGATTGGTGCCGGGACCGAACGAGGTGCGGCCTTCTGCCTGGCAAAAATGTGCGTTGTAGAGTTGCCCATTATGGATATCGTCGTTGGCACCTGGACGGAAAATCCAGTATTGGTGTGCAATGGTCTGGTTGTCAAAGAAAGCGTTGGCAAACATACCGTCGTAATTGAGTGGGACGGTGTCGTTCCATCGCGCCACAATAAGTCCGCATCCCGGAACACCTGCGTCGAAAGGATCAAGATATCTGCGGTACTCGAGAACAAACCATTGCGTAGAGTCAATGGCCGATTTTATGTAATAGCAGTTCCGCGACTGGCTTGAGCCGACACTGTTCAGGGTGTAGTCGCCGTCTTCAGTAATCTGTAATGGCTCGTCACAAACGTGTAGAATCTTGCTTTTTAGAATTGCCGCAGTGTGATTGGGGTACGTATTGTCTTCCATCATATCCCAACTTCCCGCAGGTCTTACATTTGTATAGTTTACATAATGATATAGGTCGGGCAGATTGAGCGAATGTCCCATCTCGTGACAGAAGACATTGGCTGTGAAATATGACGGTGCACCTTCAAACTCAAAGTTAAACGTGTTGGGGCGTATGCCGTTCACCTGCACGGGATGGTCAATTGAGTCGTGTGGAAAATACTCCATATGAGGCCATAGTATAGAAGCCCACGCGCCTGTGCCGCCCTTAACAACAAAACTTACATTGTCGATGAAACCGTCACCATTGCCATCAAGAACCACATCGTCATCAACGAGGTTGTTGGAATCTATATAGTTGAAGGCGCGCGCCAGCAACTCGGCCTCGCGCATACTGATGCCCCTAAGTGGATTCTCGCCAGTATAACCTATAGGATTCGATGGACCGTAAGGCTCGAAATATCCGCGCGGCATCACATCTTGATAAGAAATGATCTGGTTGTTCTGAATATTGTTGGGATAAACCGTATTGTAATGGATGTGGCCATACGTCAACGCGTCGTAGAAATTGGCGACACTGAAGAAACCAGGGGTCTTGCCGTTGAACATAGAGTCGATGGAAGGGAAACTATGGGTGATTTCCGCATCATCGGCAAAACGAATAAAAATCACAAGATTAGTGAGATTCCTGTCTACAATTTGAGCGTTCAATGTGGCGCTTGAAAGGCCTGCAATAATTGCAATAGCAATTGTTAGAATTGTCTTTTTCATAGTTTTTTTGTTAAAATAAATTTAGATTTAAAATGCAAAAGTACATATTATTTTTGAAATATCACTCATCTTCCAATTTTTTTTTACAGAGTATAGCATCGTATGGTGCATTTCCTGCTCGATTTCAAGTCCAGAGCATATAAAAATGAAACGTGTAACTGATAAAATCACTAAATTTTGGGATTTTGTGAAAGTCGTGAATTGCGTATTTTTGCAATCGGAATACAAAGCTATGTTTTATATATATAATGCTGATATTTAGTTCTTGATGATCCGTTGCTGGTGATATGTCAGGGCGAATAAAGCAGATGTTGAAGAAAAACGGAATGGAAATGTATAGTGCATTAATTATAGGAATACTGTTGCCTTTGCTTGGAACGATGTTAGGTGCTTCTTTCGTTTTTTTTATGAAGAAAGAAATCCCTGACAAACTGCAGAAGGCACTGCTGGGTTTTGCCAGTGGCGTGATGGTGGCAGCAAGTGTCTGGTCGTTGCTGATACCGAGTATAGATATGTCTGGTGAGAATGTAGTGCCTGCTGCAGTAGGTTTTATGGCAGGAATAGCTTTTTTGCTCTTGATTGACATAATGACGCCGCACTTGCATCTTGGCTCGCAGAAGGCCGAAGGACCCCGTTCACGACTGCCTCGCACGGCTATGTTGGCTCTTGCTGTAACCATCCACAATCTGCCAGAGGGTATGGCCGTGGGCGTGGTATTTGCTGGCGCGTCTCACGGACTTACACTCAGTGCAGCACTTGCTGTGAGCATAGGCATCGCAATACAGAACATCCCCGAAGGGGCTATCATATCTATGCCTATGCACGCCGAGGGCAATTCACGGTGGAAGTCTTTCTCCATTGGCACCTTGAGCGGAATCGTCGAACCCATCGGATCAATTGCTATACTGATGCTGGCTGACGTTCTGGGTCTGGCTCTCCCATATTTGCTGGCATTTGCTGCCGGAGCTATGATGTATGTTGTAGTCGAAGAACTAATACCCGAGACAGCTCAAGGACAACATACTAACCTGTCCACCATTGGCTTTGCTGTCGGATTTGTATTAATGATGGCTATGGACGTTCTGTTGGGTTAGTGGCAGAAGTGCCCGATTCTTTCCTACTGGATTAAAGGCAAAGTTGTCTTTTTATAGCGAGATTGTTGAATAAATTTTTATTCATAATCAAAAGTGTTTGTATTTCAAGTGGTTCTTGTTTGAATGAATTAATTATAATTTTTTTTTACAAAAGAATGTTGATAAATGAAAAAAAAGTAGTAATTTAGCAGTGCGAAAGGGAGTGTTCCCGATTGCGGAAAATGTAGAATAAACAATTAAAAATTAGTAATATGGAAGCAAAAAAATCTGCAAAGGCAGACCTTGAAAAAAAGAAAGGTTTACATCTTGAGATTGGTTTGGTGACAATTCTTGCCCTCGTGCTTGTGGCTTTCAACCTCAGAAGTACTGAAAAAAAGGACAGCGATTTCGCAGTTCAGATGGTAACTACTGAAATGGAGGAGGAAATCCTTAACACTCAGGAGGATGAACAGCAGGAACCAGAACCTGAACCAGAGCAGCCCGAGCCGGAAGTTACTACCGAGCTTGAAGTTGTTGATGACGACGCCGAACTTACCAATGAGCTTGGTATTGTCGATGCTGGCGACAACGCCAACAAACAGCAGGAGGATGTCGTAATCACCGAGGTCGGTGGTGAGGAAGAGGAGAAGGAAGAGGAAATCTTCGTGTTCGTTGAAGAATACCCCAGCTATCCTGGTGGTGAAGAGGCTCTTTACAAATACCTCTACGACAATCTACAGTATCCTGATGTGGCACGCGACAACAACATCACCGGCACCGTGGTTATCCGCTTTGTCGTAGAGAAGGACGGTAGCATAACCAAAGCTGCTGTGGCACGTGAAATTGGCGGTGGATGCGGTAAGGAGGCTCTGCGTGTTATCAACAATATGCCTAAATGGAAACCTGGCAAGCAGAGTGGCAAGGCTGTGCGTACTGAGTTTACACTCCCCGTGCAGTTCCAGCTCAATTAAGCCAACGTAATGCTACAAATTAAAGGCGGACACTCTGTTCGCCTTTTTTATTATTCATTATTAATATTGTAAGACATTGATTTCTGTCAATAATCTATCTGTCCAGTTTACGGGTACAAATCTCTTCGACGGTGTGACATTCAACATAAATGACCGTGACCGCATAGGTCTAGTCGGCAAGAATGGCGCCGGAAAGTCGACGTTGTTGAAGATACTTTGTGGACGTCAGGAGCCGGAAACAGGCACCATAGTTATCGCATCGGGTCAGACTGTGGGCTATCTGCCGCAGGAAATGGTGCCCGATTCGGTTGGCACTGTGCTTGAAGAGACTATGACGGCTTTTGACCAAATCGACGCGCTGGAAGCACAGCAGCAAAGGCTTACGCAGCAATTGACCGATCGAATCGACTATGACTCGAAGGAATATGAAAAACTCGTCTCGCAGTTGCACGATATCACGGAGCATATTGCGTTGCTCGGCGGTGCAAACCGCCAGGAACTTGCCGAAAAGATTCTGCTTGGACTAGGATTTAGGCACAGTGACTTCCAACGTCTGGTGGCGGAGTTCAGTGGCGGATGGCAGATGCGCGTTGAATTGGCCAAGCTATTGCTCAAGCATCCAGACTTCATTTTGCTCGACGAGCCGACAAACCATCTCGACATTGAATCGATACAGTGGCTTGAGAACTATCTTTCTACATACGACGGTGCTGTTGTACTTGTGTCGCACGACAGAACATTCCTTGACAATATTACCAAGCGTACTATTGAAATTACTGCAGGCCGTATATATGACTATAAGGTGCCTTATTCAGAGTATGTGGTTCAAATGCAGGAAAGACGGGCGTCGCAGATGGCATCGTTGACCAATCAGCAGCGTCAGGTGGCGCAGATTGAGGCTTTCATCGAACGTTTTAGATACAAGGCAACCAAGTCGAAGCAAGTACAATCGCGCATCAAGATGCTGGAAAGAATGGAGACAATCAATGTCGACGAGGTGTCGACGGAAAGCATCCATTTCCAGTTCCCGCCTGCACCACATAGTGGGAAAATAGTCCTTGAAGCCAGTCATCTTGGCAAGGCGTACGGTGACAATCAAGTTTTTGACGGAGTCGATTTTCTTGTCACTAAAGGAGCTAAACTGGCCTTCGTGGGACGCAACGGCGAGGGTAAATCGACACTTGCCAAGATAATTGTCGGCGATATAACCGACTATACAGGTTCGTTCAAGCTCGGTCATCAAGTGCAGATAGGCTACTATGCGCAGAACCAAGCTGCTATGCTGGATGGCGAGAAAACAGTCTTCCAGACTATTGACGATGCTGCTGTGGGTGACATACGTCCAAAAATACGTAATATTCTGGGCTCGTTTCTTTTCGACAACGATGATATTGACAAAAAAGTCAAGGTCCTGTCGGGTGGAGAAAAGGCTCGTCTGGCATTGGCCAAACTGTTGCTCACACCCTGTAATCTGTTGATTCTCGACGAACCTACCAACCATCTTGATATGGATTCCAAGGACATCCTCAAAAATGCGTTGCTTCAATATTCGGGTACCCTCATCGTGGTGTCGCACGATCGCGATTTCCTGCAGGGGCTCACGGATTCTCTTTTCGAGTTCCGCGATGGTGCTGTCCACGAGTTTAAGGGTGATATCTTCGAGTTCCTTGAATACCGCCGCCTTGAACACTTGAAGGACCTTGAAAAAACTAGAAATCAGACATCAGGCAAGGTCCAGCAGGAAGTGTCGCAGAACAAGCTAAACTATCAGCAGTCGAAAGAGCGTGAGCGTGAGCTGCGTAAGTTGCGCGGCAACGTGGAGCGGATAGAGCAGGAAATATCGCAGCTTGAGGAACAGATAGCAGAAAAGGAATCTATGCTGGCATCGGGCAGCGCGGAAACCACCAATAATCCCGACTTTTATGCTGAATATCAGCGGTTGAAGGATAGTCTCGAGGAGCGTATGTCGGCTTGGGAGGAGGCGACAATAGCGCTTGAAGAGTATGGCTCGTAAAAAATAGCAGGCATTATGGCTAGTCACAACAATAGGGGTAAAGAAGGCGAAACAATTGCGCGACGCTATTTGGAGCAAAACGACTATCTGATACTTGAAACAAATTGGCGTTTTGGTCATCTCGAGGCTGATATTATCGCATACAAGGATGACAGAATTGTTTTTGTTGAGGTTAAGACGCGCTCGACTGATTTTTTCGGTGCTCCGGAAGAATTTGTAGACCTTAAGAAGCAGAAGGCATACATACGCCTGGCAAATGCATACATTCTTAAGCACGACCGTAATGAAGAGGCACGTTTTGACATTATTGCTATAGTCCTGAAAGAAGACGGACCTGTCATCAACCACATTGAAAATGCATACACTACGATAGGGTGATTATTCTACTACTAAATTGTCAGCAATTGCTACCGGCTGCGAAGCCAGTGGTGAAGGCAAGCTGCAGGTTGTAGCCACCTGTGTCGGCATCGAGGTCAAGCACTTCGCCAACGATATATAGACCTCTGACCAATCGCGACTCCATAGTTTTAGGGTTCACTTCTTTAAGATTGACTCCGCCTTGCGTGACGATAGCCTCCTCAAAGCTGCCAGTGCCTGTTAGGGGGAAGGTGAAGTCCTTAAGGAATTTGAGCAGTCGTTTGCGTTCGTCGCCGTTTATTTGGTTCAGCCGTTTATAGTATTCGATGTGCATATGTTGCAGTGCCATAGGTATCAATTCGGCGGGCAGCCAAAGCCTCAACGCGTCGTGGAAGAGGCGTGTGCCGTTGTTGTTAAGGTCGTTGATGAGCCTTTTGTCAAGTGTGGCTGTCTCTACAGCGGGTTTTAGGTCAAGATGTGCAATGACAGTCTCTCCTCTGTGCAGCGGACCTGTAGCAATGCGGCTGGCCGACAGTACTATTGGGCCAGCAATGCCAGTCTGCGTGAATGTCATTTCACCAAAATGTTCGCTCATTTTGCGTCCATTGCCATCTGTCAGTGTTAGGCGTACATTCTTTAGATCGAATGCCACCAGCTCCTGCGGTATGTCCAGTTCACAGTCGAGATGCACTAGTGCGGGGTATCGCGGGGTGACGAAGTGTCCGCATTGTTCTGCCATACGGTAGCCGTCACCGGTCGAGCCAGTCAGAGGATAGCTCATACCGCCGGTGGCCAGCACTATGCTGTTGGCGCGCAGCGAAGTGCCGTCAGCGCAACGCACTCCCTTGGCTGTGCCGTCTTCAATAATCAACGAGGCCACACGCGTGTTTTTGCGTATCTCCACATTGGGCATAGCTTCAAGAGCTGTGACGATGCCGAGAAAAATGTCTAGCGATTTGCCGCTCTTGGGATAGACACGGTCGCCGCGTTCCACAACCAGAGGTACACCCAGCGTTTCGAATAGTTCCATCAATTCCTTGTTAAAGAACGATGCAAACGAGTTTCGCATAAAACGCGAGTCAGAACCGACGTGGGTAAGGAAATCCTTTATTGGTGCAGTGTTTGTAAGGTTGCAGCGTCCCTTGCCGGTGATGCGCAGCTTGCGGCCTGGTTGGTCCATTTTCTCAAGCAACACCACTTCTTTGCCGCGATGTGCGGCAGCATAGGCGGCCATCATCCCTGCGGCGCCGGCTCCTATAATGATAGTGTCGGTCATATCAACTCGTAACTTCTAACGTGCTGTTTTATCGTGCGATGTCTCCAATATCCTCTGGGTGGATGCAGAGTACGGGTATTTGCGATTTGTGGACGATCTGTTGTGCGTTGGTGCCAAGGAAAAGGCGTGCCAGCAGACGGTCTTGTTCAGTGTTGATGACTACCAGGTCGGCATTGATGCTTGTTGCGTAGTCAAGTACCGTTTTCGAATAGTTCTCGTAACGGCGTCCGCATTTGGAGCAGGGAATACCCTCTTTGATAAAGAAGTCTTCCACTTGCTTCAGGTAGGTGCGCAATGTCAAGGCATCCTGTGCTGTTTCAATCAGACCGAGAATGTATACGTGTGAACCGAAAATGCGTGCCATCTGTGCGGCGGGAGCCACTTTTTGGCGCGAATTGGCATTGATGCGAATAGGCACAACAATGTTGTCCAGTTTTTTGTGGAAATTGAATCCTTCACGGATTGTAAGTGTGGGGCAGGGAGCTTCCTGCACAATACGCACGGCGGTGCTTCCCATCCAGTATTTTTCGAAGCCGGAAGCACCGTTGGTTCCAATAACAATCATTGGCGAGTCCTCTTTATGTGCTTCCTCGGCTATACAATTTGCTACCTTGCCGCTCAAAATGGCGTATTCAATCGCACCGTGTCGCAGGTTTGGTCTGTGCTCATCGCACAGCTGCTGCAGTTTCTCTTCAGCCAAGTGTTCGGTCATTTCCATCTGTTCGCCACTCAACAGTTTTTTCTCTTTCTTGACCCAGAGCAGTCGGATGCCGGTTTTAAGCTGATTTGCAATGTCAACTGCGATTTCAAGGGCTACATATGAGCCTTTAGAAAAGTCGGTACCAACGATTACTGATTTCATAATGCTATTCTATAATTTCGTACGTTTTATTCTTCCAACGTCGAAATATGTATATTATTGTGTGTTGTGCGAAAAAAAATCTTATAGATTCAACCATAAGGTGCAACACCGTTGTGGAAAATGATAATGAACGGTTTGCACCCAAAGCTATTCGACAAGCAGGAGGTAGGGTATCTTGTACAAAGACAGTGTCTTGAGTGTTATCGTGTTTCCAGTTTGTTGCAAATTGCTTTTTTTTTAGTAATTTTGCAAATTCATTCTCTTTGAAACAACTGTACAATGAACGATAATTTAGACCCTACCGGAAGGAGCCAGAGTGCCCGCGAGCGCGAGGTCGAGAAAGCCCTCAGGCCCAAGGCGTTCGACAACTTTGCCGGCCAGCAACAGGTGCTCGACAACCTGCGCATCTATGTCCAGGCTGCCAAAACTCGCGGCGAATCGCTCGACCACGTCTTGCTGCACGGCCCTCCGGGACTGGGCAAGACAACCCTTTCGCACATCATTGCCAATGAACTTGGCGTCAATATGAAGATGACTTCGGGTCCCGTCCTCGACAAGCCGGGCGATTTGGCTGGACTGCTCACGTCGCTTGGCCAGAACGATGTACTTTTCATCGACGAGATACACCGTCTGTCGCCTATTGTGGAGGAGTATCTCTATTCGGCGATGGAGGACTACCGCATCGACATAATGATTGAGTCGGGTCCAGCGGCGCGCAGTGTGCAGCTCAACCTTAAGCCTTTCACGCTTATCGGTGCCACGACGCGCAGCGGTATGCTCACGGCTCCGCTGCGAGCCCGTTTCGGCATCACCTGCCGTCTGCAATACTATGACACACCGACGCTGACCAAGATTGTCAACCGTTCGGCCGAGCTGCTAGGTGTCAAGATTACCAGCGAGTCGGCCATCGAGATTGCCCGCCGCAGCCGCGGCACCCCGCGTATCGCCAACCTGCTGCTGCGCCGTGTGCGCGACTTTGCGCAGGTCAAGGGCGACGGCACCATCACGCTCGACATTGCACGCTATGCGCTACAGGCCCTCAATGTGGACCGCAACGGCTTGGACGAGATGGACATCCGCATCCTATCGACCATCATAGAGAAGTTCAAGGGTGGACCAGTGGGATTGAACACCATAGCCACCGCTGTTGGCGAAGAGGCAGGCACCATCGAGGAGGTCTACGAGCCTTTCCTTATCCAGGAAGGCTACATAATGCGTACCCCCCGTGGCCGCGAAGTCACCCAACTGGCCTACCAGCATCTGGGCAAATTCAGGGCCGGAGGTCCGCAACAGGAAATGTTTTAACTAATATTGCAATGGAGAAACTTGACAAGGCAACAAATAGATGGTGGTTCGCAGTGGTTCTGGTGGTAATACAGTCCGTTCTGTTGCCATTTGCCAGCCGGAACTTCTCGTTCTCGGAAATAGGTGGAATAATATCTGCGACGTTATCCAATGCACCACAAACTCATTTGGGCTGTTGGAACATATTATTTCAAAGCCTTTCTCTGCTCATACTAATTATGTTGTGTGTGTGCAGAGGTAAGGTGAGAGTTTTTTTCAATGGTTATGTGGCAATATCTTATGTTGCTTTTGCATTCATCCAAAACGTGGCAGTGACAGAACGTTATGGGTTCAGTATGGTCACGGTTAATTTGGCGATGTTTTTGTTTGTCGCTTTTGTATGGATATATGAGACTTTGCGCCCGGAGAATGTATATGATTTTAGTAATTTCAAGTGGAAATATGCTTGGATGATAATTCTTGCGCTGTTTGCGTATTATTGCCCGTTCGATAGCAATGGCGCCTTGGATTTTAATCCAATACATTTCTTTGAAAGGAACACGGCAACAGCTTTTTGTCTGACGACCCCATTGTTCCTTACTATCTTGACGCTAAACCTGCCAAAGGTCAATAGAGTTACATATCGTATCACAGCTATAATTGGATTCATCATTGGTTGTTATAATATGATGCCGTTCCTCAATCCCAGTACGGTTTATGTAGGAATAGTGCATCTGCCTCTTCTTATTATATCGTTGTATTGCATTGTTTTGAGTTACAGCAACAAGGTCTGGAATAATTAACCCGTTGCGGCGGATTTGTAATCCGACGCAGTTTAATATAAGGATTTGCAATCCGCATAAATTTAGAATCAAAAAAAAAGAAATATGCTGACACTGATTAAGAATATCAAGGAACTGGTGGGCGTGGAGACCTCACCGAAACTGCGCAAGCAGGGCAAGGAGATGGCCCAACTGGAGACCATCAAGGACGCTTATCTGCTTATTGAGGACGGAATTATCAGTAAGTATGGTGC
>JAEEGL010183978.1_pt1 | contig 12739 bp, 10 predicted proteins | sample 9134231 | NCBI WGS metagenome assembly JAEEGL01 (sample SAMN16246548, study PRJNA631951) | gut metagenome | biome: gut microbiome; feature: rumen; material: fiber-attached | host: Bos | place: Iran: Karaj | collected 2018-10 | reverse complement strand
CTTGAAACGCAGCTCACCGTCGAGGTTCATGTATTTCAGCGTCTCCTCCAGCTCCTTCATCTGCTTGGCCGCCTTGGCCGGCTCACCGTCCATGATGAAATGCACCACGTGCACATGCAGCTGATACGGCTTCAGGATGGAGAACAACCGCGCGATGACCATGGCGTCGGCCCGGTCGAAGTTGGTAACATACAACACCTCGTTGTTCTGCTTGTATTTGTAGTCCTCGTGGATCGACAGCAACGGAACCGGCGACTTGCTCATCAGGCTCTTCGACATGCTGCCCTCCAGGAAGCCCTTCCTCCCCCGGCCACGCGTGCCCATCAGCACCAGGTCGGGCTGCAGCTCGCGCGTCAGATGCAACAGCTGCTGCTCCGGATAGCCGTCCATGAGCTTGGGGACGATCTCAATGCCGTCCAGTCCCTGTTTCTCCATCTCCCCCTCGAGGTAAGCGATGCTCTGCCGCATGGCCTCCTCGGCGGTTTCCTTGGCGTTGATGACCTCGAAATGGTCCATGTAGGCGTGAAACAAGACGATGCTGCCGCCCGCTGGCTTCAACAGGTCGAGGGCATAGGGGACCAGCATCTGGTTTTCTTGGCTAAAGTCGGTGGCGAGGATGATTTTCATGATGACGATGATGTTAGAAACCCATAAAATAACAAGCGTATCCGCATACCGCGGCGATCAGGGCGTTGAGGGCCTTGGCCTTCACGAAGCTGACCTTGCTCTCGGCAAGGAGCGGCAGCGAGGCATGCCCGTCCTGTGAGATGGAGCTGGCCAGCAGCACCGAAAACGGCACCATGCCGGTGGCAAACAACGTCACGAACAGCAGATGCGGCCCCGACTCGGGGATGATGCCCACCAGCAGCGCCAGCAAGATCATCCAGGGGATGTTCGAGTTGATCCACGACGCCATGTCGAGGTAATGCAGCCCGACCTCGATGACCAGCAGGGCCCCGAAGGTCCAGAGGAAGATCGTCAGGAAATGCTTCCCGATGACATGCTTCCAGAGATGCTCCTTGATGATATGTTCGTTGGCGGTGGCGATGAACCACACCACGATAAGGCTCACGATGGCGAAGAACAGGTTGATCCAATACTCGTCGAAGATGTTGAGGTGGCTGACGGTCTCGGCGGCCTCGTGGCCATGCTCGTGTTCGTGTTCCAACAGGCCCGAAGCCAGCGCGATGATGAAGATCACCACCCCCAGTAGCAAGGCGATACGCTCGGCGCTGGGATGCCGCATGTTACGGATCGTGCCCTTCTCCCCTACGCTGTCGTGCTCGTGGGCGGAGGCATGCACCTGGAAGCCGTCGTCACAGCCTTCCTTGGGTTCGCCCCGCTTGCGGTTGAAGACGTCGACGAGCCATCCGGCGAGGACCGCCACGACGAACAGCACGGCACACAGGATCAGCGCCTCCCTGGGGATCATGGCCAACATCACGAAGGCCTCGTCGCCCGAGGTGGCGATCATCATGGCGACCAGGGCCCCGAAGCTCAGCAGCTTGTGCGAATACATCGACACCGCGGCGAAGCCGCCCATGCAGCCCGGGATGAGGCCGAGCCCCGCACCCAGCACCACCTGTCCGAAACGGTGACGGCGCAGGCGTTCGAACCACGCGCCATGGGAATGGATATTGAGGAACTCGATCATCAGCATCATGATGATCACAAGCCCCGTGATGAGGAAGCTGTTCCTCAAGATATCCAAAATCAAATCCAGAAAATCGTGCATCATTCGACGGTTTGGCATGGCAAAAATAGAAAATTCTATTATTTTTGCATGAGAATAACACGATAAAAATGACAAAAGACGACTGCTTTTACCTGGGACGGGTAGCCAAGACCCATGGCATCAAGGGCGAGGTGACCATCAAACTCGACGTCGACGACCCCGGCGCCTATCTCGACCTGAAATACATCCTGCTGGAGATCAACAAGGTGCTGACCCCCTTCTTCATCGAGAAGCTCACCCCCAGCGGCGACAAGTTCTTCGTCTCCATACAGGACATCGGCACCGTGGAAGCGGCGTCCGCACTCACAGGCAAGAGCGTCTACCTTCCACTGGAGCTCCTCCCCAAGCTCTCCGGCAAGCAGTTCTACTACCATGAGGTGAAGGGCTTCACGGTGGTCGACGCCGAGAAGGGGGAGCTAGGACCCATCCAGGAGATCCTCGAATACCCCACCCAGGCCATCATCCAGGTGATGCGCGACGGCAAGGAGATCCTGATCCCCATCCTCGACCAGGTGATCCAGAAGGTGGACCGTAAGGCCAAGAAGCTCTACGTGAAGGCCCCGGAAGGACTGATCGACATGTATCTCTCTTGAGAAGACAGCAGACAAACGACGACCCTAAAGATGAGGAGGTTCCATTTCAAGCATTTCAGCCTCTGCCACGACGCCTCCACCATGAAGGTGGGCACCGACGCGGTGCTCCTCGGCGCCTGGGCGTCGTTACGCCCAGGCGCCGAGGTCCTCGACATCGGCTGTGGCTGCGGGGTGTTGTCTCTGATGATGGCCCAGAAGGGTGCCGGACGTGTGGACGCCGTCGACCTCGACGAGGCCTCGGCCCGCGAGGCGGCCTCGAACTTCGAGGCCTCGCAGTGGCGCGACCGTCTCTATGCCTTCTGTGGCGACATCCGTCGTTTCGGCTACGGACGCCGTTACGACCTCATCCTCACGAACCCTCCGTTCTATGCAGGCTTGCCTGAGAACGAGACGGCACGCAGGAACCAGACCCGTCACGCCGAGGCCACGCTCTCCTTCAACGAGCTGGCCGCCGTCGCCAAGCACCTCCTCAAGCCCGAAGGCCGTTTCGTCCTCGTCTTACCCGAACGGCAGTCACCCGCCTTTTTGTCGATTGCACGGCAATACAAGCTGGTGCTCAAAAGGCAACAGCTTATCATCCCCATCGAGGGCCGTAATCCCAACCGGGTCAACCTGGAGTTGTCGTTGGCTCCGAACTCCTTCCCCATCGGCACTTCCCCTTCGGAGGGAACCATTGACCCATCTTCCATAAAAGACGCTGCCCCTTCGGAAGGAACCATCAACCTATCTTACGTCAAAGGCGCCGCCCCTTCGAAAGGAATCATTAACCCATCTTCCGTAAAAGAAACCGTCCCTTCGAAAGGAATCATTAACCCATCTTCCGTAAAAGAAACCGTCCCCTTGAAGGGAAACGGTCCCACTATCGTCTCCATAGATGGAAAAGAAACCGCTTATGCCCCCTTGGGGGAAAACGATCTCGTTGAGACCACTGAACTGGTCCTTCGTGACGGCGAGGGTCGGTTCACTGCTGCCTACTACGAGGCCGTCAAGGATTTTTACCTGGGATAAAAAAACCGACCTTCCACCCCGCTGGGGTGGTGACCATTATCCATCCCTTTGCCCACGGTGTTTACCGTGGGCTACCAACAGCCGACCCCTACGAGGTCGTAATCATTATTCTTCCCTTTGCCCACGGTGTTTACCGTGGGCCACCGATAGCCCACCCCTACGGGGTCGTAATCATTATTCTTCCCTTTGCCCACGGTATACCGTGGGCTACCAACAGCCGACCCCTACGGGGTCGTAATCATTATTCTTCCCTTTGCCCACGGTGTTTACCGTGGGCCACCGATAGCCCACCCCTCCGGGGTCGTAATCATTATTCTTCCCTTTGCCCACGGTGTTTACCGTGGGCCACCGATAGCCCACCCCTACGGGGTGGTGACCAAAGATCTTCCCCTGTATGACATTTTAAAACCAATTAATAAATTATTGAAATATTTTTGTTGTATTTTCAAAAATATATTTATATTTGCAAATTGGAATTGCAAGTTAAAGGAATCTGAAATAACGTGGCAAATTATTTATAAATTCAAAATTCTTATTAAATTTGCCACATATTAAATAGATGAAAAATAGGATATCATGGAAGATAAAGTCATCATTGCCAATAACATAAAGCAACTTCGAGAAGCCTGTGGTTTCAAACAGGAAGGTGTGGCAAGCTATCTTGGAATTAAGAGATCAACCTATTCCAACTATGAGACTGGCGATAGGGAGATGCCATTGCTGCTGATGGAGAAGTTGGCCGACTTGTACGGGTGCGACTTATTTGAACTCTATTCGGAAGACAAAAAAGTTGTGGACGCCATGCTTGTCACAGCCTTTCGCATGGACGAGCTATCCCCTAACGACATGGAGCAGGTGGCAGCTTTCAAACGCGTAGTGAAAAACTATCTCAAAATGGAAAACCTGCTCGAACAATGAAGACACTTACCACCACAGAAGCCGAATTGTTGGCCGGAAAGTTCCGTTCCATGGCAGGCTTGAATCTTTCCGAGCCCCTCAACGTCAAAACCCTCCTGAGAAAGTTGAACATCATCACGCTTTACAGGCCTTTGTCAGAAGCATCCTGCGGTATCAGTTGCAGATCGGCTAGCGGAAAAAAGTTTATGTTAATCAACAGCCGGACTACCCGAGGCAGGCAGCATTTTACGATCGCCCATGAACTGTATCACCTTTTCTACGACGAGCATCCCATGCCTCATGTGTGCAAAGGCATGGCAACTGGAGAGGAAAAAAACGCCAACCGATTCGCATCCGCATTGCTTATGCCTAAAGAAGGTCTACTGTCTGTAATACCCAACGAGACCCTCGTCAATCATAGCATGAATCTTCCCACACTACTGCGATTGGAGCAGCTGTTCTCCGTCTCTAGAAGCACCTTACTTGTTCGGTTGAAAGACCTGGAAATCATCACACAAAAACAGTTCGACGAACTGGATACTGTCTCCGTAAAGGATTCTGCACGGGACTATGGATACGACCTTTCTCTTTACGAAGCCGGCAATGAAGGCCTTGTCATCGGCGATTTTGGCGAAAAGGCCCGTATTCTCTATGAGCGGGGTAAGATCTCCGAAGGACACTATCAAGAACTCCGAAAAATGATCGACTATGTCGGCACCCATGAAAAAAGTGGTTCTTGATGCCGATGTCATCATTCACTTCACCAAAGGCGGCAAGTTACATTTGCTTCCTAAGATTTTGCCAGAATTCCAGTTTGTGGTATTGGATGTGGTAAAAAGGGAGATACCAGACCTATTTGTGGGCGTCCTTCAGCATCAGATCGACAGAGAAAAATCTATAATAGAAGAACAATTTGGCAAGACGAGCGATGAAAAAAGAGAATACGCCAAACTTACCGCCACCAACGGAATGGGTTTAGGGAAAGGAGAAAGCGCGTGCATGGTCTATTGTCGTTTTCATGACGATGTGATAGGGAGCAGCAACACAAACGACGTCACCGAATACTGTAACCATTATGGAATCATCTATCTCACTACGAATGATTTCCTGTTCTACGGTATCCAGCGAGGACTGTTCACCCAGGAAGAGGCAGCATCTTTCATCGTAAATGTAAGGAAAAAAGGAAGCTATCCCCCCATTGTGGATTTCAAAACCTATCGCTGTACGAAAATCTGACCGATACGGCAGCCCCGAAGGGGTTGGTAACGGGTGGGTGGGCGGGGTCACGTCCAACAGCCGACCCCTACGGGGTCGTAATCATTATTCTTCCCTTTGCCCACGGTGTTTACCGTGGGCGACCAACCTTCCACCCCTCCGGGGTGGGCGGGGTCTTCACACCCAAGCCCAAGAGGATGAAATAAAAACGCCGTGGGGATCAATCCCACGGCGTTTTTTAGAATGAAACCACGGCTCCTCTCGGTTAGAAGCGCAGCGTCAGGTTCCCCATGACGTTGAAGCCTGCCATCGGGATGAATCCCAGCTGATAATAACGATGGTCGTTGGGATGCTGTTCCCCGAGGATGGTCTGGTACACCCAGCCACTGGCGGCGTAATGCCTGTTGAAGACGTTGTTGAAATGGACCTTGAACGCCGCCTCCTTCAACACCTTCGCAGGCTTGTAGGAATAGCCGAGGCTCACGTTGGAGGTGGAATAGGCCGGCAGCGAACGGTCGAGGTTCTCGGTATTGTCGAGATACTGACGCGACACGTAGTTGGTGTGCCAGGTGGCCTCGAAGCCTTTGTGGTGGAGGGTCACGAAGCCGTTCAGGATGGCCGAAGGCGAGAAAGCCAAGGTCGAGCGGTCGTAATGCACGACGGTAGGCTCGAGCTCGTCCCAGTATTCATCACGGGTCTCGACGACCTCGTCGAAGTCCAGGATCCTGTTTTGGCTCAACGCCGCATTGGCCTCGAGGGTCAGCCACGGGGTGACGTTCACGCCCGCCTGCAACTCGATGCCCCTCCGATAGGAATCCTTGATGTTGGTGGTGAGCATCTCACCGATGTCGCTGACGGCACCGGTCTGCACGAACTGGTCCGTGTAGTCCATATAATAAAGGTTGAAGCCCGCTTGCCAGACGTCGCCGCTGTAGTTGTAGCCCATCTCATAGTCGATGAGACGCTCCGGCCTCGGGAACGCGTAGGAGCCGTTGTCGGTGAAGTTGTTACGCTCCGGCTCACGGTGACTCATGGCCACAGAGCCGTAGGCATGGTGGTTGTTCCAGTCCCAGGAGAGGCCGCCCTTCGGGTTGAAGAAACGGTATTTCTCATCCACATCGAGGACCTGGTTGACGTAGATCCCCTCGTCATTGACGACGAACTTGTCGTTGATACCTGTAGTCTTATAGTCCACATGACGGTATTGCAGGTCGCCGAAGACGGTCCATTGGCCGGTGATGCTGAAGGCGGCTTTCACGAAAGCGCTTCCATCGAGTTTGCTGGCGTCTGAGTCGTAATACCGGTAGTCGCCATTGGCAAGGTAACGGCTCGCGATCTCCTCATTGGCGATGTAGGTGACATAGCCGAAGTGGTTGCCGGTAAAACGCTGCAGCGAGACACCCCCGATGAGATCCCACCGGCCTTTGTTGTAGCTGGCGTTCCACACCATGCCATAGGTGTCCTGACGAAGGCCCTTCTTACGAACCACGTCGGACTTCTCCGGCTTGCCGTTGGGTTTGAACTCGTTGATGCCGAACTTCTCCGCCAGCTTGTTGTTGAAACGGAACTCCTCATAATAGCCATAGCCATAGGTGTAATGCAGCGAGGCAGCGGTCTTCCAATGCTTGTTGATCTCCCAAGCAGCCGAGAGAATGTTATGGTCCTGCCAGAAGTTGTCGGTGGTACGATCCCAGTAGCTGCCGTCGTTGAGCTGGTAGCGCTCGGTGACATAATGCCCGTTCTCATCGACCATGAAAAGGCCGTTCTCGTCATAGACCAGATGCTCATAGAGGGAGTTATACTGTCCCAGTCCCACATGATAGAGGTCCTCGTAGCTGTGGATGCCCGTCGGCGCCGTGTAGGTCCAGGAGCCGTCGTCGTAGCAGCCGTCCATGAGGGAATAGTCGTTGTCACCCGCGGTGACGCCGTTCCAGGCCTGTCCGGTGTTCTCGAAGTTGCCGATGTTCTTGTAGCGCAGCTGGAACTTGTTGTTGGTATAGGTGATGCCTCCATAGTAGCTGCCACTCCGTCCCTGAGTGCCATGGACGAAACCGTCGGTATGGGTCTCATGATAGGCGCCATCCACGATGAGGTGGTTCCAAAGGAGTCCCGTAGAGGCCTTAGCTCCGAAATTCAAGGTGTTGAACGAGCCGTAGGAGCCCGTGATCTCTGCGCTGGGGACCAAGGAAGGGGTCGCTGTCGTCATCGCCACGGTACCGCCGAAGGCGCCATCGCCGTTGGTGGACGTGCCCACACCCCGCTGGATCTGCACGTTGCCGAGCAGCGCGCCGTAGCTGTTCATGTTGGCCCAGAAGACACATTGGTCTTCAGGCGAGTTGAGCGGCACGCCGTCGAGGGTCACGTTGATACGCGAATCACCCGCACCACGGATACGCATGTAGGACGTGCCCGTGCCGACGCCGTTCTCACTCCAGGAGAGGATGCCGGGTGTCCTGGAGAACAGGAAGGGCAGCTCCTGGCCGGTTTTCGAAAACGCATTCAAGTCCATGGCTTTGATGTTGGAGATGGCAAAAGGAGCGTTGTCCAACACCTTCACCCCACTGACCACCACCTCTTGAAGCATTTCAAAATGTGAAGTGTCGATTGATTGCAACTCGTTCTGAGCCTGCATCGTCATGGCCATAAACAAGGCGGCGACGCTAAAGAAAAACTTTTTCATCTTTTTGGATCTCATTGATTTAAAGTTAGTTAATAATATTAAATCAATAGAGGAAATGTTGAAGAAACTCATTTTCCCTGTCTCGGCATTACCCGTATCAGGTGCAAAGGGTTTGATCTCAGCCTGTCTTTCAGCCCGCCATGGCGGGACAAGGCACCCCTGATTGATGGCGCAAAAGTAACAATTATTACGGTTGGTTCACCACAGCGCGAGGCTTTTTTCGTATTTTTGTCCCATAAAACGATACTTATGGACAACCAGGCCGTACAGATTCCCTACCCGCAGAATTTCGACATCAAGATCGTCGTCGTGTCCGCCATCCCCATGGAAGAGACCCGACGGAACATCAGCCAGATCTTCAGCCAATGCAAGGTCGTCCACAGCTTCGTCGACGTCCATTCCAGCGCCAAAGGCTCCTACTACAGCTATTGCTATAACATCGACATCGAGAGCCAGGAGCATCTCCGACACACTTACGACCAGTTGAACAACCTTCCGGGAATCCGTTTTGTCCTTTAACGAAGCGAGGTGCACACTGAGGCACCTCACAAGCATAGCGTTATAACGAGGAAGGAACCCCAAAAAAACACCTCAGCAACGGGCCGAAGGGAGTTGCGTCGTGCCGTTGGGGTTCCTCCTCTCTCGTTAGAAATCAATGACTGGCCTTCAGGAAGCTGTAGTTCTTTCCCAGGTCGAGATGTTCGGCCACGAAATCGTCGGGATAGTCGACGGCATAGTCCACCACCTGGTCGCCATCCATGACCGGACGGATCACCGGGTTGATGAAACCGCCGTAAGGCTTCAGCCCAAGAGCATCGTAACGCTCCTTGACTTCCTTGTGCAGCTCAGGATCCACCTTGACCGCATACTGTTCCACAAGGGCCTTGCCCGCGGCATAGTCGCCTTCGCTCTTGATGCGCTGCACCTCGGCGAGAAGCTGTCCAAACAAGCCACGTAAGGCCTCGAAGTCGTTGATCACGAAATACGTCTTGCCCTCGCGGGTCTTCCGTTCGATGACATCGCCGCCATCGGTCGCCATCCCCTTGCCCTTCTCATAGCACCACTCAGCGATGAGCTTCCGGTTCTGCATGTGGGCTTCGGTGACGTCCTTACCCAGTTCCACCCGGGCCAGCTGGGTCATCATACCGTTGCGGATATAGCCACAATATTCTGCTTTATAGGCTTCAGCATCGGGAAGCACATCCAGTTCCACCATCTTCGGATCGGCCAGGTAATACAGGCCAAAGAGGTCGGCACGGGCTTCCTCCAGCGTGGAGCTGTATTCTTTCAATGCACCGGGTTGGGTGGTGGGGAGCAGCTTGCCGGAGCCGTGGCCGAGACATTCGTGAAGCGTGGTATGTACGATGTCGGTCTCCGAGGCATACTTCTTACAGAGGGCAACCTCTTCCTCAGAGAAGGCAAACTCCTTGAGGGCACTCTTGGGGCATTCTTCGGCAGCCTTGTCGTAGGCAATCATCAAATTGGTGATCGTCACCGACTTGGATCCATAGTCCTTACGGATCCAATCCGCATTGGGCAGGTTGATGCCAATCGGAGGAGACGGGAAGCAGTCGCCGCCCAAGGCAGTGACGATGATGCTCTTGGCCGAGACGCCCTTGCATTCCTCTTTCTTGAAACGGGCATCCACCGGCGAATGGTCCTCAAACCACTGCGCGTTCTCACTGATGACGTTGGAGCGTTCCGTCGCCTCCAGGTCCTTGTAGTTCACCACCGACTCCCAGGTCGCCTTCATGCCCATGGGATCGGCATAATCTTCAATAAAACCGTTGACAAAATCGATATGGGACAACGAGTCCTGCACCCAGGCGATGTTGTATTCGTCCCAGGTCTTCAGGTCGCCCGTCTTGTAATAGTCGATGAGCTTGCGGGTATAGTCGCGCTGATGCTCGTTCTCCGCCACCTCGTTGGCCTTCTCCAGCCAGCCGATGATGGCCGTGATGGCCTCGCCATACAAGCCGTCAGCCTTATACACCACCTCGTGGATCCCTGTCTGATCCTTCACCAGCTTCGAGTTCAAGCCATACGAGATGGGCGTCTCGTCGTTGGGTTTCCGCATCTTGTCATAGAAGCGTTCCACCTCTTTCTTGGTGATGGGTCCCTCATAGAAATTGACTGCGGAATGCGCGATGATGTCTTCCTCGCTGCTACGGCGTTTCGCATACAAGTCACGGTCGAAGACCACCGGCGTCAGGAAGGCGATGAAGTCATCCACCGACTCACCCTCGTTCAGCGGAAGCAAGGCGGCGTCACTGCCTTTGACCAGTTGTGCGAAATAGTCTTCCGAGATCTCCGGGAAGAACTTGTCTTCGGCATAATGATGATGGATGCCATTGCTGAAGAAGATACGTTTGGCATAAACGACAAAATTCTGGTAATCAGCACATTCGCGATCTCCATTATAAGACTGAAGCACCGCCTCGACCGTCTTGCGCACACACAGGTTGTATTTGAAGTTCTGGTCGAAGAGGATGTCGCGGCCACAGCGGGCGGCTTCACTAAGATAATAGAGGTAAGCCTTCTGTTGAAGGGTCAGCTGATCCCAGTCGGGGATCTGATAGCGCATGATTCTCAAGTCGGCAAACGCATCCACAAGGAATTTGAACTCCTCCTGGGGTGCCGGTTCGTTCGTAGCGGGTTGTTTCGGCGCACAGCCGGCCAACGCAGCCGTCAGTCCAATACAAATCATCAGTCTTTTCATTTTATGATACTTTAAATACGTTTCATTTAGGATTGCATTTCAAGCGGATCAATGAGCCTCCTGCACCAAACGCACTGAGAATCCGTTGAAGATGAAGTCGATGGCCTGCGGATACAAGCCCGAGTCGAAAACGGACACACAGTAAGCACGGTCTTCATAACAGTGCGTCGACGACCAATAATGGCCGCTACTTCCCGTGTTATGGACTTCGGTACCCAAACGGTAGCCCGCTGCCGGCAAAAAGACCGCCCCATGCTGCTCAATCGTATCCCATTGTTCCAATGAAATCAAATTGTTCTCATAATACACATTCGTTACATTGGGGAAATTCAGGCTGTAATAACTGCCACTCCAGTCATCGGGCAGCAGAATCACGCCGTTCACTTCGCCCACCCGCGCTTTGGCAAACCGGATACCCGACGGGGTGGTTCGTGTTTCAAAGAGATAGTCCCACTCTTCAATGGTCAATGTGCGCCATAGCTGCTCCGTATTGCCGCCGTTGGCAATGGCATTGTAACCCCAATCGGCTTGACCCGTCTGATCATAAAGATTGAACAGATCACTTCCGTATGGGAGATAATCGTTGGAAGACGTAGTGGTACGCCAGGGTTGGTAACAAGGCGCGCCATGGTTGTAACCGCTTGTGCTCCAGCCGAAAAGACCGACGATGTCTTGATCGGCATAGTCTTCCCCAACATCCTGCCCAAGGGCCTCCACCCGATCGTATTGATGTTCCATAAACGACCAGACGCCGGTGTTCATCTCGTACTGAAGGTTCCCCTTGGAGAAGAAGACCTTGCTTCCATCGTCATTGACCGTGAACAATCCGTCGATGGCTCCTTGGGGCGCCCCCACCGGAAAGACAAGGGTCACCGTCTCGCTTGTGTATTGCGCTTGTTCCACCACCGCACTATGGGATGTCGACCCACCTGCCGAATAAAACGCCTCATAGCGCATGAGGTCGCCCGGCTCGAACACGCCTGTATTCCCGCCGCGTTTGAAGGTCTCCTGAGAGGGGGTCACACGCACGTCATCGACATTACCACGATCCGTGCACACCAATCGAGCCACAGCATTGCCTTGAGGCGTTACCACACGCAAGAACGCCATACCAGGGGTGGACAGGCGCACCGTCACCTGGTGGATGCCAGCTTCCAGACGCATGTCGCGCGCAGCCACCACTTTACCATCGGCACGAAACACCTGCAACTGCACCTCCGAGGCCTCTGAAAGCTCCAAAGGCACGGTAGTCCCATCCTTGAAAGGATTCGGGAAAGCCGACCCCATGTTGAAGTTCCGGCCCTGCCACTCACCCACACCAACTTGAGTGGATAGTACCAGTACCGTATCAGGATAATTCAGGGTTGTCATCCAACCTTGCGTGAGATCCGTAACCATCACAGAGGTAAATGGCGTGTATCCTCCTGCGGCGGTAGCCGCAGTGAAAGACACGGTCACCCCTTCTTGCGCTTGCACTGACAAAGCAAGAAGCAGCATCGTAAAAAGTAAAGTCCTTCTCATTTTCTTGGCGTTTTGCATTGCGCAAAGATAATAAAAAACTAAAGCAAAACGTCATTGCATTCCATTCCCCACGCCGGACACCCATACGGAGTTCCCCTCCACCCCCCGAGGGGGTGTTTTAGCGTGACGGGAGGCCCTCCGGGCACCTCAGCAACGGACCGAAGGGAGTTGCGTAGTGCCCAGGGAGGTCCCCCGCTCGCGAAAAAGAGACTCCGCAGGAAGCGTTCCCGCGGAGCTAAAAACGAAAGAAGCCCTCTCGGTTTCCCGGAGGGCTTCCCGTATGGGTGGGCGGCGACCTACTTTCCCACAGGTTGATGCAGTATCATCGGCACTGCCGGGCTTAACTTCTCTGTTCGGAATGGGAAGAGGTG
>JAEEGL015429696.1_pt1 | contig 12740 bp, 13 predicted proteins | sample 9134231 | NCBI WGS metagenome assembly JAEEGL01 (sample SAMN16246548, study PRJNA631951) | gut metagenome | biome: gut microbiome; feature: rumen; material: fiber-attached | host: Bos | place: Iran: Karaj | collected 2018-10 | reverse complement strand
TCGGCCAGTGCGAAGCCCATCTTGCCGCTGCTGTAGTTGCCTATGAAGCGGACCGAGTCGATGCGCTCGTAGGTGGGGCCTGCGGTGACTAACCACCTTTCACCTTTCACCTTTGACCTTTCACCTTGGCAAATCGCGTCGGCTATCTGTTCCGGCTCGGCCATGCGGCCTATGCCGCTTACGCCGCAGGCCAGCTCGCCCTCCTCGGGGCCTACCATGCGGATGCCCCAACCCTTGAGTGTAGCTATGTTGCGCTGCACGGCGGGGTGGGCCCACATCTCGCAGTTCATGGCCGGAGCCATGACCACGGGCTTGCCCGAGAAGGCCAGCAGCAGGGTGCTCAGGGCGTCGTCGGCGATGCCCGAGGCCACCTTGCCTATGATGTTGGCCGTGGCGGGAGCCACCACCAGCATGTCGCCCCAGTCCTTGAGCGACACATGCTCGGTGCGGCCCGAGGCGAAGAGGTCGCTGTAGAGCGGGTTGCCCGAGACCGTCTCGAGGGTCACCCTCGTGACAAACTCCAGCCCGTGCGCGGTGGCGGCGCATCGCACCTCGTGGCCCGCCTTCTTGAGCAGACGCACCAGCTCGGGCGCCTTGTAGGCCGCTATGCCTCCCGTTATGCCGACGATGATTTTCATTTACATCTCCTTGATGACCTCTTCCTCAAGGGCCTCGAACTTGCGGGCCTGCTTGTCTTCCTTGGCGGGGTTGCGGTAGTAGATTTTGCCTTCGAGGTATTCCTCGGTGGCCTCGAGTGTCGGCTTGGGCTGCTGCTCGTAGCGGCGCACAATCTCTATCTGCTCGCGGTTCTCGAACATCTCGTCGAGCGAGTCGGAGCCACCCTTGAAGTCGTCAATCTTGTTGTGCAGCTCTTTCTTCTCCTCGGCGGCAATCTGGTTGGCGCGCTTGGTGAGCATGGCCACGGTCTCGTAGATGTTGTCGGTCTGCTTGTCGAAATCAGCCGTGTTGCGTGTGATGGTGGTGGTAATCACCTTCTTCTTCTCTTCCATTTTGTATGTTTTTGTTTTCTTTAAATTCATTTTCCGTCGCCTTCCATCTTGGCCAGCGCCGCACGGGCACGGGTGTAGATGTCCTGGGCCTCGGTCAGGTAGCGCGAGTTCTTGAAGCTGCTGCTGAAGCGGTCGAAGTCGTTGACCACCTGCTGCATGCGTTCCTTCTGCTTATCCTCGCGGCTGCCAGCGGCGAAGCGGTAGCCCGACCGCAGCAGGTAGAACATGGCGTCCTCGCGCATCGGCGCCTCGGGGTAGAGGTTGATGAAGTTCTTCAGGCTCTCGTAGGCGGCGCCGTACTCCTCGATGAAGTAGTAGCCGTAGGCAATCTCGTAGTCCTTCTTCATCAGTTTCTCGCGCATCTCGTCGAGGTAGCGGTTCACCTCGGGCATGTGGTTGCTCCGTGGCCACCGTTCGGCAAAGGTCTCGAACTCCTCGATGGCCAGTTTCGTCTGGCTCTGGTCGAGGCTGTAGGACGGCGAGTCGATGTACTTGCAGTAGGCCGACAGGAACGCGGCCTCCTCGACCTTTTCGCTGTAGGGGAACTGCCGCGCGAAACGCTTGAACTGGTAGCCGGCGGTATAGTAGTCCTTCTCCTTGTAGAGCGCCTGGGCGTAGTACCAGCCTATGTTCTCGGCGTTCTCCTTGCCACGGTAGTAGAGGGTGAGATTTTCGAACAGTTGTATGGCCTTCGAGAAGCTGTTATCCTCGTAGTAACGCATCGCCGCGGCATACTTTGCCTCGTAATCGTTACTCTTGAGCAGCTTGTCGTAATTGGTGCAACTTGTTATAATAAAACACATTGCAGCAATTAGCGCGATGTTTTTCACGTTTTTCATAGCCTGCAAAAATACAACTTTTTTTTGAATTGCACGCATAAAAATATAAAATGCTCCCCCATTTCTTCAGTAATTCTTCGGTTGTTCTTCGGTTGTTCTTCGGTCAACCACCGAAAAACAACCGAAGAACAACTGAAGAATGACCGAAGAAAGTATGGATATGATATAGAGCAGAGATAGACCTGAGGTCTAGTTTCCGCCGTCTGCAATCTGTGCATCAAGCTATTATGTAAAAGAAGGTGGGGGTTATGCACTGTTTTGGTCCCGATATTATGTTGGACCACAATGCAATGGATGCTTCCCCAGAGGGGGGAAAGTTCACTTTTTCGTGCTGCAAAGATACGTTTTTTTTTTGATATGGAGACAACTTTTTTGCATTTTTCAGCAGGCACTTCGTCGTCGGCCAAGCAGTGTCGGAACAGAGTGCGAAAATGGCGAAAACAGCAGTGTGGAGTGGGGGAAAATAGCTGTGCGGCGACGAAAAGTTAAAAAAATATATCGTTGACAATGTGAGTGTTGTAAAAATATTTTAATAAAAATGGTTCTATATTGAAAAAAAAGTGTAATATTGCAATTTGATTATAGGCATGTAATATGAATAAAATGAAGTTGAAAAAGAGGCTGAAAGGTGTGCTGCTGGGCACGATGCTGCTGGCGTCGGGTGTGGCATCGGCACAGGATGTAGGCTTCTCTCAATTCTACGCCAACCCGCTGTATATGAACCCGGCTTTCGCCGGTACGGCAGTGGCTCCGCGCATAGCGTTGACCTACCGCGGCCAGTGGCCCGGCCTGGTCAGTGCCTTCACTACTGTTTCCGCTTCCTACGACCAGTATGTCCAGGATCTGCATGGCGGCATCGGCGTCATCCTGATGACCGACCGTGTGGGTGACCATGGAGCATTGTCGACCAACATGTTGGGCGCCATGTACGCCTTCAATTTCCGTCTCAGCCGCGAGGTGAATGTCAGCGCCGCCCTGCAGGTGTCGCTGGTGAACACCAACCTCAAGTGGGACGACTATCTGCGATTCCCCGACCAGATCAACGCCGAGATGGGCTTCGCCTATCCCACCGGCGCCCAGAAGCCCGACAAGACCAGCCAGTGGGCTGCCGACTTCAATGCCGGACTCGTGGTCTACGGCAGCAAATGGTATGCCGGCGTCGCGGCCGCGCACCTCACGCAACCCAACGTGGCCTTCTACTCGGAAGACCGCGTGCCCATAAAGCTCACCGTCCATGGCGGCGGTCTTATCAACGTCGCCGAAGAGCGTCGCCGCCAGTCGTCGTTGTCGCTCGGCTCGCCCATCATCTCGCCCAACGTCATCTACCAGTACCAGGGTGGCCTGCACTACTTCAACTACGGTCTCTACCTCGACTGGATGCCCTTCTTGGTGGGTGTGTGGTTCCGCAACGGTATCGAGAACGCCGACGCCTTCATCTTCCAGGTCGGCGTGCAGCAGGACTACTTCAAGGTGGGTTATAGCTATGACGTGACTGTCAGTAAGTTGGCCAACAGCACCGCTGGCGCTCACGAGATTACCCTTGGTGTGATGCTCCCCGTGCCCGAGCACAAGAAGAAGGTGAAAGCCATCCGCTGCCCGTCGTTCTAAAGCCAAGGCCGATAAGTTAAAAAAGCATAACGCTGAAACAAAAAACGCCAACGCGCGTTAATAAAAGGAAAACAGAACCGCTCCGTCGGGCAAGCATGGCGGAAGCGAATAATAAATAAAGAATAACAAACAAAAAGGACATATGAAGATTCTGCGATTTTCATGCCTCGTGGCCGCAGCGGCGCTGCTGCTGGCCGGATGCTCCAACAGAGCCGGCAAGTCGGCAACCACTGGTTGGAACTACAACGACCCCGAGTGGGGTGGATTTGAAGTATCGGACGAAAGCGAGCAGGGCACAGCCCCCGGCTTGGTGTTCATCGAAGGTGGCTCGTTCGTCATGGGCCACGTCACCGAGGACACCCGCTACCGTTGGGACAACATGGCCCACACGGTGACCGTTTCGTCGTTCTATCTCGACGAGTGTGAGGTTAGCAACCGCGACTACCGTGAGTTCGTCTACTGGATGAACCGCGCCTATGGCGAGGAGTATGCCGACAGGGTGCAGGCCATCATCCCCGACACCGCTGCCTGGCGCGACAAGCTGGCATGGCGCGAGGGCTTTGTGGAATACTACTTCCAGAGCCCGTCGTACGACGAGTATCCCGTCGTCGGTGTGAGCTGGCTGCAGGCCAACTCGTACGCCACCTGGCGTACCGACCGCCTCAACGAGAAGATCCTTGTCGACCGTGGCTATCTGACCCTCGACCAGGAGAACCTGGGTTCCACCGCCTTTCAGACCGACGTCTATCTCGCCGGCCGCTATGAGGGCGACGCCCGCGGCAAGAAAGACCTCAACCCCGCCGCCGGTGGCGAAGACCGTATTATCAAGAAAACCGACGGTATTCTCTATCCCTACTACCGTCTGCCAACAGAGGCCGAGTGGGAGTTTGCTGCCCTGGGCCTGATTGGCAACACCTACGACGAGCGCATCGTCGAGCACAAGACCTATCCTTGGGCCGGCCAGAGCCTGCGTTCGGCCAACAAGAAATACTACGGCCAGTTCCTTGCCAACTTCAAGCGTAGCCGCGGCGACGCCATGGGTGTGGCCGGCAACCTGAACGACGGCTGGGACTACACCTGCCCCGTCAAGTGGTACTTCCCCAACGACTACGGTCTGTACAACATGGCTGGCAATGTCAGCGAGTGGTGCATGGACGTCTATCGTAAGGTCGTCAACCCCCGTGGTGGCGACGATCTCGACCCCTTCCGCGGTAACATCTATATGACCTACGAGAAGGACGAGGACGGTGGCGTGCTGATGGGCGAGGACGGCTTCATCGTCTACAAGCTCGAAGACCCCAACAACAACCGCCGCAATTACCGTCAGGCCAACAATGTCAACTACCTCGATGGCGACCGTTCGTCGCAGCTCGAGAAGTGGCAGGATGAGCCCGATGCCAACGCCGCCGAGGCTGAGGAAGGCGAAGAAGAGGTCGAAGAGGACGAGGATGGCGAAGAGGTTGCTCCCAGCCAGCCCAAGATGAGCGACAACGACAAGTGGACGGAGAATATGTATCGTCGCGAGACTAACACCAAGGATAACCCCAGCTCGTCGATGGTCAACAACCACGTGCGCGTCGTCAAGGGTGGCAGCTGGAAAGACCGTTCCTACTACCTGCAGGCCAGCACCCGTCGCTACTACGACCAGAACAAGTCTGCTTCGTGGATTGGCTTCCGTTGCGCCATGGACCGTCTTGGTTCGCGTACACGCTAAACGGCTATAGCACACATCGTGTGCGGGCGACTTCTAAAAACACAGCCCCCAAGGCCGTACTTTTAGAAGTCGCCTTGTTTATTGACAGGGATGGCAAAACGCATAGCAACAGTTATATTGCTTCTTGCCGCCACTATGGCGGTTGAGGCCCAGAAGCTGATAGAGTACACGTCGGGTATGGGGTCGCGCGACCCGGAGCGGCCCGAGGTGTGGATTCTCTACCAGCATGTAGTGGCCACTCACGAGGGAATGACCCTTGTGGCCGACTCGGCACACTATAACACCGAGGAGAACAGCTTCACCGCTTTCCGCAACATCCATATCACCCTTACCGACACCACCTTTATCTACGGCGACCGCCTCTTCTATAACGGCAACACCCGTGTGCTCGACATCTGGGCCGACACGGTGCTGCTTATCGACGGCGGCACTGTGCTGAAAGCAAACCACCTGACTTACGAACGCAACCGTTCGACGGCCTACTATACCCTGTGGGGGCATGCCACCAGCGACGACCGTACACTCGACAGCCGTCAGGGCGAGTATGACTCGGAGCACAAGATGTTCCATATCTACAATGATGTCAACCTGCGCGACTCGTCGATGCTGCTGGTCACCGACACCCTGCTGTACAATACCGTTAGCAAGGTGGCACACTTCGAGAGCCCGACATACATTTACAGCGACTCGTCGATTATCTACAGCGAGCTTGGCGACTACAACACCGATACCCGCTATGCCATCTCGTTTCGCGGCTCGCATGTCAGCAACCAGGGACGTACAATCGACAGCGACACGCTGTACTACGATGAAGTGATGGAATATGGCAAGGCTCGCGGCAATGTGAGGATATACGACTCGGTGAACGATTTGACCTGCACCGGCCGCTATGGCGAGACGCACCAGAAATACCGCTATTCATTTGTGACCGACAGCGCCCATGTGCTGTATGTTCACGACGGCGATTCGTTGTTTATGCACGGCGACACCGTATACGTCACCAACGACAGCCTGAACCAGATGTCCACGGTGCGTGCCAATTATAAGGTGAAAGTCTATCGCCGCGATGCGCAGGCTATGTGCGACTCGGCCTACTATTCGGCCTCCGATTCGCTGCTGTCGCTCTATCGAGACCCGGTGCTATGGTACGAACACTACCAGTGTACCGCCGATACGATAGAACTGCTGCACGACTCGTCGGGCATGAAGAGGGCTTTCCTGCGCAGCAACTGCTTTGCCATACAGCAAGTTGACAGTTTGCGATACAACCAGCTTAAGGGCAAGCAGGGGGTGGTTTATTTCAAGGACGGCGACCCCGACTATGTCGACATCCTCGGCAACGCGCAGTCGGTGTTTTACATCACCGAGGATGATAAGCAGGGCAATATGTCGCTGGTCGGTGTCAATGCCGGCGTAGGCACCGATATGCGTATTTATTTCGACAGCACGGGTGCTGCCCGAAGAGTGGTGACATACGACAAACCCGATATGCAGACCTATCCTGTAGGCAAGCTGCCCGAAGAGTGGCGACGCCTGCCTGATTTCCGCTGGCGTTCCGGCGACCGTCCACGCAAGCCCGAAGATGTGTTTGTTTGGTGACAAAATGTCAGTCAGGACTGCCATTGGCAGTCTTTTTGCTATATATAAGGTAAAAACAAAACAACCAGAAAGCAATGAGCAAGAAAGAACAAAATACCACAGAGACAGAAAAACTTAAGGAAGAACCGGTGGCCCAAGAGGCTGAAGAACAGCCGCAGGAACCGACAGCTGCCGAGCCCACGGCAGAGGATAAACTGCAGGAGATGGGCGAAAAACTGGCATCGCTCAACGACAAGTATCTGCGCCTCTATTCAGAATATGAGAACTATCGCAAGCGCACCAACCTCGAGAAGGCCGATCTGCTGCTCAACGGAGCCCGCGACACCATGAAGTCAATACTGCCTGTAATAGACGACTTCGAGCGTGCCCTCGCCGTGAACAACGATGATGAGGGTGTGCAGCTAATATATAACAAGATGATGAAAATCTTGGAGCAGAAAGGATTGAAGGCTATGGAGGTGAAAGGGGAGAAGTTTGACGAAGCACTCCACGAGGCCGTCACCCAGATTCCTGCCCCGTCGCCTGAACAGAAAGGCATGGTGATAGATGTGATAGAAAAAGGCTATTACCTCAACGACAAGGTGCTTCGCTACGCCAAGGTCGTTGTGGCATGCTGACAAGGAGGAAATGAACAATGGCAAAAAGAGACTACTATGAAGTGCTTGGCGTCGACAAGAACGCCACCCCAGACGAACTGAAGAAGGCATACCGCAAGCTGGCATTGCAATATCACCCTGACAGAAACCCTGGCGACAAAGAGGCCGAGGAGAAGTTCAAGGAGGCTGCCGAGGCTTACGATGTGTTGAGCAACCCCGACAAGAAGGCACGTTATGACCAGTTCGGCATGGCCGGTATGGAAGGTGCCTATGGCCAAGGCGGCATGAATATGAACGATATATTCTCGAACCTCGGCGACCTGTTCGGCGACCTGTTCGGAGGAGGATTCCGCACGGGATTCACGGGCTTCGGTGGCGGTGGTGCCGCACGCCGTGTCCTTCGCGGCACTAACTTGCGCATCAAGGTGAAGTTGACGCTGGAAGAGATAGACCGTGGGTGCGAGAAGAAGATTAAGGTGAGCAAGTATGTGCCCTGCAAGACCTGCAACGGAAGTGGCGCACGCGATGGCAAGACCGAGACGTGCCCTCATTGCCACGGCTCGGGAGTCGTTGTTGAAACAAAACGTACGATGCTTGGCATGATGCAGACGCAGAGTGCCTGTCCGCATTGTGGCGGTGAAGGCCGAGTGATAAAGGACAAGTGCCATGATTGTCATGGTGACGGTATAGTGAAGAGCGATGAGATAATCACTATCAATATCCCCGCTGGTGTGCAGGACGGTATGCAGTTGGCCATGCAGGGCCAGGGCAACGCTGCGCCGCACGGCGGCATTGCAGGAGACCTCATTGTGCTCATCGAGGAACAACCCCACGAGGTGTTCGAGCGTCAGGATGCAAACTTATATTACAACGCCTTCATTACATTCAGCGATGCCGCTCTTGGCTCATCGGTCGAGATACCCACCCTTGGCGGGAAAGTGAAGATAAAGATAGATCCTGGCACACCGTCAGGGCGTGTGGTGAGGTTGCGTGGCAAGGGCCTTCCTGTAGTGAACGGCTACGGCCGGGGCGACCTGCTGGTGTGTCTGAATGTATGGGTTCCCAAGAACCTGAGCAAGGATGAGAAGAAAATACTCGAGGACCTGCAGAAGCATGACAATTTCCAGCCGAACCCGACTAAGCAGGAGCGCGGCTTCTTCGATAAAATGAAAGAGATGTTCAACTGATGACAGAAGCTTTCCTGCATTACATTTGGCAACACCAGTTGCTGGGCGACGGGCTGACCACCACAGATGGCCAGCCTGTCGTGTGCCATCGTGCAGGAGAACTGAATCACGACTCAGGCCCCGATTTCATTGGTGCACACTTGAAAATAGGCGATGTGGAGTGGGTTGGCAATGTCGAGGTTCACATTCATTCCTCGGATTGGCGTGCCCATCGCCATTCGCAAGACCCTGCTTATAACAACCTGCTGCTGCATGTGGTGTATGAGCATGATTGCGAAGTGTACCAACAGGATGGAAAGACGCCGTTGACGCTAGAGTTGAAACCATATCTCCATCCTTCGTTGGTGGCCAACTACGATTCGTTGACAGCACCAGAATCGGGGTTGGATATCCCTTGTGCCAGGCAGATTCCCGAGGTTCCGCAGTTGGTTGTCAATTCGACACTTGAACGTCTTGCCTTGGAACGCCTTGAGAGCAAGTCGGGCACAGCGCGCCGTTTGCTGGAAGAGAGTCGTGGCGGATGGGAGCAGACGTGCTATTGGCTTTTGGCACGATACTTTGGTGGCAAGGTAAATGCCCTTGCATTTGAGCTTCTTGCAAAGGGCACCGACATGCGTTTGCTGGCTCGTTGGAAGGACAATCCACAGCGATTGGAAGCGTTGCTGTTTGGTCAAGCGGGCTTGCTGGAGGGCTATTTCGAGGACGATTATCCACGGCGATTGCAATCTGATTATGAAGCTTTGCGGAGTGGTTCTGATATTAATCCCATTGGAGGTCGGATCTGGAAATTCCATCGTATCCGTCCTTCGAGTTTCCCAACCATACGCATCAGCCAGTTTGCTGCATTGGTCAATCGTTCCTCAAACCTTTTCGCCACATTGCTCGAGGCAAAAGAGGTGAAACAGATACAGCAGCTATTTGACATTCAGGCTTCGGAATATTGGAACAATCATTATCAGTTCGACGTTATTACCAAAGCGTCGACACCCAAACGTATGGGTGAAGCTCAGGTGGAGATGCTTATAATCAATGCTTGGGTGCCACTATTGTATTTGTATGGAAGTGTTCATGGGCAACAGCATTACAAAGATCAAGCAGTAGCCCTTCTTGAACAACTGCCAGCCGAGGATAATGTCGTTGTACGCAAGTGGTGTCAGGCAGGGATACATCCTGCGTCGGCAGCCTCGTCGCAAGCACTGCTGCAACTTTATTCAAATTATTGCAATTGTCGTCGATGTCTTGAATGCCGCATAGGCTACCAAATATTGAAACGGAAATGATTGTATCGGAAATAACAGGAATAGTAAAACCACAAAGGTACATTGTTGCTCGTCCCAATGACGAGGTGCGCCATCTGCTCACAGACAGCCGTCGGCTTATCGAGTCGCAGGGTACTGTCTTTTTCGCAATAGTTACCAATCGCAACAGTGGCGTGAAATATATCCCGGCTATGTATGAGGCTGGTGTGCGATCTTTTGTGGTTCCGGCCAATTGCGAACTGGATTACAAAGATGTCAATGTGTGGTTTGTCGACGATGTTGTAGGCGCATTGCAAAGTGTTGCCTCATGGCATCGTTCTTTTTACAATATCCCTGTCATAGGTGTTACGGGCAGCAACGGAAAGACTATTGTTAAAGATTGGCTGGTCCAGCTTCTTTCCCCCGAAGGACGCGTGGCGTCGAGCCCTAAGAGTTACAATTCCCAGATAGGTGTACCATTGTCGGTTTGGCAGCTTGACGCCAGCCATCGTATGGCGGTTTTTGAAGCAGGAATATCCGAGGCCGGTGAGATGGTTAGACTTGAGAAGGTGATAAAGCCGACTATTGGCATATTCACAAATATAGGACAGGCCCACGACGAGAACTTCCTTACCAGAGGACAGAAAATTGCTGAGAAATTACAACTTTTCACCCATTGCGAGACTCTTGTTTACTGCTCTGACCACAAGGACATACACTCCGCCGTCAGCGGCATAGAGAGTTTCCGCCATGTAAGGCTTTACACATGGGGTTCTTCTCCAGACTGCGATTTGCAAGTTCTCAATACAGAAATAGAGGATACTCGTACGGTTTTTACTCTCGTAACCTCGGGTTCTGAACAATTTACTGTAACCATCCCCTTTGTTGACCGTGCTTCTCAAGAGAATGCACTGCATTGTGTCGCTACCATGCTAATGCTAAGCTATGATACAGAAACCGTAGCGTTGCGCATGTCTTCGTTGGCACCCGTCGAGATGCGCCTTGAAATGAATGAGGCTACAAACAACAGCCTCTTGATTAACGATAGTTACAGCCTCGACCTAAATTCCCTTACCATTGCCCTCGACTATCTTGTTCACGTTCACTCACATCATAATCGCACCCTTATCCTAAGCGATATTCTCCAGACCGGTATGCCCGATTGCGAACTATACTCTCATGTCGCATCTCTTATTGCCCTGCGTGGCATAACACGGTTTGTTGGTATAGGAGAAGCTGTCTCGCGCTGTCGCGACTGTTTCTCGTCCCTTGATGCAGAGTTTTTTCCTTCTACACAAGATTTCATAGACCAATACGACCTTTCGCTTCTTGCCAACCAAACTATACTTCTCAAGGGAGCTCGCTCTTTTGCGTTCGAGCGTATAGCCAAGCTTCTTCAGCGCAAAAATCATGAGACGGTTATGGAGGTTAACCTTGACGCTCTTGTTCACAACCTTAACTACTATAGGTCCCGCTTGTCTAAGGGCACAAAATTAATGGCTATGGTTAAGGCTGCAAGCTATGGCGCGGGGCGTGTAGAGGTGGCCTCGGCGCTTCAATTTAACCATGTCGACTACCTTACGGTTGCCTATGCCGACGAGGGAGTTGAACTTCGTCGTGGAGGCATTACACTTCCCATAATGGTTATGAATCCCGAAGAAGCGTCCTTCGATGATATTGTCCGATACCGTCTTGAACCAGATATTTACAGCTTCCGTATTCTTGACTTGTTTGCCGAGCATCTGCGTTTGGTAGGTGCTGCGCCATATCCGATACACATTGAGTTTGACACTGGTATGCACCGTCTGGGTTTTGTTGGTGATGATCGGCCGAAACTAGACAGTCGTCTTGCAGATCTCGCCACGCTTCTGAAGGTCCAGAGCGTCTTTACACACCTCGCTTGTGCCGATGATCCGACGATGGACGACTTTACTCGCCGACAGATATCCCTTTTCAGTTCTTGGACAGAAGGTCTCACTGGCCTCAAACATATACTGAACTCCAGTGGCATTACACGTTTCCCTGAAGCACAACTTGATATGGTGCGTCTTGGAATAGGCCTTTACGGTATAAGCCCGGAACCTGATGTCCAAAGTTCACTTCGTCAGGTCAGTCGTCTTGTCTCTCGCATCTCGCAGATAAAAGACATTGCTGCAGGCGACACCGTAGGGTATAATGGTCGATGGCGTGCGACACGTGATTCCCGCATAGCAATAGTGCCCATGGGTTATGCCGATGGCCTTCATCGCGGCCTTGGATACCAGCGGGGCTCTGTCCTGATAGGAGGCAAGGAGGCCCCGATTATCGGCAGTGTATGCATGGATATGTGTTTTGTTGATATCACAGACATTCCGTGTGCCGAGGGGGACCGTGTAGTTATCTTCGGAGAATCCGACCTGCTGCAACGCAATGCCGCCGCAGCCGACACTATTCCATATGAACTCCTTACTGCCGTATCGCCACGCGTAAAAAGAATATACTATCATGAAGGTTGAGCCGCTTTTTATATAGGGAATGAAACTTTTTGTCCTTTTTTGCGTTAATGTATAAGATGAAAAAGATAGTTTTGGATGAACTTGGTGAATTGTTCGCCAAAGGAATGAATATAAAGGCTGATATTGTGCCGGTGATTGACGAGGACAATGAAGATCTGCTCCTGAACGATGATGGCATTGAGGAAGAAATGCCTATACTGCCTGTAATGGACCAGGTCCTGCTGCCAGGTGTGATTCTTCCCATTGCTGCCCGACGTGAGAAGTCGCGCGCTTTGCTAGCCGAGGCTGGCAAGCGTCACATTCTTGTTTTTACCCAGCGTAACGACGATGACGACCCAACAGACTTGGACCTTTATCCTGTAGGTGTAGTCGCCAAGGTGCTTAAGGTATTTGACTTTAGGGATGATACTACTGTTGCCGTCCTTCAAGGAGTTCAGCGGTGCCACTCATTGGT
>JAEEGL014232142.1_pt1 | contig 12740 bp, 10 predicted proteins | sample 9134231 | NCBI WGS metagenome assembly JAEEGL01 (sample SAMN16246548, study PRJNA631951) | gut metagenome | biome: gut microbiome; feature: rumen; material: fiber-attached | host: Bos | place: Iran: Karaj | collected 2018-10 | reverse complement strand
GGCTTACGATATCGGTTATGGTGGACTTGACCATGTAATCGCTAATAACCAAGATGTTAATATCTTAGTTGTAGATACAGAAGTTTACTCAAATACAGGTGGACAAGCATCTAAGTCTTCAAGAACTGGTGCTATTGCTAAGTTCGCTGCTGCTGGTAAACCAACATTTAAGAAGGATTTAGCTTCAATTGCTATGTCATATGGCCATGTTTATGTTGCAACTGTTTCTCATGGTTACAACCAAAACCAAGTTATTAAGGCATTAAAAGAAGCTGAAGCTTATAATGGACCATCTCTAGTTATTTGTTATGCTCCATGTATTGCTCATAACATTAAGAAAGGCTTATTCATGTCACAAATGGAAGCTAAGAAGGCTACTGAATGCGGATACTTCCCAACATTCAGATTCAACCCTGATCTAGCTAAAGAAGGCAAGAACCCATTCACTATGGATTCTAAGGCTCCAGATTGGACTAAGTATAATGACTTCTTAATGAACGAAGGTCGTTATAGCCAATTAGTTAATATCAACCCTGAAAAGGCTCAAGAACTTCTTGAATTAAATATCAAGGATGCTCAAAAGAGATATAATCACTATGTTGAATTAGCTAACAAGGAATTCCCTAATAAGTAATTAAAATAAAATTAGCCTCTAGGATTTATTCTTAGAGGCTTTTTTTCATGTATTCAATAATAAAAAAATGTATATAAAAATTTAAAAATCTATTATAATTAGGTAAATGATAGTTTTTAATCCATTATATTTTTGTGCTTGTTTTTCCTTTTATTAATATAATTTAGAGTTATAATATCAATGCGAAGATTCGAGGTGAATAACCATGATTAAATTCATCAAAAGTGTATGGTGGATTGTTAAAAAGAATTGGTATAAATATTTATTAGTTTTATTCTTTGGTATAGTTTTAGCTGTATTAAATCTATTCCCTGCAAGAATTGTTGGTAATTTAACTGAAGGAATAGAAAATGCTTCTAAGGCAGGAGAAACTATTACAAAAGAATTTTTAATAAATGATATATTTATTCCATTTGTAACAGTTATGGTACTAATTTATGGTATTTCTTTTTTGAAAAGAAATTCTCAAAATATTTTAACAACTACAATTTATTATGAGCTACATAATAAATATATGAAATCTATTTTAGCTCAAGATGGTGCTTTCTTTGAAAAATTCCAATCAGGAGATTTATTAACAAGAGCATTAGGTGATATAAACACTGTCAAATTTTCTGCTGGTAATAGATTATTAAATATATTTAATGAATCATTAACAGTCATTGTAACTTTTGTAGCTATGATATTAATTAATCCAATTTTAGCTATTAGCTGCTTCTTACCTTTATCATTAATATTAGTTTCTAATATAATTTTAAGAGGTAAGGTAAAAAATAATTGGAAAAAGGTTAGAGAAAAGCATTCTATAATGAATAATGTTGTATTAGAATCTGTAACTAATGTCAGAACTATTAGAGCTTATTCAAAAGAAGAAGAAAATTATCAAAAGAATTTAAAATATTCAGAAGATGCTTATAAGGTGGAATTATCAAATTTAAAAATAAATGTAGTATTTGAAGCTTTGTTTAAATTTATAGTAGCTATTTCTACATTAATTTGCTTCTCACTTGGTGCTTATTTTTATTATAAAGGTTATATAACTAAGGTATCAGATTTAGTTAAATTTGTAATGTATTTAGGATTATTCCAATCACCACTTACTGCTATCGGTAATATGATTAATAATTTCTATCAATCATTAATTTCTGCTGATAGATTAAATGAAATTTATGATTCTAAAAATAGTGTTATTGATAAGGATAATTTAGAAATTAATTCAATTGATAAAATTGAATTTAAGAATTTTAAATTCCATTATCCTAATGATGAATTCAATTCATTAAATAATATTAATTTAGTAATTAATAAAGGTGAAACAATCGGTATTGTTGGTAAGACTGCATCAGGTAAAACTTCACTAGTAAGACAATTAGTAAGACAATTACCTACAGAGGATAATCAAATATTTATTAATGATAAGCCCATTGAATGCTACAACAAAGAAACTATTAGAAAATTTATTTCTTATGTTCCTCAAGAGCATGTATTATTCTCAAGATCAGTTATTGATAATGTTAGACTAGGAAAAGATAATGCAACTCAAGAAGAAATTGATTTAGCTGTTAAAATGGCAGATTTCAATAAGGATTTAAATGATTTAACAGATGGTTATGATACTATTGTTGGTGAATATGGTGTAACACTTTCTGGTGGACAAAAACAACGTTTAGGTATCGCAAGAGCCTTCTTAAGAAATTCAGATGTATTAGTTTTAGATGATTCTTTATCTGCAGTTGATGGTACAACTGAGGCAAATATCATTAAGAATTTAAAAGAATATAGAAGTGGTAAAACAAATATTATTGTTTGTCATAGATTATCAGCCGTTGCCCATGCTGATAAAATTATTGTTTTAGATGAAGGTCAAATTGTAGAAGAAGGTCGTCATGATGATTTAATGAAGGAACAAGGATGGTATTATGAACAATACACCGCTCAGCATTTTAAAGGGGAGGTGGAATTGTAATGGCTTCTATGTATAAGAAACGCTTAGCTAATAAGCCTAAGCATGTAATGAAAAAATCAACCTTATTTAAAAAGACATTCCCATATATTAAAAAATATAAAGGCTGGTTCTTTTTAACATTATTATTATGTATTATTACTGCATTATTATCTGCATCTACTCCATTTATTACAAAAGAAATTTTAGATAATTATTTACCTAATGAAAATTATGAATATGTTATTTATGCATTAATTTTATATGGTGTAATTGCTGTTATACTATTATTTTCTAGATATTTCTTTGCCTTTGTTAATACATTAACTGGTATGAAAATTGAAAAATCAATTAGAGAAGAAGCTATGTATAAAATTAATAAGCTTCAGGTTGATTATTTCAATCTAGAACCAGATGGAAAGATTGTATCTAAAATAACATCAGATTCAACTGGTGTAAGAAATTTCTATACAAAGACATTCGATATATTTAATGCTTTAATTAATATTATTGTTGTTTATATTGCGATAATTTTATTAAAGCCAATGCTTGGATTAATAACTTTAATAATTGTTCCTATTATTATTGTTTGGGTTACAATTTATCGTAAATGGGTTCATAAATATTTTGTTGATTTAAGAGAAACTGGTTCAAGAATAACTGGTAAATTAAATGAAAATATAACTGGTACCTTAATTATTCAAGATTTTAACCAAGAAGAAAATATCTTAGGTGAATATAGAGATTTAACTAAAAGATATGTTAAAAATGAAAGAAAGACAGTAAGAATCAATAATATATTTGGTTTTGAGCTTTTAGCATTTATTAAAAGATCACTTGAAATAGGATTATTAATGTATTTAGGATTTACTTCAATAGAGGTTGGAGGAGAAGTACTTGGTATTGGTTTAATTGCAGCCTTAGTTGAAAACCTAGATAAAATGATTAACCCATTTAATGTTATTTTTAATAATTTAAATGAATTAGAGGATTCAATGGTTGCCGCAACAAGAGTATATGATTTATTAGATGAACCAAATGATACAAGAGTTAATTCAGGAAATATCGCACCAAGAATTGAAGGAAATGTTGAATTTAAAAATATTAGATTTGCTTATGTTGAAGGAAATGATGTATTAAAGGATTTCTCTTTAAATGTTGAAGCAGGAAAAACTATTGGTATTGTAGGTTCAACAGGATCTGGAAAATCTTCTTTAATGAATTTATTATTGGGATATAATGATTATCAAAAAGGCGAAATATTAATTGATGGTGTTCCTGTTACTGAATATAATAAAACATCATTAAGAGAAAACATGGGTATTGTACTTCAAACACCTGCCTTATTTATGGGAACATTAAAATCTAATGTTACATTTGAAAGAGATTATTCAGATGATGATGTTAAAAAGGTAATTGAAGCTGTTGGAGCATCATATATGCTTGATAAATATAAAGAAGGCTTAAATATGCCAATTAGCTTTAGAGGTGAAAACCTATCTTTAGGTGAAAAGCAATTAATAGCTTTTGCAAGAATATTATTAAGAAATCCTAAAATATTAGTTTTAGATGAAGCAACAGCAAATATTGATTCAGAAACTGAAACTAAGATTAAAAAGGCAATGGATATAATTGCTAAAGGAAGAACTACATTTATTATTGCTCATAGATTATCTACAATTCAAAATGCTGATGAAATTATAGTTTTAGATCATGGTAAATTAGTAGGTAAGGGCACACATTTTGAATTATATAAAAATTGTGTTCAATATCAAAAAATGTATGATAGTCAAAGTTAATAATTTTTAATTAAAAAACACCTTATTTATGTTATAATATGCATAAATGGGGTGTTTTTTTATGAAGACTAAAATTTTTGTTTGTAGCTCTTCAGGATTAAATGAGCTAAAGCATAGTAATAATATAGAAGTAATACCATTTTTATATAAGTTTTCAGATGATGAATTATTTGAAGATGTTTTAGAGATGTCTAGTGAGACAGCCTATAACAAAATAAGATATGATAAATCATCTGAATTAGAATTATTAAGTATAGGCTATAAAAGAATAAGTGAATATTTACAACAAGCAATAAAGGATGGATATGAAAATGCCTTCTTTATTATGGCAAATAGAGCTGTTATTAACTTACAAATTCCAATTAGTATTGCCGTTGAGGATAATAAGGATATAAATGTTATTTTATATCAATCAAATGAAACATCTATTCCATTAGCATATATTGCTTTATATGCTGAAAAAAGATTAGAAGAAGGCGAATCTTTAATTGATGTATGGAATGAATTAGTATCATTAGAAAACACATCTAATATTTTTATTTTTAAACCTAGAATTAAGAAAATGTCCGATTTTGAAAACCAATTTAAAAATGGTACATATCAAATATTTAAAGGTGGTAGACTTCTTGAAACACCAGAGGCAAGAATTATTAATGGTTTAGAAACAATGATAGAAGAATTTAAAGATGAAATATATGGTAAGAAGGTTATTCCATTTATTTTAGCAAGTGATAAATTTTCTAAATATAATGAAATTGTTTTAAGAACTATTAAAGAGCTAGATGATGAAGAAAATAAAAAAGCATTAGAAAAGGTTAGAATCTTTTCACTTCCACTTTTTTTCGGATTAAAAAGTGGTATAGATACTATAGCAATTGGCTATATTGAAGCAAAAAATGGATTAATTATTGAAAAAAAATAAGATTATTGATATTATAGTGATAGCATTTATAACTTTAGTTATAATTGCTTTAGAAGGTGAATTTATGAAGGTATTAATTGTTGGTTTAGGGCTTATTGGAGGTGCCTACGCATATAGACTAAAAAATAAAGGATATGAGGTATATGCTTCTGATTTAGATATTGAATCTATAAATTATGCTAAAGAGCATTCTTATATAGATGATGGAAGCCTAGATGCAAAAGATTTTATTTCTAAGGTTGATATGATTATTTTGGCAATCTACCCACAAGCCATCTTGAATTTCTTAAAGGAAAATTCAAAATTTTTTAATAAAAATCAAATCATAACAGATGTATGTGGTGTTAAGTCATCATTTGTTGTTGAAGCAACAAAATTATCAAAGCCTGCTATCTATTGTTCACACCATCCTATGGCTGGAAGAGAAAAATCAGGTGTTAAATATTCAAAGGAATGTAAATTTGAAGGTGCTAACTTCTTAGTTACACCAACAAGAGAAACTCCATATTCAGTAGTTGAAACATTAAAAAAGTTAGGTACTGATTTAGGCTTTAAGAGATTAAGCGTAATGGATATTTATGAGCACGATAGAATGATAGGATTTACTTCTCAATTAGCGCATGCAATTGCTGTATCATTAGTAAATTCAGATAACAATCCTGATAATACTAAATTATATATTGGTGATTCTTATAGAGATTTAACTAGAATCGCAATGATTAATGATACATTATGGAGTGAATTATTCTTAGAAAATAAGGATAATTTAATTAAGCATATTGAGTGCTTTGAGAAGAATTTAGATGTATTAAAATGTGCTTTAATGAATGATGATAAAAAAACTTTAGAGTCTTTATTTAAATCATCAACTGTAATAAGGAAAGAGATGGAAAAGAAATGAAGGAATTAGAAGTTAAACTTAATACCAATTCATATAAGATAATTATCGAAGATGGATTACTTGACCATCTTTCTTTTTATATTAAAGAAGTATATAAAAATAAAAAAATATTCATTATTACAGACGATAATGTTAAAAAATTATATTTAGAAAAGGTAATGAATTCATTAAAAAATGATTTTGAATTAGATTATGTAGTTGTTCCTCATGGTGAAGAATCAAAATCATTAAAAATATATGCAGAAGTATGTGAAGCTTTAATTGATAAAGGTGTTAAAAGAAATAATTTACTCATTGCCCTAGGTGGAGGAGTAATAGGAGATTTATGCGGCTTTGTTGCGGCGACATTATATAGAGGATTACCTTATGTAGGTATTCCTACATCTTTACTTTCTCAAATGGATTCATCTATTGGTGGTAAAACAGGAATAGATTTTTATAATAAGAAAAATATTTTAGGTGCTTTTAAGCAACCTAAGATGGTTTTAATTGATCCTTTAACATTAAATACTTTAGATAAAAAAGAATTTAATAATGGTATGGGTGAATTAATTAAGCATGGTGCTATTGGAAATATAAATTTACTTAATATGCTTAAATCAAAGCCAAGAATTGATGAAAATATTATTGCTGAATCACTAAAGGTTAAAAGAAAAGTTGTAGAAGCTGATGAATTTGATTTGGGCGATAGAATGAAATTAAATTTTGGTCATACATTTGGGCACGCTATTGAATTAAAATATCATTATAAGCATGGTGAGGCAGTGGCAATTGGTATGCTTATGGCTATAAGATTAGGTATTCGTTTAGGTGTAACTGATGAGGAATGCTTAAGTGTAATTGAAGATATATTAAAATTATATGAATTACCATGTGATTATTATGATTATAAAGATTATTTAGATGATATATTATATGATAAGAAAAACATTGCTGGAGTTATTAATTTTATATTCTTAACTCATTTAGGTGAATGTATTATTTATAAAATAGATGAAAATAAGATTAAGGAGTTAGTTTAATGAATGTAAGAATTAAGCCTGGTTTTTTAAAAGGCGATTTAATAGTTCCTCCTTCAAAAAGCTTATCTCATAGAGCTATTATTGCTGCAGGATTATCAAAAGGAAAAAGCATAATATCTAATGTCTTATTTTCTAAAGATATTTTAGCAACTATTTCAGCTATAGAAGCAATAGGTGCTAAGGTTATTAAAAATGATGATTCATTAATTATAGAAGGAAAAGGATATACAGAAAGAATTAAAGATGTTATTGATTCAAATGAATCAGGCTCAACAGTTAGATTTATGATTCCTATTGCTTTAACTGTTGATAAGCCTATAACATTTATTGGTAAGAATAATTTAGTTAATAGACCTTTAGATACTTTTTTAAACATATTTGATGAACAAAATATTAAATATGAAAAGGAAGAAAATACTTATTTACCTTTAAAGGTTTATAATGGCTTAAAGCCAGGTCTATTTAAAATAAGAGGAGATATTTCATCTCAATTTATTACAGGTTTATTATATGCATTACCACTTTTAAATGGTGATAGTAAAATAATTATTACAACTGATTTAGAATCAAAAGGCTATATTGATTTAACAATTGATATGCTAAATTTATTTGGAATTAAAATAATCAATAATGATTATAAAGAATTTATAATAAAAGGAAATCAGGAATATATTGCTTGCGATTATCAGGTTGAAGGTGATTATTCACAATCAGCATTTTTCTTAGTTGCAGATTTATTAGGTTCTGATATTAATCTTTTAGCAATGAATCCTAATTCACATCAGGGAGATAAAAAGATTATAGAAGATATTAAAGCCTTTGGTGGAAAAATAGAATTTAAAAATAATATTTTAAAGGCTTATCCATCAAAAACAATTGGCGCAACAATAGATTTTTCTCAAAGCCCTGATTTAGGTCCTGCCTTATCAGTTTTAGCATCATTATCAGAAGGTAAGACTGAATTTATTAATGCAGGAAGATTAAGAATTAAAGAATGTGATAGAATCTCTTGTGTAAAAGAAGAATTAGAAAAGCTTGGAGCATCTATAGTTGAATATGAAGATGGAATGGAATTTATTGGTAAATCTTTAAAAGGTGGCATTTTAGATTCTCATAATGATCATAGATTGCGGATGAGCTTTGCAGTATTAGCTACTGCATTAAAAGAAGATATAGTCATTAAGAATGCAGAATGTGTTTCTAAATCTTTCCCTAATTTCTTTGAGGTTTTTGAATCATTAGGAGGAAAAGTTATTTATGAATAATTTAGAAGAAGCAAGACTTATCATTAATGATGTTGATAAGAAAATGATTGAATTATTTAAAAAAAGAATGGCAGCATCAAAAATAATTGGTTTATATAAAAAAGAAAATAATATTGAAATATATGATGAAAAAAGAGAAAAAGCTTTAATTGAAAAAAATTTAAAGCTTTTAGATGATAAAGAATTAGAAAAATATTATTTAACTTATTTAGAAGGCATATTAAATGCTTCAAAAGATTATCAAAAGGATTTGATGAATAAATGAAATATGCACTATTAGGAGAAAAGCTTTCTCATAGCTTTTCACCATTAATTCATAAAGAGATATTTAAAGATTTTGATATAGATGCAACATATGAATTAAAAGAAATTAAAAAAGAAGAAATTAAAGATACTTTAGATTTATTAAAAAAAGGTATTTATAATGGATATAATGTTACTATTCCTTATAAAAAGGAAGTAATGAAATATTTAGATATTATAGATGATAAAGCTTTAGAAATTGGTGCGGTAAATACTATTTATTGTAAGGATGGAAAATTAATTGGTTATAATACTGATTATTATGGATTTAAAGAAGAAGTAATTTACAATAAAATAGATGTTTTAAATAAGGATTGTTTTATTTTAGGTACAGGTGGTGCAAGCCTTGCCTTAAATAAGGCTTTAAAGGATTTAGGGGCAAATACTTATTTTGTATCTAGAAATCCTAAGGATTCAAATACAATATCTTATGATGAATTAAATAATAAAAATCCTTATTTAATTGTTAATTCAACTCCAGTTGGAATGTATCCTAATATTGATTCATCTCCAATTGATGAAAAATTATGTCAAAAAGCTAAATATGTAATGGATATTATTTTTAATCCTTTACAAACAAAGTTATTAAAATATGCTAATTCTAACATGAATGGATTATTTATGCTTGTTGGACAAGCAATAAAAGCTGAAGAAATTTGGCAAAATAAAAAATATAATGGAAGTATAGAAAAGTTATTAAAAAGAATCGAGATGATTTTATGAACCATATAGGTAGAATTTTTCAAATTAATATATTTGGTGAATCACATGGTAAATCAGTAGGTATTTTACTTGATGGTGTTAAACCAGGTATTCCTTTAAATGAAGAAGATTTTAAAGCTGATTTGATAAGAAGAAAATCAGGCGGAAAAGGAACAACACCTAGAATAGAAGCTGATGAGATAATTATTGAATCTGGTGTATTTAATGGTTATACAACAGGTGCTCCTATTTTATTAAGATTTTTAAATACAAATACTAAATCAAAAGATTATTCTAATTTAGTTAATCATCCAAGACCAAGTCATGCTGATTATACAGCAAATCTAAAATATGATGGATTTAATGATTATAGAGGTGGAGGACATTTTTCAGGAAGACTTACATTAGGTATTGTTGCCGCTGGGGTAGTTGCTAAAAAGATGCTTGATGGTGTTTCATTTGAAACTAAATTAATTAATTTAGGTGGAGAAACTGATTCTAAAAAGTTTAATGATATTTTAGACAAAGTAATAAGTGAAAATGATTCACTTGGTGGAATTGTTAAAATAACAATTAAAAATGTTTTAAAAGGATTAGGAGAGCCATATTTTGATTCATTAGAATCTACTATTTCACATTTGTTGTTTTCAATAGGTGGAGTAAAAGGAGTAGAATTTGGAGTTGGCTTTGATGGAGCTAATCTAAAGGGTTCAGAATATAATGATTTAATTATTGATGAATCTGGTAAAACAAAGACAAATAATAATGGTGGTATTAATGGTGGAATATCAAATGGAAATGATATTGAAATAAGAGTTGCTGTAAAACCAACACCATCAATATCATTGCCTCAAGAAACTTATAATTTTAAAGATCAAAAGCTTGAAAAATTAGTAATTGAGGGAAGACATGATGCTGCTATTATTTTAAGAGCAATGGTTGTATTAGAGGCATGCTGTGCTATAGCACTTGCTGATGCTTTATTAATTCAAAAAGCATTAAAAAAATAATTTAACAATGTATAAATTATATGATATAATAACTGAGGTATTAACGTTTTTAGGAGGGAATTGAATATGTATAAAATAGTTAGAAAAGAGCTATTAACAAATAGCATTTACCTAATGGACATTTTAGCACCAAGAGTTGCTAAAAGTGCATTACCTGGACAATTCATTATCATTAGAAATACAGAAAAGGGTGAAAGAATTCCTTTAACTGTTGCTGATAATGATCCAGAAAAGGGAACAGTAACAATTGTTTTCCAAACAGTAGGAAAGTCAACATTAGAGCTTGCAACATTTAATGTTGGAGATTGTGTTGCTTCATTTGTAGGACCTTTAGGAAGACCATCTGATTTAGTAACAGATGCACCAGAAGAGGTTGCAAAGAAAAAGGTTGTATTTATCGCAGGTGGTGTAGGTACAGCTCCTGTTTATCCACAAGTTAAATGGATGAAAGAACATGGTTATGAATGTGATGTAATCATGGGTGCAAGAAATAAAGACTTATTAATCATGGAAGATATGATGCGTAAGGTTGCAACAAATTTATATGTTTGTACAGATGATGGTTCTTATGGATTTAACGGAAATGTTACTAAATGCTTAAAGGATTTAGTTGAAAATCAAGGCAAAAAATATAATCATGCAGTAGCAATTGGTCCTATGATCATGATGAAGTTTGCATGCTTAATGACTAAAGAATTAAATATCCCAACAATCGTATCTTTAAACCCTATTATGGTTGATGGTACTGGTATGTGTGGTGCTTGCCGTGTTCAAGTTGGTGATGAAGTAAAATTTGCTTGTGTTGATGGTCCAGAATTTGATGGATGGAAGGTTGATTTTGACCAAGCAATGCGTCGTCAAAGAATTTATGCAACAGAAGAAGGTAGAGCTAAGCTTGCTTATTTAGAAGGCGAAACTCACCATGGTGGTTGCGGTAATTGCGGGGAGGATAAGTAATATGCCAGTAAATATGAAAAAAACACCTGTTAGAGAACAGGATCCAAAAGTAAGAGCTCATAACTTCGAAGAAGTATGTTATGGTTATAATGAAGAAGAAGTTGCAGTTGAAGCAGCAAGATGCTTAAATTGTAAGAAGCCTCAATGTGTAACAGGATGTCCTGTTAACATCAATATTCCAGGCTTCATTGCAGAATTAAAAGCTAAAAATTATGAAGGTGCTGCAAAAGAAATTGCTAAATATTCAGCACTTCCTGCAGTATGTGGACGTGTTTGCCCTCAAGAAAAGCAATGTGAATCTAAATGTGTATTAGGCATTAAAGGTGAAGCTGTATCTATTGGTAAGCTTGAAAGATTTACTGCTGATTATGCAAGAGAACATAATTATAAATTAGCTGAAGCAGCAAAACCAAACGGTAAAAAGGTTGCTGTAATTGGTGCAGGTCCTTCAGGATTAACTTGTGCTGGTGAATTAGCTAAAAAAGGTTATAAGGTTAAAATTTTTGAAGCTTTACATAAAGCTGGTGGTGTATTAGTTTATGGTATTCCTGAATTCCGTTTACCAAAAGAAACTGTAGTTGCTGCTGAAGTTGAAAATGTTAAAAAGCTTGGCGTTGAAATTGAAACTGATGTTATTATCGGTAAAACAATTACAATTGATCAACTATTTGATGAAGAAGGATATGATGCTGTTTATATCGGTTCAGGTGCTGGTTTACCTAAATTCATGGGTATTCCTGGTGAAAACGCAAATGGCGTTTTATCAGCAAATGAATTCTTAACAAGAGTAAATTTAATGCGTGCATTTGATCCAACATATGATACACCAGTTGTAGTTGGTAAAAAGGTAGCTGTTGTAGGTGGTGGTAACGTTGCTATGGATGCTGTAAGAACAGCTTTACGTTTAGGTGCTGAAGCAACTATTGTATATCGTAGAAGTGAAGAAGAATTACCTGCACGTGTTGAAGAAGTTCATCACGCTAAAGAAGAAGGCGTTAAATTCAACCTATTATGTAACCCACTTGAAATCTTAGTTGATGAAAATGGTAATGTTACAGGTATGAAGTGCATTAAAATGAAATTAGGTGAACCTGATGCTTCAGGAAGACGTAGCCCAATTGAAATTCCTGGTTCTGAATTCGTTATGGATGTAGATCAAGTAATTATGTCACTTGGTACATCTCCAAACCCTCTAATTTCTTCAACTACTAAAGGATTAGAAGTTAATAAGAGAAGATGTATTGTTGCTGATGAAGAAACTGGTCTTACAACAAGAGAAAATG
>JAEEGL011027247.1_pt1 | contig 12740 bp, 11 predicted proteins | sample 9134231 | NCBI WGS metagenome assembly JAEEGL01 (sample SAMN16246548, study PRJNA631951) | gut metagenome | biome: gut microbiome; feature: rumen; material: fiber-attached | host: Bos | place: Iran: Karaj | collected 2018-10 | reverse complement strand
GATTTATGTCAAGTAATCTTTCTTTCATTACATCACATTTATATTTTCCTACATTTGATATAGTTGCAATAATTTGCCTATTAATATTAGTCATACATACCTTATCATCATCAATTAAAACTATGTTATGTACTCCGCTTCTAACTAATGCTTCGCAGACATATCCACCTACTCCACCAATGCCAAAAACGGCTACTTTAGCGCTTTTTAGCTTTTCCATAGCTTCTACTCCAAATGTTAATTGTGTTCTAGAAAATTGATTAAGCATATGTATTCCTCCAAACATAATTTATTCTACCACATTACTAGGATTAATACTACTATTATTTTTAAATGAAAAGGTTTGATTTAACTATCAAACCTAATCTATTACTGTTTTATTCTTTCCACTATTCTTTCTTTTATTAATTATTTTTTTTAAACTTTTAATTATGCATAAGTTCCATATTTTCCAATTGCTTCATCTATTGTGCTTATACCTTTTCCAACTTCAAATGAAGCAACTCTTATTTGTACTGTAAGTTGATCTTTAATTCCAAGTGCTTCTGGTGAAATAGTTAATTCTTGTTTTACATCACCAAATGGAGCATATATAGAATCAAATGAAACAACCTTTGTTGGAGTTACTAAACGCTTTACTGAAGCCATTTCATTAAGTTCCTTATCTGTAATTAAGAATCTCATAAATTCGTTTGTCATATCTAAGTTATCACAATCTTTATTAATAGAAAATTCTATTGAAGGGCTATCAATGAAATATCCTCCTTGATCAGTTACTGGAATTGGTAAGAATGAATAATCAAATGGTGAAGCAGTGTATGCTTCTGATTGACTTTCACGTTTCTTTGTACCTGATGCTGTATCAGCTGTACAAATCATCATTGGAACATCTCCTTCAAAGAAACGTAGTATTACTTTACCATAATTATCTGTAATTTTATTGCATTCTTCAATATTAATACAATCATTTTTGATAAGTTGATCTACTTTTTCAAGCGCATTACGCATATATACTCCAGCAGCTGGATTTAAGTTGTTTGCTAAAGTTAATGCTTCTTCATTTTTAGCAAGTTCTGCTAGGAATAATGGATAAGCAATTGTATTCATTAAACAACTTGATGATTTATCGCTATATCCCATCATAGGACTAACATAGCCTTTTTCACTAAATGACTTGCATACATTTAGTAGTTCATCATATTTTGTTGGAAGACTTATTTTTTCTTTTTTAAATAAATCATTATTAACTAACATTCCATATGTTCTAGAAAACACAGGAACCATTAATATTTTACCATCAGTATCTTTATTAATTAAACCAGGACGAATACAATCTAAGTCTATCTTCAATTTTGAGTTTGATAAATCTTCCATATGAGATATTACTGAATTATATTTATCATTACCTATCATCCATGTATACGAGAAGAAAATATTTGGTTTATCATTTCCTTCAAGTACTGTAGAAAGTGTATTGTTATAATCATCAAGTTTTACATAACTTAAGCTTACTTTTGGATAATATTCATTGAATCTATCAAATTCAGCTTCTAGTGCTTCAAAATTATCATAACTTCCTACTATTTTAATATCACATTCGGTATTTTTATCCATAGCTGGTTTAAATTCTTTATCTTTAGGCTTCTTACTTTTACATGCAGCAAGCAAAGTAATCATAAAAATTGTTAAAAGGGAATAAAGTATTTTTTTCATAGTTTTGATTCCTCCTTAATTCTTCTAATTTCTTTTATGACAAGCTTAATATCTACTGGCTTTGCGATATGTCCATTCATACCTGCGTTTAAGCATTCAGTGACATTTTCTGAGAATGCATCAGCTGTCATAGCTATAATTGGGATTTTAGATGCCCAAGGATCATCTAATGCACGAATTTGTCTTGTTGCATCTAGACCATTCATTTCTGGCATTTGAATATCCATAAATATTAGTTCATAATCTCCTTTTTTAGCTTTCTTCATCTTCTCTAAACATATTTTGCCGTTTTCAGCACGTTCACAGTTTATACCATACATAGAAAGCAATGAAGAGATTATTTCATAGTTAATATCATAGTCTTCAGCAATTAGAATATTTGTACCATTTAGATCTGAATAATCACTTTCAAGCTCAACAGATTCTTTTTCTTTTCCAAGAATTTCACTAATCTTATCATAAAGTGTAGATTTAAATAATGGTTTAGATAAGAAGCCATTAACTCCTACTTCTTTAGCTTTTTCTTCAATATCTGTCCAATCATATGCTGAAATTAATAAAATTGGTGTATTTGTACTTATTTCTGATCTAATTCTTCTAATTGTTTCTATTCCATCCATATCAGGCATTTTTAAATCAATAATTACAATATCATAATTTTTATTTAATTCATGGTTATGAACTATCATACCAACAGCTTCAATTCCGCTATTAGCTTTTTCAACTATTAAACCAAGTGATTCTAATGTATCAGTTGCCGTTTCAAGTAATACAGGGTCATCATCAACAATTAAGACACTTAAAGAATCAAGTTTCATTTCTGATCTTTGATGGTCTGATACAGGAATATCTAATGTGACTGTGAATGTTGTTCCAACACCTTCTTCACTAACACATTCAATAGTTCCTTCCATAAGGTCAACCATTTGTTTTGTGATAGTTAAACCTAGTCCAGTGCCTTGAATACTATTTACTCTACTATCTGTTTGACGTGTGAATGGTTGATACATGTTTTCCATATATTCTTTACTCATACCAATACCTGTATCACTAACTTTATAAGTTAGTTTTACACAATTAGGTTTTTCACTTATTTCTTCTTTCATATCAACACTTACACTACCATTTGGTAAAGTGTATTTTACAGCGTTAGAAAGAATATTTATATAAATTTGATTTGTTCTTAATTGATCAGCATAAAGATATTCTTTTTCAATTTTACTTATTCTAAAGTTAAAATCAATATTCTTTTCTTTTATCATTGGTTGTGATATATTTACAAGATTATCAACTGTTTCAACTATAGAGAATGTTTGTGGACATAAATTAAGTTTTCCACTTTCAACCTTTGAAATATCTAATATATCATTAATTAGAGTAAGTAAATGGTTGTTTGCTAAAGCAATCTTACGTAGACATTCTTCTACAGATTTTTTATCATCAATATTCTTTTCAGCAATTGTTGTTAGACCAATAATTGCATTCATTGGTGTACGAATATCATGTGACATAGTAGATAAGAAATCAGTTTTTGCTTTATTTGCTTTTTCAGCTTCTTTTGCTGCTTCTTGAAGTTTCTTATTAAAATTAAGCATAACCGCAATATCAAATATAAATAACACTAATAGTCCTACGGATACGAATCCTACTAATAACCAATTTTGAGTATTAACGTTTAAATCCTTTATTGGCATTAAGCTTAATAAACTCCAATCACCTGTCGCATCAAATGGTGTATATGCTAATATACATTTTTCGCCTTTCGAATTAAGCATTGTAAATGAACCTGTTGATGAAGTTATTTTATTAAAGAAATCATCAGCTTCTTTTGGATTAATTTTGTTATAGGATCTATAGAATTCAAAGAAACTAGAGTTTTTAAATGAATTACCTTTTATAATGTAATCACCATCTGAATCTATGATAGTTAATTCAGCATTTTCAAATTCTTCTTGAGGGAAAACCCATTTTTCTTTTAATTCTGAAATAGGTAATACACGAAGTAAAATAGCTTGTTTTTCTACTCCATCATTTAATGTAATGATATTACAGAAAGCAATTGACTGTTCTCCGTTAACAGGGTTAGTGTATGCTCTTGAAATATTAACAGCTGTACCTGTTTCATGAATCCAGCTTATATCATCTAACAAATTCATACGAGAATAAGATACATCATAATCATCTGTTGAACCTGTTTTTGGTCTTGTAGATAGGCCCTCAAGTGTGTCTATATCAACAATATGGGCTGAAGCATTTTTTAATACATGAGAAACTCTAATAAAAGAAATTGCTTCTTCCAGTGTCATATCTTGACTATTTATATAATGTGACCAAACATCACATACACGTTGTTCTCCTTCTAGATAATTTTCAGTGACATATTCCATAGAAATTGTTGTATTTTCAAAATGTTCTACTTGCCTTTTAGTTGCATTTTTGCCTTCTAATACGGAATAAACAATAACAAAAACAATCATAACAAGCATAATAAAAACATTCACTACAACTACAAAAGTTTTTTTCATAGGCATTTCACCTCCCGTTTTATTAATATGTATATCTCATTTTATGTTAAAATTATACCACTTTTTTAATAAAATGGCTATTATTAGACATTATTTCAATCAAAAATATGTTTGAAATTAAAAAAAAGTGATTAATTTACCATTAATAAACTATTAGATTGTTTTTTTTAAAAAAAATGGCTTACCTATATTGAAATTAGATTATTTCGAATGTAAAATAAAGTTGGAATGTGACACAGATATTCTATCTATGACACAAAACCAAATATAAAAGAATAAAGGAGATAATGAAAATGAAATTACAAAACAAAATTGCTTTAATAGGTTTATTAGCATCAACAGCTTTAGTTGGAACTGGTCTTGCTGCATGGACATTCACTAATGCTGTTCAACAAAAAACAAATTCAGAGGCAACACCAAAAATAGTTTGTGCTGTTGAATTAAATGATGATTTTGAACTTTATAATGCTGCTAACAATACAGTTATATCATCATTATATTTAATTTGTGATGCTCCAGCATCAGGTCTTAATACTTTAGGTGGCCATGGTGTATATTGGTCAAGCACTGATGATGAAACAGCTTATGCAAATAAAATTGAAAATGTTTATATTAAAGGTACATTAAACTATGATGCAAATGATATTGCAGAATTAGCTTCTGTTACAGTTACATTCAGTGAAGGAACTAGTTATTTATTAGAAAATGGTACTTATATTGAATTTGCTGCTGCAACATTACCAGCTGCTAAAGTTGTTACTGTGGCAGCCGGCGCTGAAGTAAAGAGTGATAACTTTGCACTTCCTGCACCATCTTATGTAGGTGTAACTACTACAACATTTAATAAAGTTGAAGATGTAGAAAATATTACAGCTGGTTTAACTACTCTAACTATCGCTTATCAAGCAGAAATTACTGCCCAAACTCCTGCTGAATAAAAGATATAAATGCAAACAGTTACGATTATAACAATAGTCGTAGTTGTACTCTTAACAATAATAATAATTGGCCTTACGTGGTTAGGATTTAATTCCTGCCTACGCTTGTACCAAGTAAATCTTGAACAAGGTAAATATGATAAAGAAATAAAAAAGGAATATAGCCGCATAAAACGTAAAAATCTAAGTATTATTAGCTCAGGTTTACTCGTTGTTCTTTTGGTTTGCTTATTTATAACTGGTGCCTTTATTTCGAAATTGAAGGAAGGAAACATCACTTTAAATAATAAAACAGTTCTTGTCATAGAAACGGGGTCAATGTCAGATTTTTATGATGAAAAATACGCAAAATCGCTTAATAATGATAGAAGCTTACAGTTTTCTGCTTGTGATATATGTGTATTTGAAACAATAAATAATGACACTGAATTAATTAAGGGCGAAGTCTACGGCTATAAAATCAAGAACACAATTATTACACATAGACTTATAAATATTAATAGTGATGGCACATATGAATTTAGAGGAGACAATAACCCTACTTCTGATGTTTATCGTATTAATAAAGAGTCTATTCTTTATCATTACACTGGTGCAAGAGCAAAAGGAATTGGTGCATTTATACTATATGCCCAATCATATTTTGGTATATGGTCAATTTTAGGAATAATTGGAATAACAATTAGTTCTGAAATCGTAATAAGTAAAATTGATAAGATGAATAAAAAACGTTATAGAGAAATAAGGAGAATGGAAAATGAAGAGAAATAGATTATTACTACTTTTATTTGCATTTATATTCCTATTAACATCCTTATTCGGCGTTACATATTCTGCCTGGATAATGACAAGTAGTAAAAACACAGAGCAAAATATATCGCCTGTAGTTCCTACTTGGAATTTTGTTCCAGACTCTGCGATACTAGATCATGTTAGTAATTTAGTTAAATTAACTGCTACAGTTGAAACTGAAAATCTTTCTCCAAATGATGACGATGATGTAGCTATTCGTTTTACAAACACCGCTGGTACTCAGTCAGGAGCTCGTAGTTTTGTTATATCATTAGATAGAAATTATACTGTTGGAGAAATAAAAGATTATAAAATCGAATTTGATTATTACCATAGCAAAAAAAGAAAACAAGGTACTGGTTACCCAACTGTACAATTAGCAAATAATGGTTCAGGTGTAGGAAACTCTCGTGGTGGAGGAACTTCTACAAATGATAAATCCCCATTTATTGTTACAGATATCAATGAAAACTGGTGGCATTTAGTATATTTTGTTTCAGCTTTATGTCCAACAATGGTTGACCATGGCGATAGATTAAATTATACAACATCACAAATTATTAATAGTGTTAAGATTAGTGATAGTAATATCTCTGATTTTGATTCTACAACTGCTTATTTTGTGCTTGACAACTTAAGGTTTAATTCTTCTACTGCTTCAAGGCTTGGAATATTTAATAATGGATCAAGCTTTGCTTCTGGAAATTATTACTGGTTTAAAGTTTGTTGGGCAGGTGAAATAAAATCAGTTAATTTTACATTTAGTGATGATACAATTGCTGAATATACGCCATCAGATAAAAGTCCATTTTACATTAAAGGACTAAAAGCAGGCAAAGTTACAGTAACTGTAACTATGGTACTTGGCGATGATAATCAAGTATTAACGATTTCAAATGTACTTACAGTAACATAATAAAATTAATCGATCCTACGGGGTCGATTTTTTTGGTTATCAATAAATAAAACAAAAAAGGCCTAATACATTGTATTAAGCCTATTGTTATTTTAATATCAAATTACTCCATTCTTCTAAATAATAATCTTTCTGTTTCTAAATTTAAGGTTCAAATAATCTTTTTTTAGCTTCTTCATTATTATTTATAATCATTAAAATCTTTTTACAATCTTTTAATTCATCACACTCTTTACATGTTGAAACATTTTTTTCTACTGCACAAATTCTAATTGGACATAATGAAGCACAAAATGGTGTTTTAACTCCATCCATTCTACAGCCAGTACAGTTTATCATTTCTTTAGTAATAGTTACCTTATTAAGTTCACTCCATTTAATGGCTACCTTTTCTCTTAGAGTATCATCATTTGAAAGTGTTGCTAATCTAGCCTCACATTTTTCACAGTCAAGTCCACAATATGCAATAAGTCTATTCATAATATTACATCCTTTCATATAAAATAATCATTATAATTAGAAATGGTGGAGGTGAGGGGAGTCGAACCCCTGTACACACTAAAAATCCATATGCTACCTACATGCTTAGTTACATTTTAAAATTCAATACTACCAGGTAATCTAACGAACCAAATAATACCTACATTCTATTAAATTCTTCTTTTCGGTTAGAATAGCACCTAAAGGTATATCCCTGCTGGATGAAGTATCAGATTAACAGTGCAGGAAAGGCTGTTAAAGTGATATCGCTCTATACCTCGTTGGGTAAATTAGCAAGCGAATGCAACGTTCATATTGTTTGAACGTGCGAATAAATTTGTTTTTCCGGTTATTTGAAACCTCGAGTTTTAACGTGCTTAACCACGACATGCAAGCATACTTCTTTGTAGCATGGCGAATCCATAAACACCCCCATGAAACTGAGCTTTGACTTTTAATGACTACGTAGCTCTGCTGTCTATTTAATTATCTGTTTTTCATTTCGTTTTCTATTTTTCTTAATTGATCTTTTTTCTTTAGATCTTCTCTCTTATCATATAATTTTTTACCTTCAGCAACGCCTATTTCAAGCTTTGCTAAACCCTTATCAATATACAACTTAAGGGGAATTATTGTTAACCCCTTAAGTTGTATTTTTTGGCTTAGTTTAAGGATTTCTTTTTTATGAAGTAATAGCTTTCTATCCCTTGTTTCCTTATGATTAAAGATATTACCCATTTCATATTTAGAAATATGCATTCCGATAATAAAAGCTTCATTATTTTTAATACTTATATAGGCATCATTAATATTAGCTTTTGAAGCTCTTATAGATTTAATTTCTGTACCTGTAAGTACTAAACCAGCTTCATAAGTATCAAGTATATTATACTCATGATATGCTTTTTTATTTGAAGCCATTATCTTCATACTATTCCTCCTTTAATTCAAAATCAATTTGTGATAAAGCTTTACTTGCTTTAACACATACTACATTTAATTTATCTCCTATTCTAAATGTATGTCCGTTATATGGATTAACTAGTTGCATAAATTCATCATTATAAATATATCTACCTTTAATAGAATGAATACTAATTAAACCTTCTATTGTGTTATCAAGCATAACATATATACCATAATTAGTTATACCACTAATTAAGCCAGTGTATTCTTCTCCTATATGACCTTCCATATATTCAGCAGATTTCATTTTATCTACATCTCTTTCACAGTCTACTGCCCTACGTTCAGTTTTACTTGTCCAATCAGCTATTTCATCAATTGAATTATAATATGCTTTATCATATTCATAATCAAAGAGATATTTTCTAAGTAATCTATGGACTGTTAAATCCGGATAACGTCTAATTGGAGAGGTAAAATGAGTGTAGTCTTGGAAAGCTAAACCATAGTGACCAAGGGGCTCTTTAGAATATCTAGCTTTCATCATACATCTAAGTAAAACACTATTTGTAACTGCTTTTTTATCTTCTGGAACTGTCTTTAATAATTTTTGTAAATCAAACTGAGATATTTGATCAGCTTTCTTATGAGGATTAATGCTTAATCCCTTTAAAATCTTAATCATTTGAGCCATCTTAGTTGGATCTGGATTCTCATGGATACGATATAAGAATGGTAAATTCATATTCTTAATAGTTTTAGCAACTGTTTGATTAGCTATAAGCATAAATTCTTCTATTATGCTTTCAGCTACTCCACGTTCATGCGGTTTAACTTCAAGTACGTTACCATCAGGATCACATACTATTTTTGGTTCAACAGTTTCAAATTCAATTGATCCATTTATCATTCTTCTATTCTTTAAGATTCTTGCTAGATCTCTTGAATTGAATACTAGTTCATGTAAATCAGGATAAATTGAATCTCCATCTAATATCTTATTAACATTTTTATAAGTCATTCTATAATTTGAATGAATTATAGTTGGTTCTATTTTACTATCTATAACAAACCCTTTTTTATCTATTACCATTTTACATGTGATAGTAAGTCTATCAACATCTCCATTTAGGGAACATATTCCATTAGATAAGTAATGTGGTAACATCGGAATAACTGTATCAGCTAAATAACAGCTTGTTCCTCTAAAGAAAGCTTCTTTATCTAGTGGTGAATCTTCTAGTACGTAATGACTTACATCCATTATATGAACATATAATGTATATTTATCATCTTTATATTCTAGACTGATTCCATCATCTAAATCTTTTGCATCATCGCCATCAATAGTTATAGTAAGTAAATCTCTATAATCAATTCTACCTTCTATTTCACTATCTAAGACATGATCAGGTATATCTTTTATTTCTTCTATTACTTCTTTAGGAAAAACATAAGGTATTTCATATGCTTCACAAAGTGATAATATATCAACATGTGGATCATCAACATGTCCTAATATTTTTTCTATTTTACAAGTAATATAATCAAAGTGAAAACTTGTAGGTACTGCAACTACTTTGTGTCCCTTAACTGCGCCATTTTCTTGGCCTTTATTAACTCTAATTTCATAGTCTATTTTTGTATCATCTGGTATGATTTTTTTACCATCAAATACACCTACTATTTTCTTTATTTTTCTATCTAAGATTTCTACAACACAGCCTTCATCTTTCTTACCATATTTGTTGAATCTTGGAAGAATTACTATTTTAACTGTATCACCTGTATGACTATCATTGATATATTCTTCAGGAATAAATACATCTGTATCTAGGCCATCAACACTTACAAAACCATAACCAGCTTGTTTAACATCTATTATTCCAGTATAGTTTGTGAAGTTTTCAATTAATCCATAATAATCCCCAGCATGAATTATTTTATTAGTATCAAGTAGTTCTTTTATTACTTTTTTAACTACTTGTACATCACTTTTATTTTTAACATTTAGTGCTACACAAATATCATGCATAGTTGCACGTAGTTTTGTCTTTAAAAAGGTTAGGATTTTTTCTTTCATAATCTAATCACCTCTACTTTTATTATAGCACACAAAACAAATACTTTTTTATATAAATAAAAAAATGATTCGTTAAAATCATTTTTTCATAGGATTATTATCTAGGAATTATTGTTGCTACAAAAGTTAACACAACAAAGATAACAGCAACACAAGCAGTTATAATACTCATTACCTTTTCTATACCTCTTTGTTTTTGGTTTTTGAAAAGGTCTGTTTTCTCACCGCTGAATGCATCTTGGATGTTATCCTTAGACTCTTGCATCATAATAAGAACTATTAATAATAAGGCTATTACTAAAACGATATAATCTATTGCTTTCATGGTCTATACCTCCATTTAATAGTGTAATTATCCTTATAATTACATACATAGTTATTTTATCATAAATTTTAATTTAGTCAATTACAAAATAAAAGAAAAAAGGGAAATGCATAAGCATATCCCTATTATGTCAAATATATTCTAGCTAAAATCCATCTTAACGTCTTGACGTTTTTGTTCTTCTGCTTCGAAGAAGTCTCTCTTAGTGATACCCTTCTTGTTAGCAACAAAGCTTGATGGGAATACTACGATTGCTTCGTTTAATGCTCTAACGTTAGAGTTGTAAACACGTCTAGCTGCTTGAAGATTATCTTCAATATCCATAACTGCGCTATTTAATTGAGCGAAGTTCTTATCAGCCTTTAATTCTGGATATCTTTCCATAACGATGTTGATATTCTTCATAGCTTGGTTCATTTGTGCTTCACATTCTTGCTTTTCAGCGATTGAAGATCCAGTAACTGGTCTACGCATTTCGATAACACCAATTAAAGTTTCCTTTTCATGCTTAGCATAACCTTTAGTGATGTCTAACATCTTAGTTAGTGTATCAAATCTCTTTGTTAATTGAACATCGATACCTGAAACTGCTTCATCACACTTAACGTTCATTCTAAGTAGTCTGTTTCCTGTCTTGATATACCATGCTACTAAAGCGATGATAATAATAAGTACTAAAGCTACGATAGCAATTGCAATTATTGCTCCCATTGGAACTGCATAAATCATATTTTTTATCCTCCTATATTCTTAAATATTTATTTGTATTAGCAGATTACTCTGTAATTACCTACATTTTATCAAATGCTTTATCGACTTCTTCTAATTCTTCATCGATAGCATCAATTTCTTGAGCTGCATAATCTGGATTATCAGCTGCATCAATTTGATTTAATTTTGCTTCAATTATATTATCTGCATTTTCTAATTTACTTTCAACATCTTTTACACCTTGATTAATGAAATCATCGATATCTTCTTCATCAACGTGAATTGCATTTTCCATAAATTGTTTATGAGTTTGAGGTTGGAACTTATAAGAATCAAACTTAAATTCTGAAACAATAGCAGCCATAATATTAACTTGAGTTTCATATGCCTTAATTGATTCTTCATTAATAGGCATCTTTAAATTTAATTCAAGATAATCTCTATTATCATCAATACCAATGTTTACTAAATTACCTTGGATTGAGAACATAAATCTACCTCTATGCATTTTTTCTAATTCTATCATCTTTTCAACTACTACTGGTGTAAAGATATAGAAGAATTGATGTTCGTTATCTGCATAAGCCATAAACTTATCACAGAAATCAATTGATTCAACTTCTACTTTCTCTAAGCCTCTAGTAATCATTTCTTTGATTCTTTTCTTTTCTTTAATACGAATAGTTGTTTCTAAGTCTCTATTTAAATAGAATTGATACCATCTACCTCTAAAGAATGTTATCCATTCTGTATGAGTGTTACCTTTACTATCTGTATATTGATGCATTTCTTCTAGGTGAGCATCACTTGTTCTAAATGATACACCATGATAAGACCCCATAATTAAATCTTCCATATGATATCTATCAGGTCTTCTAGTAAGTAATCCTGAATTCATAATTTCAGCAACAGGAATTCCCCCACGTTCTTCATATTGTGCATCATCATACCACTTACTTAATAATGCTTTAACTAGTGGTTCTTTATTGTTTCTAGCATATCTACTTGCGATTGCATGTTTAGATGAGAAAATAGCAATTCCAACACCAAATGCAAGTAAGCCTAGGACTATCATTATTTTAAAATTTTCATTTACCTTAAGTAATAGGATACCAGCAATACCAACAACAAGTCCACATAGCATTGTTATTAAGCCGGCTCTTCCTCTTTTCTTATATGAAGCTAAATACCTTTGACGCTCTGCTTCTAATTCTTGATATGTCATTAAAACACCCCCATCATTATTATTTTATAATAACTTAGAGAATAATTCAACTAAATCTAGTCTTTCCCAAGTAAAATCCTCATCACTTCTACCAAAATGTCCATAAGCAGCTGTCTTCTTATAAAT
>JAEEGL010699084.1_pt1 | contig 12740 bp, 8 predicted proteins | sample 9134231 | NCBI WGS metagenome assembly JAEEGL01 (sample SAMN16246548, study PRJNA631951) | gut metagenome | biome: gut microbiome; feature: rumen; material: fiber-attached | host: Bos | place: Iran: Karaj | collected 2018-10 | reverse complement strand
GGCCCGACCGCGATCTGGCTCACCTCCAAGCTCGCCCCGGACAAGCTCGGCGCCATCGCCGTGGCGGCCTACTCCTACATGGCCCTCGTGCCGATCATCCAGCCGCCCATCATGAAGGCCCTCACGACCGAGGCCGAGCGCAAGATCCGCATGCCGCAGCTGCGCCCCGTCAAGAAGATCGAGAAGGTCGTCTTCCCGATCATCGTCATCCTCCTCTGCGGCCTGCTGCTGCCGTCCGCCGTCCCGCTCATGGGCGCCGTGATGTTCGGCAACCTCGCCAAGGAGTGCGCCGTCGTGGACCGCCTCTCCGACACGATGCAGAACGCCCTCATCAACATCGTCACCATCTGCCTCGGCATCTCCGTCGGCTCCAAGCTCGCGGCCGAGAAGTTCGTGACGGGCGAGACGCTGGGCATCCTGCTCCTCGGGTGCATCGCCTTCTGCATCGGCACGGCCGCCGGCGTCCTCATGGCCAAGCTCATGAACGTCTTCACGCGCGACCCCGCCAAGAAGGTCAACCCGCTCATCGGCTCCGCCGGCGTCTCCGCCGTGCCGATGGCCGCCCGCGTGTCGAACAAGGTCGGCCTGGAGACCGACCCGACGAACTTCCTGCTGATGAACGCCATGGGCCCGAACGTCTCCGGCGTCATCGGCTCGGCCGTCGCCGCAGGCCTGCTCTACTGCATGCTGAAGTTCTAGCGTAGCGGACGGGCACATGCCCTTCGCCTCCGCCGAAAAGCCCGGCAGCCGCAAGAGCCCCCGAACGCTTTCGCACGCAGAGCAACATGCGCGGCGATGGCGAGATGTCCGCGGGAGGCCTCTTCTTGTCCCCTGAGAAGGCCAACCTACTCAAAGCGGGGACGGGAAACCTCTCCATGCCACGCCTTCCAGCCATCTCCAGTCGGTTCTTCCCCTCGGTTGCGACAGGACCGCTTTTCTGCGCCCTTCTTCTCGGCCCCGCAGCCGAAATCGCGTGGACGGCACCCGTGGACGCCCCGACAGCGCTTGCCGCTGCCGAGGCGTTCGTCTCGACCGACGCCGTCGGGCGCGCCCTTCTTGACGGCTGCACCGTGGAATCAGCCGAAGCACGCGGCCGGCTCTGGATTGTCCGGCTGTCGCCTGCAGGCCATGTCATCATCGCGGGCAGCGACCGTGCCAGCCCGATTGTCGGGTTCACGAAGAACGACTTCGTCGAGCCCGATCCTGAATCGCCTGCGTTCGCGCTTCTTGAAGGTTCCGGCGCGGCGATAGACGTGCTCGACGCGGATGCCGCGGTGCCGCGTCATGCGCGGTGGGACGAACTTCTCGGTGGCGGACGGCGCGGCATGAGCGCCAAGATCGCCTATCCGCCGTCTTCCGCCATCGTGGTTCAGCCGTTTCTCCAGGAGCACTACAACCAGTGCCAGCCCTACAACGACTACTCTCCGATCTGCAATACCGCGAATGCAAACAACTCCTACCGGGGCCGCGACCCCTGCGGCTGCGTGGCCACGGCCGCCGCGCAGGTGTTCCACCACTTCCAATGGCCCGCCCTTCTCAGTTCCCGGACCGTCGAGCATGGCTGGCGCGACGCCGTCTCGCCCGCCGGGACGCTCGCGATTCGGTTCGATGGACGCGCACCACTGGACTGGCGGTCGCTGGATGACTCCTACACATCGCATTCCAGCGGCTACGACCTGCGGGGCAAGGTGGACGAATCGGTCCGCTACCCCATCGCCCGGCTGATCCTGTGGTGCGATTCGCTTGCTCGGATGTCCTTCTACAACGATGGATCCAGCGCCAACTACGGCACCGTCGTCGGCAACGTTTCGGACTGGTATTATCCCGGCGAACTGCTGGCCGCGGACGGCGACCTCTCCGCCGCCGTCGAAAGCCTCCGGCAGGGCATTCCCTGCCCGGTGGAGCTGTACGGACACCAGGTCGTCGGCCACGGATGGGCGTCAGCCGAAGGTTCGCAATACATCTACTTCAACTTCGGCTGGGCCGGTTCCTCCGACGGGTGGTACACCATTCCCGGCGTAGCGGGCAATATGGACATCGAGACGGTCCTCGCCGGCCACTTCCCGCGCGCGAAGCCCCAAATCGATCCGCCTCCCGCCGTCACGGAGCGCACGATGACGCTCTCCTGGCATTTCCCGGACTTCCATGCGGATGCTCTTGACGGGTTCTTCGTCCAGCTCTTCAAGGTCGGGAGCAGAAAACCAGTCATCACGGAGACGTTTTCCAGTCCCAACGGATATCTCGCCGGTTCGGGAGTCGGAATCGATGCGAGCAATGGATACTCCGGGCCGTGCCTTTCGCTTCTGCCCTACGAGAGCGGGTCCTACACGATGTCCAACGCGGTTGTCCTGTCGGCGGCGTCCATGGCGGACTTCAAGGTCCGGGGCGTCTATGCCCAGTCCTCCTCCCTGAAGCTTCTTGCCAGCTTCGACGGCGGCGACTGGGAGACGGTCGCGACTCCGACGCTACCCGACACCGGGGACTCCGGCTGGAAGACCGTGTCCGTCTATCTCGGCGACCGCGGCGGGAAATCAGTCCAGCTGCGCGTTGCCAATGAGTACCAGGGCGGCATCTACTACCCGAGCGGCTTCATCCTGGTAGACAACATCAAGGTGACGAACGTCTTCGAGATGCAGGAGGACCTCCATTTCACGCCCCGTCCCGACGAACGGAGTCTTACGGTATACACGCTCACGCAGGGGGCGCGCTACACCGCCACCGTGACTCCCCTTCTTTCGGCCGGCGCTCTTGCCCCGGCAGAAACGTCCGAACCGGTTTCGTGGACTGTCGCCGGAACCTCCAACGTGCTTGTCCCCGGCGAACTGTCCTATTCGAAGACAACACTTTCGTATTCCTCCTCGGCCATCGGCGACGTCTGGTCTGCCAATGGCACGCAGGTCGATTCGACGTCCGTCCGCGGAGAGTGGGAAGCCGTCATTGAAGCGACGCTGCCCGGCCCGCTTACGGCAACGTCCACTTTGGCGTTCTCATGGAAGGCGACAGGATACTACACCGGCGCCTATGGAACCGGTTCCGATGCGTTTTCCGCCGTATTCACAGACGAAGGCGGCAACGCGACGACGCTCTGGACGAAATCGAATTCCGCCAATCAGACGACGGCGCAGGCCGTTTCCATTCCGCTCTCGGCCTATGCGGGCAAGTCCGGATCCATCGCCATTTCGTTCTCGCATTCCGGCCTTCAGTACACGGATGAAGGGTATGGCGGGACGATCATCGCACCGACAATCACGGACGTGATGCGGGCCGTCGCCCCGGACATCGCCTACGCGACCGTGACGAATACCGCGCTCGGCATGCCGGAAATCCTCGCGGTCGAGACGGCGCACGGAACCGACATGAAGGAGGGCTTCTACCGCGAATGCTCCCGTGCCGGCACGGTTCTCTACGTGACGTGCTCGCCGACCGTGACGTCGCTGCGCGCGCTGCCGAGCCATCTCACGTTCGTCCCCGATTCCGCCGTGTCCGTCCATTCGCTGGGCGGCGGCGAGTTCGCCATCGAAATCGGCGGCTCCGGTGTGACCGACACTTTCGACCGCTCACGCATGATTCTCACGCTCGAGGCGAAGGACGACAACGGGACGACGGTCTGCAAAGACCTCTCGCTGCGCTTTTCTTCGAAGACGCCGTCCGAGGACGACTGGGCCATCGAAGTTGGCGGCAGTCGCGTGGCGGACGGAACGCCATGGACCGCCGATCTGCCGTATCTCTGGTTCGCCAAGAACGGCGTGACACCGCAAGACGCCACCTCCGCAGGCTTTGCGATGGCAGCGCAGACGGACTCGGACGGCGATGGTCTTCCAAACTGGTGCGAATGGATTTGCGGCACCTCGCCGACGAACGCGACCGACACTCTTCGCGTTCTGATTTCAATGGAAAATGGTCTCCCCGTGCTAGACTATGCGCCACATACGTTGCGCGAAGGTTTTACGCCCGTCTACATCGGCACGACGAACCTCTCTCCTGCTCTCTGGAGTCCTGCGGACCTCGAGCGGCACCGGTTCTTCCGGGTTGTCATCGAGAAGCCGTGACTGAACAACCATCCGGCGTTCCGGTACAATGACCAATATCCTCCGGCACCGTCCTGGATTGTCTCCGCGCGAACGGCGACGCCGCTGGCGCGATTCTCCACTACGCCTCAGGACGCCTTCCCGACGAGCTGCTGCGCGGTCTTGGACGGATTCCCCTACGCACGGTCCTTTTCAACTCCCAGTACTCCTACGCTGGGCAGCTTCCCGACAACGTGTCGCCCTCGGCCTGGCCCCGCAGGACGCCGAATCGTCCAGCGTCCCTGCCGCTTTGTCGCGGGGGAGACCATCGGTGCACCCGGAAAACCATGAAAAAGAACAGCGCTACACATACATACTATTCATTTCTCTACAATTGAATACATAATCTATGTTTTCCTCTTGCCAGATTTCTGGTCATGGGATAGGCTATTCCCATCCCTCCCATTGTGCGTTAGGGAGGATAAGGAAACGCCATGAAACGAATCGGATCCTCCTTGTATTCACGCCTTGGCCGCACGACGACGGCCACAGCCACGTCCATCGAGCTGTTCTTCCGGCAGTCGACCGTCGTCCTTATCCGGTAGGGGACAGACTCTCCCATGAGCAATCGCCTCGTTCTTCCCCTGCTCCTCGCCGCGGCGTTTCCATCCTTTGCGGAGTCTGTCCCCCTCGCGCCCGTTGCAGGCAGCGCGGATTCGTCCCGCCCGTTCGCGCCGTTCGGGCGCGTCGAGACGGATGACTCCGGCACCGAGACGCTCGTCGTCGACACGATGCGCGGGGGCGTCTGGAATGCCGCCTTCCGCACCGCCGAGTCCCTGTTCAAACCCGGAAAGGCCTACGAGATATCGTTCCGCTGCATCATCGAGGAGCAGGCCGACGAGGCGTTTATCGTGCTTCTCATGCGACCTGCAGACGCCCCGAACCACCAGCGCGACGCCGCCACCCTGGAGGTCTACGCCACGCCGAAGGGCGACGGCATCGTCCGCTTCCGCGTCAAGATCCCCGCTTCCGGCGACAAGTCCCGCCAGGCGTTCCAGATCCATACGTTCAAGGGTCTCCGCGCCCGCATCTCCGACCTGCAAATGCGTGAGCTGACGCGCGAGTTTGTCCCCGCGGACAAGCCGTTCGGCGATTCCGCCGCCACGCCGCGTCCCGCGCCGACGGGATGTCCCGACTTCACCGTGGACCTCCCCGCGCCCGCGAAAAACGTCTACCGCGCCAGCGAGCACGGCGTTTCGCCCGACAGCCCCGACAACTCCGAAGCGTTCCAGGCGCTGCTCTGGACCGCGCGCAAGAACCGTCCCGCGAAGATCGTCCTCGACAAGGGCGTGTACCGCTTCGGCGACGGCGCCGACCTCTTGATGGACACGACGTTCGACGTGGAAATCGACGGGCAGGACTCGACCTTCCTCTTCCGCAAGACAAAGGACAAGCTCTTCTCCATCCACCACTCCGAGCGCGTCGCCGTGCGCAACCTCGCCATAGACTGGGACTGGGACGCGGATCCGCTTGCGAGCCGGGTCGATGTCGTCGCGAAGGCGGACGACGGCCGCTCCGTGGATTTGCGCTTCGTGGAGTACGAGGCGTTTCCGCGCCGCGACGTGCGCGTGGCCGACCTTTCCGAGCGCGACCCGGCCACCGACTTCATTCCCCCGGGCGGCGGCGTCCACGTAGGGTTCGAGTTCTTCAAGGGGCGTGGCGCACCGGAGGCGGTCGAGTGGATTGCGCCGAACGTCCTGCGCGTCCGCGCGAGCACCGCCCTGCTCGCGAGCGTCCGCCCCGGAATGCGCTTCCTCATGCGGCACTACGTGTACGACATGAACGCGTTCGAGCTCATCAACGACCGCCACCTCACGTTCGACAATGTGCATGTGCGCTCCTGCCCCGGCATGGGCTTTCTCGCGAGCGGAACGCAGGAATACTGGCAGATACTGCATTCGAGCGTCCATCAGGCGCCTGGGTCGAGCCGCCCCGTCGCGGCCACGGCCGACGCCATCCACGCGGGCTCCTCGCGCGGCCGCATCCGCATCGAGGACACCGTGCTCGGCGGCGGCGGCGACGACACGCTCAACCTCCACGACGGCAGCGTCTACGCCCTGCGGCTCGACGACCACCGCGTCCTCACGCTCAACCACAACAGCCTTCCCGGAAACTACTTCTGGAAGGGGCACCCCGTGGAGTTCCGCGAAGAGGACTTTTCGCCCGTGGGCTTTACCGGGCGACTGGCCGAAGTGCGGCGCGTCAACCCCGGGCGAGGCCAGGTCGAGCTTGTCTTCGAGGAGACGCTGCCCGAGCCCGCCGGGCGGGGCTTCATCCTCTTCAACCGCAACTACGGTACGCATGACGTGATTGTGCGCAGTTGCACGTTCGATCGCTTCCCGCGCGGCATCCTGCTCATGGCCGACAACGCCACGGTCGAGAACAACGTGTTCCAGTTCGGGCAGGCGGGCGGCATCAAAATCGAGTCCGGCTACACGATGAAGGTCTGGTCCGAGGGCTACGGCGCGTCGAACGTCGTCGTCCGGGGCAACGTCTTCCGGCAGGCGAACACGATTGGGCGCTACGACTACGAGGGACGCCCCGACCTCTACGTCAGCTCCTACCGCGTGGTGGATCCGTCGATGGACAAGACGCGCTATCCGCTCTTCCGCGACATTCTCATCGAGGGAAACCGCTTCGAGGGGACGTACGGAGCGCCGGTATTTCTGGCGTCGGCGGGCGACGTGGCGGTGCGCGGCAACGTATTCGATCTGCGGTCGGCGGCGCCGACTCCCGAGCCCTTGCGCGGCGCCATCGCCGTCGTGAGCGCCACGGGCGTCGAAATCAGCGGCAACACCTGGATGCTGCCCGAATCCGGCGCCGTCGCGGGCGTTTCCTTCGAGGCCGACTCCGTCGAAGGACTGCGGGTCTTCGGCAACCAGGTGCGAAAATAGACCTGCCGCCCCTACGCCCGCGGGACTTTCGCGTTGCAAGCGGGGCCGAGAATGGCTACACTTTGAGGCCGCACCATGACGGAGATTCGCACCAGAGCCTCGACGTTCGCCGTGCTCCGCCGTCTGAAGGCGGGGCTGGGGCCGCTTTGGTGGTACGGGGCGCTGCTGTTCGCCGTGAACCGCATCGGCGACGTGGTGAACCTGTACACGGGGGCGTTCCTGATTCCGGCGCTGGTGCCGGAGGCGGATCTGGGGGCGGTGCCGCCGCTCCTGAAGCTGGCTGGGTTCATCGCGACGCCGGTGGGGCTGCTCCTGCTGCCGGCGGAGAAGTACCTGAATGTCTTCTGCGGCCGCGAGGAGATGGGAAAGGCGAAGGCTCTGCTGCGGGATGCCACGGGCGCGTCGGCGGTGTTCCTCGCGGCGGTGGCGGCGGTGTTCCTGCTGCATCCGGGGCCGATTCTGGAGCGGATGTCGATCGCGGATCCGGGGCTTCTCGTCTTCGCGGTGGCGCTGGGCGCGATTGGCTGCATCAAGCCGCTGTACCTTTCGGCGGCGCGGGCGTTCGGGAGCTACTCCACGGTGGTGTGGGCGGGGGTGCCGGGACCGTTCGTCCGGCTGGCGGCGATGTGGCTGCTGGCGCGGATGTGGCCGCTTCGGGGCTTTCTGATGGCGCAGGCGCTGGGGGATGTCGCGGGACTGGCGCTGGTGGTGTGGGCGGTGCTGGGGTTCCTCCGCGCGCAGCGGGACCCGCTGGAGGGCTATGGGGCGTACCGGGGGGAAATGCTCCGCTACGCAGGGCCGCCGGTGCTGTGCAGCATGCTCGGGGCGGCGCAGGGGTTCATCGAGGCGTTTGTGATCCGGCAGCGGCTGCCGGCGGCGGATTCGGCCGCGAACTACTTCATCGAGATGCTGGCGATGATTCCGTTCTATTTCGGCGACGCCATTACGGCGTTCCTGTTCCCGATCATCTCGTCGCGGTACGAGCACGGAGAGAAGACGGGGGCGATGCTGGCGCAGACGATGGGCATTTCGCTGCTGCTGGGGCTGGGGAGCACGGCGCTGCTGTTCGTCTTTTCGCCGTGGGTGCTTTCGCTGCGGGAGGCGTGGCGCGGGGCGCTGCCGTTCGCGGGGCTGGTGTCCGTGGTGGCGCTGGGCCGGACGTTCCGGATGACGGCGAACTGCTTCGTGCTGCATGAGCAGGCGTGCCGCCGCTTCGGGTTCCTGTGGCACTTCGGGACGCTGCTGGCGGTGTCGGCGGTCGGGCTCTACGCGCTGGTGGGCTGGGGGGCCTTCCAGGGGATTCTGCCGGAGCGGCTGTGGGTGGCGGTGGATGCCTGGCCGCGGACGACGCTGCCCTTCATCCTTTGCTGGGGCGCGGCCTGGAACGGGGCGATGCTGCTGGCGGTGCTCATCCACCTCGCCGTGCGGACACGGCGAAATCATAGGGGGTAGGAGAGGTAGTCGTCAGGCGCCGCACCAGACAACGGGGATTGAAAACGGTTGGACGGGGCGGTCTTCCCCGTCGAGAAGGTTGCCGGGATTGTCCGGGTCGTGTCCGTAGAGGATTCTGCGTTGGGGACGGTCTTTTCCCGGACCGAGATCGCGGGATTCGTTGAGGATCTCGACTTCGTTTGTCTGCCGGAGTTCCGCGCGGAGGGGAGTTGTCTGGATGCCATTCGTCAGTTGAAATCCGCGAGGCGGACCGCCGTCCGATGTCTTTAGGGCGCCTTTCACACCGCGGAACTGGATGATGCAGCTGCTGCTCCCGATTTCCTTCCCAGCTTCGTCGTACCAGCCCCCCGGATATTCCCCGACGCCGAATTCATCGTACGCTTCGAAGATTTCGATTTCGGGAACGGGGCCGTCGGAGACCTCGGCGTTGTCGCCGAACGCGGTTTCGAATGCGTCTCGGAACGACAGGAGCGAAAGCTCCTCGGAAACCATGTCGTGGTCGGCGTCGGGGACCTCGATGCAGCGGCCGCGATCGCCCGCGGCGGCGGCGATGGCCCGGCCGTGCGAGGAAGGGATGACCTTGTCCGCGGTGCCGTGCAGGACGAGGACGGGGCAGCGGGTCCGGGGAATGCGCGCGAGGTTCGGGAAGGGATCGATGGGGAGGAGGCGTATTCGCGTGATGACGCGAATGGCGCTCTTGAACGGCGCGTAGAGAAGGAGGCCACGCACATTGTGCTTTTCCGCGAGGTAGCAAGCCGGGCCGCTCCCGATGGAGAAGCCGCAGACGACGATGTTCGACTCGGCGAAGCCGCGCTCCTCGACGAGATGGCGGAAGGCGGTCTCGGCGGCGGCGTAGACGGAGCTTTCCGTGGGCCGTCCGGGGGTGAGCCCGTAGCCGGGATAGTCGTAGGCGAGCGCGGAATAGCCGAGGAGGTTGAAACGATGCAGCCGGTCATGCACATGGCGGATGTCCTCGGCGTTGCCATGCGCGAAGAGGACGGCGCGGGTCGCGCCTTCCACGGGCATCCAGACACCGGCGACCGGCGCGTCGGGCGGACCCATCGTCACGAGCCCAGCGATGTTTTCCCCGTAGGCCGGGCACGGCGGATGGAACATCGCGCGGTTGACCACCGCGCAGGCGACGCACGAGACGATGGCGTAGAGGATGATGCCATCCGTCACCACGCGACGGAGAAGGCGCTGCCAAAGGGGGCGGGAGGAGAGTTTCATGGGAGGGGAGGGGGAGGGGATTGTTCACAAATCTCCATTGTTCACAAATGGCAAATGCCAAATTCAATCATCCGTACCCTCCTTGTACGGGGGCGGATTGGCGAGGAGGCGGAGGAGGTCGGCCAGGAAGGCGCGGAAGCGGGGAGTGGGGTAGTCGAGAAGAACTTCGTAGTTGGTTTCGCCGTCCTTGACATGCAAAATCGCTCCATAGCTGTAGGTTAATGTCTGTCCGACTGTTTGAATATGACCCATGGTCTGGGGACTGTGCTTTTCGCAGAGGTTCCGAATTGCATCGGCGAGCGATGTCTGGCTGGAAATCTGAAAATCCCATGGTCGTAAGTCTTTCTTGTAGGCATGGCGAAATCCTTGCTTAGGAACGCCATCGGCAATCCGAACCGAAAGGAGTAGCCCGTCCTGTGGTGCCCCTAGGGCATCTCTTCCGTGGGATGCCCAGTCCGAAACCGGTTTTAGTTCCGAAATATCCAACCGGTCGCACAGCCATCCGACCGCGCGCTTGAATGGCCCTGGAGGTTCTTCGGAGGAAAACACGGAGAACACGAGGCGGAAGGTCTCCCGCTCTTCCCGAAAAGCGACATCGGGGCGGGAGGCTTCCGTGTCAAAGAAAGCGTGGAGTCGTTCCCGGAAGGCGAGCGTCTCCGCTTCGTCCAGACCTTTTGCTGAGCCGGACGTATCGGCGGATGGAAAGGAGTTGTTCGGCAAGTTGTTTATCCATGCGAAAAAGACATTTCCCCCGTGCGTTGTTTTCGACAGGGCGTCCTGCGAGAACGCATCGGTTCGGAGAAAGTCGAACAGCCGCGTTTCCGTTGGCGTTCCGGAGCCGACAATCCAGGCGTCTTCCACTTCGCAGGGTGGAAGTTCTAAAGAAGATCCGAGACAATGGACAACATCGGAATCAAGTCCGCCATGGCTATCCACCTGGAAGAGGCTGCGGAAGGCTGTGTTTGTCTTCGCTAAAGACCAGAAATGCCATGGGCCGGAGACGACCTCCACCGCTTCTGGCAAGAGCGGGCCGCCAAGAAGCTTCGCGATGTCGGCGTCGGATGCTCTGTTGCGGGGAATGTACAGCGCGACGAGGAAGCCGACAAGAAGCAGTCCGAGGAGAAGGAGGAGGCGGCGAGGGCGCTTCATGGGAGGTTAGAGGTGCCGGGGTTTCGGGTTGCGGGATTTCGGGTTTTCGCTCCGACGAGACGACTGGGGCGATGGATTGCGAACTTCGCGTGAGATTTTCGGGCCGCCCGGCGGTCGGCCCCTACCGAGCCAAAGAGAACAGCGGCGATTTGGCTGCCGTTTCGTCGAAGGTGAATGTCGTGGTGGCTCCAACGGAAAGCGCCCTTTGCCCGATCAGATAGTCGGAGAAGTCCGCCTTTCCTGATTCAAAATCGGCCAATGCACGCCAGACGATGTCCCGGCTCTCGATTTCCAGCTCCTCCGCATCCAGAAGACCTTTCAGAATGCTGGCGATTTCCCGCCGACCCACCTTGTAGCCGCGCTTCAGTACCCACACGACCTCGCACAGTGTCACACAGGAAATGAAGCCATAGTTTTCCGAAGTAAGCCGATCCTCGAAGATACGGGTCGCCACTTTGCTCTGCACGGAGTCATCCTGCACCAGATAGCGGACAATGACATTCGTGTCGAGTCCAATCACTTCTCACCTCCCTTGCCGATGGCCATCTCCATGTCCTTCAGGGAAAGGGGCTTGCCTTCATGGTGTACCACGCCCTTAAGGGATGTGACGGATACCCGGCGGGGGATTAGTTCCAGCCGTTCGGGAGAGACGATGACAAATTCAATCCGGTCTCCCGAACGGAGGTGGAAGGCCGAGCGTACGGAATGGGGAATGGTGACTTGCCCTTTGGAGGAAATCTTGGCGACCATGGCGAATCCTTTCAATGTACACGGGAAGGATAACCGTTCCTTACTTTTGTGTAAAGCGAAAGATTCGGGGGCTCAACTGTCCGCAAATGACCAATGCCAATTCAATCGTCTATGCCCTCCTCGTGCGGCGCGGTAGAAGGCGGGGGCGAGGGCGCTTCATGGGAGGTTAGAGGTGCCGGGATTTCGGGTTGCGGGATTTCGGGTTTTCGCTCCGTCGAGACGACAGGGGCGATGAATCGCGGCCTCTCCGTGAAGGTTGTCTATTTCGCGAGCAAGGCGGCGGCAAGGAGGAGGGCGCCGAGGAGGACGAGGGCGATGCCGCCGAGGCGGGTTTTGCCCGGAGTGGCGGCGCACCAGTGGAGGACGTCGCGGAGATGGTAGGGCTGCGCAATGACGAACATGCCGGCGATGGCGAAGAGGTAGCCTTCGACGAGGGGGATGTAGCGGAGCGGGGACGTGTGCCACTGCGCGGCGGAAAGCAGCAGGGTGGGGCTGAGCGCGAGCAGTGCGCCGACGGCGCGGCAGGAGAGCAGCTCTTCGCACAGGAACCAAACCGCCAGAATGGCGACGAGGAGGAGGATGGTCATGTACTTGCGGAGGATTACAAGCGGGCCGAGGGGCATGGCCATGAGCCAGAGCGCGGACCACGCCAGGGCGACGACGGCGAGAATGCGGCCGGGCCAGACGGAGCGCGGGAAGCGGCGCCATAGCGCGCCGACGGGGCGCGGGGCGGCGAGAGCCGGAAGGCCGAGCGCGAGGAGGAGGATGCCGAATATCTGGCAGATGGCGGGGTACTGGGCGACGCCGGGCTTGAGGAGGTCTTGGGTGATGGTGGGCATGGGTGAGGATCCAAACGGGCGGGGGACATCCCCGAACCCCCGGTGGAGCGGGGCTAGGCGCCCGAGCCTCCTTCTTCGGGGGGCGTGGAGAGAAGGCGGGCGACCTCCTCCTGGACGGGGCCGAGCTGGTCGAGGCGGAGGGCGGGGTCGGGGACGAGGAGGGCTTCGCCGGTGCGGCGGTGCTCGTAGAGGCGGAGGAGAGTGCCGTCGGGCTGGGGGAGGACGTTGCGCTCGAGGAGGATCTTGCGGCGTTCGAGCATGACGGCGAGGATGTAGGCGACGGGGGCGCGGGCGGGGTCGGCCTCGTCGAGCAGGCGGCGGAGGAGGTCTTCGGCGGTCTGGCGGGAGGCGAGCTCGTT
>JAEEGL010569424.1_pt1 | contig 12740 bp, 6 predicted proteins | sample 9134231 | NCBI WGS metagenome assembly JAEEGL01 (sample SAMN16246548, study PRJNA631951) | gut metagenome | biome: gut microbiome; feature: rumen; material: fiber-attached | host: Bos | place: Iran: Karaj | collected 2018-10 | reverse complement strand
GGATGGAGCCCGGCGGAAGTACGAGGAAAGCGGCGGCGGACAGGAAGACCACCTGCTTGGCGGCAGGACCGTGGCTGTCCGGACGGACGATCTTCTCGATGTGGTAGATCGGGTAGGACACGCGGGTGTTCTCGGTGAGAGACTTGTCGTTGAAGTCGATCTTGCCCTCGGCGTCCACGGTGACGTTCTCGAGGAGGGCGTCCCTGCGGATGGCGTTGTAAATGTCAGGCTCGGACTCCTTGTCGAGCTTGATGACCTTGGCGTAGCAGCCGCCCTCGAAATTGAAGACGCCGTTATCGTCCCGGCCGTGCTCGTCGTCGCCTATGAGAAGGCGCTTCGGGTCGGTCGAAAGTGTCGTCTTGCCGGTGCCCGAAAGTCCGAAGAATATAGCGGTGTTCTCGCCCTTCATGTCGGTGTTCGCCGAGCAGTGCATCGCGGCGATGCCCTTAAGGGGCAGATAGTAGTTCATCATGGAGAACATGCCCTTCTTCATCTCGCCGCCGTACCAGGTGTTGATTATGACCTGCTCGCGGGAAGAGACGTTGAAGGCTACGACCGTCTCGGAATTGAGGCCCAGCTCCTTGAAGTTTTCGCACTTCGCCTTGGATGCGGTATATACGACGAAATCGGGCTTGAAGCTTTCAAGCTCCTCCTTGGTCGGCTTTATGAACATATTCTCGACGAAATGGGCCTGCCACGCGACTTCCATGATGAAGCGGATCGCCATGCGGGTGTCCTTGTTCGCGCCGCAGAAGGCGTCGACGACGTAGAGGGTCTTGTTCGAGAGCTGCTCTCTTGCAAGGTCGCGGACCTGCTTCCAGACCTTCTCGCTCATCGGGTGGTTGTCGTTCTTATAGCCGTCGGAGGTCCACCACACGGTGTTCTTCGAGGTCTTGTCCATAACGATATACTTGTCCTTCGGCGAACGGCCGGTATATATGCCGGTCATGACGTTGACGGCGCCGAGCTCGGTCATGACGCCCTTGTCAAAGCCTTCGAGAGACGGATCCATCTCGTCCTTCAAGAGCTTCGCGTAGGAAGGATTGCGGATTATCTTTTTTACGCCGCTGATACCGTATTCAGTCAAATCGATTTTTTGCATTTTCGTGTCCGACCCCTTTACAAAAAATGTTTTTATTTATGACAGTTTTTGGACCTTGTCCACTAGTCAATATACCACTTTCGAAAACTTCCGTCAAGCGCGGGAGACAAAAAACGGCGCAAAAAAAGCGGGAAAAGCCCTTTTCCCGCTTTTTTATCTCATTTTTTCTTCCGAACTCTCCCGCTTTCCCGTCCGCGGACGGCCCCTTATCTGATAACGAATCCCGCCCCGAGATAAAGCAGGAAGGACAAGGCCGTGAAGACGCCGCCGTATAAAAGCCTGTTTTTGAGCACGGCGTCGGGCGAACAGCCTATCGTGCCGCCGACCGAGAGCGCATCTCCCGTGAAGGGACACATCTTCTCTCCCGCTATGCCCGCGGCGCAGACCGCGCCGATGCATAAGGCGACCGATATGCCCATGCTCTGCGCAGCGTGCATGGCTATCGGGAAGCCGATGACGTACATCGCCCAGGACGAGCCGAGCGCCGCCGTAAGAAGGGTGAAAACGATGAAGAGTATCGCCGGCGCGACCGAGGCGAGTATCGCGAGGGAGCCGACGGCTCCTTCGAAAAAGTTCCTCATGCTCTCGACCTCGAGAAGAGAAGAGAAGCACATGGTGAGAAGATAGAGCATTATGGGCAGGGCCATGCTCTGTATGCCCGTTACCAGCCTGTCGAGAAAAACGTCGGGAGTCATGATCCCCTGCGCGCCGTAAAAGACGTAAAGGAAGATGACCGTCGCCGTAAGTCCGCAGGCGCTGTCGAGCATTATTTTTCCCGTGCCGACCGTGCGCAGCAGAAGTGACGAAAGAGCGAGCACCGCCACCGGTATCAGCAGGTTTATGAGCTTGCCCCAGACCTCGCCCTCGTCCTTGGGGAGATACCGTTCGGAGCCCTCGGGCCACAGCTCCCCTCCGCTCCCGACTCGCTCGTCGGCTTTTTTCATGGCGCGGCTTTTGGGCAGGCGTCCGAAGCAGAAGAGCACCATGGCGAGCACGGCGACGATCGAGAAGAAGTTGAAGGGTATCGAGCTGCAGAAAAGGGTGACGGCGCGCTCACCCGAAACGGCCGTGAGCGTACCTACGACGAATATCCCCCACAGCGAGAAGGGGATGAATGAGCAGAGGGTCGTCGGAAGGAAGCTGAGCATCAGCCCCTCCTCCTCTCTCGGGAGCCGCTGCTCGTCGGCGACGCCGCGCAGGCTGACGCCGGCGCAGAGAAGATTGAGACAGTCGTCCACGGCAGTCACCGCGAGTATGAAAAGCGCCGCGAGGCGGGTCTGCTTTTTGTTCTTTATGTGCCTTTCCGCCGTCTTTTTAAAGGCGGTCACCGCGCCCGAGCCCTCGATCAGCGAAACGACGGCGCCCATCAGCGCCATAACGAGGACGGTGAAGGCGTTGTCGACCGACGCCATCGTCTCCAAAAGCGCGTCGGTAAAACTTGCCGAAAGCCCGTTCCTGTAAACGAGCACCGCGGCGAGTATGCCCGCCGCGACCAGGGATTCGACCGTGCGGCGGGTCGTGAGCACGTTGACGAGCATCAGAAGCAGAGGCAGTATGAAAACGGGCGCCGCGCTGTCCCGCGGCACGAAGATAAGCGCCGCGGCGAACACCGCCGCCAAGATGACGTAATGTATTATCAGCTTTTTCGGGGTCGTGCGGGTCTTGCTCTCGGGCGGCTGGAGTATGCCCCGCCTCATGCGCGAAAGCTCGGCGATCATCGTATGCTTGCGGGAGACCTGACCGTAAACGCGGCGCATAAGCTCGCCGTAGGTGCCGGGGTGACGCCGCAAAACGTCCATCATATCCCCGCTGCCGAGGAAGTATATGACCGTTTTTCCGAGCGAGCGCACGGTCGAGAGCCTTCTCTGCCCCGAAAGCACTCCGTATTCCCCGAAATACTGTCCCGCGCGCAGAAGGTTTATCTGATTCCCGTCGCGGTCGAGCACGACGGCGGAGCCCGATTCTATGAAAAACATACCGTCGGGCTCTCCGTCTATAAGGCAGACGTCCTCACCGTCGCGGTATTTCTGCAGAACGAGCTTGGCTCTTATCTCCGAAAGCTCCCTGTCGGCTTCCTCTCCCTTTTCTATACCGAAAAAATCACGCAAATATTCGTCGTCTATCTGCACTCTCGGCATGGCAAAACTCCTTTTCTCCGCTTTCCGAAAGCGGCGCGCGGGCATCTGAGGATATAATAATTATAAAATAGCCCGCATATTATGTCAAGCAAAGGGGAAAACCGTCTTTTTTCGTTCTATCGCCCCGAAACGAATTGACCGCGGCCGCCGTTTGTTATATAATGTTCTTAAATATCACTATCTGAAAAGGAGGCGAGGCGTAATGAAGGATCACGTCCGCATACTCGGCGCGCGCGGTTCGGTCCCCGTCAGCGGAAGAAAATACTTTCTTTTCGGCGGCGCCACCTCCTGCACGCTCGTCTGTCTCGCAGACAAGGCCCTTTTGATAGACGCCGGCACGGGACTGCTTTCATGTCCTCCCCTCAAGGCGGAGGACGACCGCGTCCCCCTGCTTTTGTCCCATCCTCACGCCGACCATCTTCTCGGTCTTTCCATGTCCCGCTTCGTGATGAAGGAGGGCTATCCCCGCCTCGACGTATACGCCGAAAAGCACGAGGGCTTTTCGCCCGACGCGCAGGCAGAGCATATCTTCTCCCCTCCCGTCTGGCCGGTGACGCCCGACGCCTTCCCATTTCCGCCCGCATTTCACGAAATAACGGGGAACTTTAAGCTCGGTTCCCTCGATATATCGGTCATGCGGGGCGTCCATCCGGGCGGCGTCACCCTCTTCCGCATAGAGGGCGGCGGCAAAAGCGTCGTTTACGCGTCCGACTGCGAGCTCTCGCCCGAGCTTTTCTCAAAGGTCGCCGATTTTGCGCGCGGCTGCACCCTGCTTTTGTGCGACGGACAGTATGACGACGCGCAGCTTTCCGCAAAGGCGGGCTTCGGCCACAGCTCCTATACCGAGGCGGCAAGGCTCGGCAAGGCGTGCGGCGCGAAGGAGACCCGCATAGTCCATCACGACCCCTTCTGCTCCGACCGGGAGCTTTTGAAAAGAGAATCCCTGCTTTCCAAAAAGTATGACCGCTGTCTTTTCGCAAGAGAGGGCGAGGTGATCTCCCTTTGAAGGAGGACCGTCTCGAAAAGCTCCTCGGCGTCAGCCGCGCTCTCTCGGCGGAGCGCGACCGCGAAAAGCTCCTCGCCATGATACTCGACACGGCGATAGAGCTCGCGAACTGCGACGCCGGCACCCTCTATCTTAAAGAAGAGACCGGGCTCGCCTTCAAGCGGATGGTCACCCTTTCGCAAAACGTGCGCCTCGGCGGACACGACGGACCGATAACCCTTCCGTCCGTCCCTCTTTCCGAAAACTACGTCTGCGCTCTCTCGGCGCTGCGGTCCGAGACCGTCTGCATAGACGACGTGCGCCTCGACAAAAGGTTCGATTTCTCCGGTCCCCTGCGCTACGACGAGATGACCGGCTACCGCACGCAGAGCATGCTCGTCGTCCCGATGACCGACGACCGCGGCGAGACCATCGGCGTGACCCAGCTGATAAACGCGAAAAACGCCCGCGGCGAAACGGTCCCCTTCGACGGGGCCCTTATCCCGATAATAAGCGCCCTTTCCTCTCAGGCGGCGATCTGCATAGCCAACATGCGCTACGCCGAGCAGGTAAAGGACCTTCTCGATTCCCTCGTCGCGGCGCTCTCGGCGGCGATAGACGAGCGGACGCCCTATAACGCGAACCACACCCGCAACATGGTCTCATACGCGTCCCGCTTCCTCGACAGGCTGAACGATACCTCGTCGCCCTACGCCTTCGACGAGCTCAGGCGCCGCAGCTTCCTGCTCGCCGTCGGTCTGCACGACGTAGGCAAGCTCGCCGTCCCCCTCGAGGTGATGGACAAGGAGACGAGGCTCGGTCAGGCGCTTTCCCCGATGCTCGAGCGCCTAAAATATATATCCCTCGCCCTCAGGCTCGATCTTGCCGAGGGACGCATCACGGCAGAGGAACGGGAAAGACGCGAAAGAGCGCTGTGCAGCACCCGCGAGCTCGTCCTCCGCATAAACGGCTCGGGCTTTCTGTCCGACGAAGACGAAGAGGAGCTCAAGTCGCTCGCGAAAGAAAAATATCTTTCGCCCGACGGCGAGACGCTCCCCTTCGTGACCGAACGCGAATACTCCTGCCTTTCGATAAAGCGCGGCACCCTTACCGCCGACGAGCGTAAAATAATGGAATCCCACGCGGCGGCTACCGGGCGCATACTCTCCCACGTCACCTTCCCGCACGAATACGCCTCCGTCCCCCTTTGGGCGGCGTCCCATCACGAACGGCTCGACGGACGCGGCTACCCAAAAGGGCTCACGGCGCGGGACATCCCCTTCGAGACCCGCCTTCTCACCGTGCTCGACGTTTTCGAGGCGCTCACGGCGAAGGACAGGCCCTACAAGGCCCCGATGCCGGCGGAAAAAGCCCTTTCCATACTGCACGGCATGGCGGACGGCGGAGCCGTCGACGGCGACGTGCTCTCACTCTTTGAAAAAACTCTCTTTTCGGACAAAAAAAATGAACGGGAGGAAAAAATATGAAACGGATCCTGTCACTCGTGATCTGCCTGACGCTGCTTCTGTCGTTTGCGTTCACCGCAAACGCCGCAAACAGCGCCAAGGCTACGACGATACGCCTCGGGGAATACACGGGCGCCGTATCAGTCACCGACGCCGCCGGCTCTTCAAAGAGCACGAACAGCAAGATGCGCCTTTACAACGGCTATTCGGTGTCGACGGGCGCAAAGAGCTCGGCTTATATCACCCTTGACGACGAAAAGGCGATCAAGCTCGACGCCAACACCTCGGTAAAGGTCAAAAAGAGCGGCTCACAGTTCGAGGTATTCCTATCCTCGGGCACCCTTTACTTCAACACGACCGCTCCTGTCAAAAAGACCGGCTCCTTCAAGGTCGAGACCTCAACGACAGTGACGGGCATACGCGGCTCCTCCGGCTGGATAAACGAAAAAATGGTCGCCCTTATCCACGGACATATCCTGGTCACCGAGAAGTCCGGGAAGTCCTCCGGCATTTCGGACTATTCGGGTATCAAGAAGCGCACCGTGGCTCTTCAGAGCGGCTTCGCGGTCCGCACCGTCGACGACGGGACCGAGGAGTCCAAGGCGGTCTTCAAGCTCAAGACCGGCGACTTCACCTCAATGGTCCTCGAGGAGATAGATACGAATCACGATCTTCAGAAGCAGATAAATGAAGACGGCAACTTCAGCGCCGAGGAACTCATCGCGTCCATCCCCGAGGTCAAGGCCGCCGAGGAGGCTGCCCGTGAGCAGGCTCAGACGGATATAGACAAGGCGACCGAAGAGGATAAGGAAGCGCTCATCGAGGCCATCGCCGAAGTCACCGGCACCGGCGAAGGCTCGGGAGACACTCCCGTCATATACGCTCCCGTGACCGAGGAGACCGACTCCTCCGGACAGGATGACGGCGGAAACGGCACGGGCGGCAACGGCGGCAGTACCGACGATCTTACCCTCTACTTCCCGACCGGAGATAACTTCACGATAGACAATCTCACGGTAGGCGGCCTCTCGGTCGAGGTCTCCGAGGAAGTGACCGTCGCCTCGGGCTCCGCGGTATCCTTCGACGTCTATCCCTCGGAGGAGAACTCGGCGTTCACCTCCGACTTCACGGTCGAGACCGAAGCAGGCAGTGACCTTGAGATGACCTGGGAGGGCAGCGTCTGCACCTGCACCTTCACGATGACCGAGTCCGGCTCGGTGACCGTCTCGGGCGCCGACTTGCTCATGCATATAGTCCAGAACGACGAAGACGATATGGCCGCCTCCTTCGGCGGTGACTACGGCTCTATGATCGTCGTCGAGTCCCCGCTCAGCATACCCGAAGAGCTCGGCAGTAAAACGATCGTCCTCAGCGGCATCACGATGCTCGTCCGCGATGAGGGCAGCTTCGAAAACTGCGTAGGCTTCGAGCTTATGGGCGGCTCCGCGATCGCGACCGAGAGCGCCTCCTTCGAGCTTCCCTCCGTCACCGTCGGAGAGGAATGCGCCTTCGTAATCGACAAGGGCTCCACGGTCACGGTCTCGAGGATAGAAGACGAGGGCACCGTCATGGTAGGCACCTCCTCAAGTCTCTCCTTCACGTCGTTGACGGGCTCCGGCGCCCTCTCGAACATGGGCACGATCACCACCGGTACCGAAGGCTCGCTCGAGATAGGCACGCTCGCCAATGCAGGCGGCCTCTCGATGGAAAACTCCTACATCACGGTCACCGATTCGTTCAGCAACAGCGGCTCGCTGGCGGCAAGCTCGATCAACGTCCACGGCACCTTCGCCAACTCCGAAAACTGCCAGGTGTCCGTCGAGGCGCTCAGCATAGGCGATCCCGAAGTAGGTCAGGGGACCGGCTCCAATGATCCCAGCTTCACCAACTTGGGCACGGTAAACTGCACGAGTTACCTCGCCGTCTATGAAGGCGCGACCGTGAACAACGCGGGCAATACCGCGCAGTTCATGATCTCCGGCGAAAGCGAGATCATGGGTACCTTCAACAACGGCGGCACGGTCACGGTCAATGCGAACGCCTCGCTCTACATCGCCGAGATCGGCTCCTTCGAGAACAACGGCACGGTCGAGAACGACGGCGAGATCGTCATCCTCGGTTCCTTCACCGGAGAAGACAACGTGACGGGCGACGGCACGATCCAGCACGGAAACTGATCTGAGATATGACTGAAAAGCTTTTCGTCCGCATTGCCGTATCGGCGCTCTGCGCAGCCGCGCTCTGCGCCGCCGCGGCGCTCGGACTGCTCTACGTCCCCGACAACATCCTCGCGGACGCGCTCTATGAGCATCCCTCCCCGACCGACGGCGAGATCGTCGTCGTCGGTATGGACGAGCGCGCCTCCGAGATGCTCGGTCCCATGCCCTGGGACCGCAGCGTTTTCGCCGACGCGATAAGCTTTTTGAACTCCGACCCCGATAACAGACCCGCCGCGATAGGCATAGACGTGCTTTTCTCCGGCGAGAGCGCAGATCCCGATTCGGACGCTTATCTCGCCGACGTCTGCCGTGACGCCGGAAACGTGGTGTGCGCCGCCGTCGGCGAGTTCGGCAGCGCCGTCCGCGAGACCGAAGACGGCTTTTACATTGACAGCCGCGCCCTGCTCGCGTGGGAGGAGCCCTACGGGGCTCTTGCCTCGTCGGTCTACGTAGCGCACATAAACGCCATGGCTGACGAAGACGGCATAATGAGACATTCGATGCTTTACGTCGAAACGCCCTTCGGCACCGTTTACTCCTTTGCCCGCGCGCTTTACGAAAAATACTGCGCCGCGAACGGACTTCTCCCGAACCCTCCCCCCGCGACTGAGGGCGGCTTTTTCTACCTGCCCTTTACGGCGGGCCCCGGCGGCTACTCCGACGGCGTCTCGATCGCCGATCTTCTTGAAGAGTCGGTCGACCCCGCCGACTTTGCGGGCAAGATAGTGCTCATCGGCCCTTACGCCGCCGGCATGCAGGACGCTTATTACACTTCCCTGAGCCGGACCTCTCAGACCTACGGCGTCGAGATACAGGCAAACGCTATCGACGCCTTCCGCAGCGGGAAGATCCCTGCCGAGGTCTCGACTCTTCCCCAGCTCGCCGCGGCATTTCTGATCTGCTTCTTCCTCATCATGTTCATGTGGGAAAGAAAGGTCCTTCCCTCCGCGGCGGCGGCTCTTGCCGCGGCGGCTCTCTGGCTCGGGCTCTGCCTTGCCGCGAGAGCCGCGGGATTCATCCTGCGTCCCCTTTGGATACCCCTTTTCGCCGCGCTGATATTCGTCGGCTCGGTCGCCGCGAACTACGTTCACGAACAGCGTGAAAAGAGGCGCGTCGCCGACACCTTCGGCAGATACGTCGACCCCGCCGTCCTTCACGAGCTTCTCGAAAAGGGCGGAGAGGCGCTCGAGCTCGGCGGCAGGCTCTGCGAGATAGCCGTCCTCTTCGTCGACATACGCGGCTTCACCTCGATGAGCGAAACGCTCGACCCGCCGACCGTAGTCGAGATAATAAACAAATATCTCACCCTTACGACCGACTGCATAGGCCGCTGGCACGGCACCCTCGACAAGTTCGTCGGCGACTGCACCATGGCCTTCTGGAACGCGCCGCTCCCGCAGGAGGATCCCGTTTATCTTGCCTGCCGCGCCGCGATCGACATGAAGACCGGCTCGGTCCCGCTGGGCGAGGAGCTGATGCGCAAATACGGACGCACGGTCAACTTCGGCATAGGCGTCCACGTCGGTCCCGCCGTCGTAGGCAATATAGGCGCGCCGAGGCGGATGGACTATACGGCGATAGGCGACACGGTAAACACCGCCTCCCGCCTCGAATCCAACGCCCCCGCAAGCACGATATACATTTCCCGCGCAGTGGCCGACGCGTTAGGCCCTCGTGCGAAGGTCACGTCACTCGGCAGCTCCGTCAAGCTCAAGGGCAAGGCGGAAGGCTTTGAGATACTTACGCTCGACGCTTTGGAATAAAGAAAGGATGGTCCTTTATGATGAAACGGAAAATAACCGCTCTTCTGCTCTGCGCCGCTCTGCTCGCCGCGGTCGCTCCCGCGGCCCTCGCCGACGGAGACGATATGATGACGATAGCGATCACCTCCGCTCCGCTGCTCATAGCTCCCGCTCCGACGGCGGCCGAGCCCGAGGTCCCGGCTCCCTTTGAGGAAAGCAGGCCTTCGGACGTTTACGCTCTCTCGGACGGCGGCTTTCTTGTTCCCGACTCCTTCAATAAGGTGATCTGGAAAATAAACGCCGACGGCTCGGTCGAATACTTCGCCGGCTCGATCGGAGTCAAGGATATAACCGGAGAGCCGCAGGGCTCCTACGTGGACGGTCCCGTCGATCTGGCGCGCTTCGTTTCGCCGCGCGGCATAGCCCCCTTTGCGGGAGGCTGGGCCGTGACCGACACCGAAAAGAACGTCATCCGCTTCATTGACGAAAAGGGCATATACACCCTCGCGGGGAACGGCTACGCCGCCGCGGCGGACGGCTCCTTCAAGGAGGCCGGGTTCGACCGTCCGACGGGCATAGCCGCCGACGAGCTCGGCGGGCTCTACGTCGCCGATACGGGCAGCGGCTCCATCCGCAGGCTCGACGGCTCGGGCGAAGTGCAGACCGTTGTCTCGGGGCTTTGTTCCCCCACGGGGCTCTGCTATAAGGACGGATACCTCTACGTCGCCGAGACCGGCCGCTGCCGCATACTCAAGGTATGGGGCATCTTCACCGAGGTCATCGCCGGCGTCTCCGAGGAAGCCGAGGACGAGGGCGAATATTACGGCGGATACAGAGACGGAAGCGTCAAGACCGCCCTCTTCGATCATCCTCAGGGCGTCGCGGTCGCCGACGACGGCACGGTCTACGTCGCCGACACCGGCAACGCGGCGATACGCGCGATAAAGAACGGTTACGTTTACACCGTCGCGAAGAATCAGGGCGAAGGCTCGACTCTCGCCGAGCCGACGGCTCTCGCCGTCTGCGGCGACTCCGTTTACGTCGCCGACGCCTTCCGCGCGGGTCTCGCCTCCTTCGATATAAGCGAGCCTTCTTATACAGACGTGCCGAAGGACGCGCCCTACGCCGCCGCGGCGATCGAGGCGGCCAAACGCGGCATAGTCCGCGGCACGGCTCCCGGAGTCTTCTCCGCCGACCTTTATCTCGACCGCGCTCAGGCGGTCACCCTCGTCTCCCGCGTCGAGCTCTTCTTTGACGGCAGCGTCGTCATAGACGGAAACAGCGGCTTTGACGACGTGCCCGACGGCGCCTGGTATGCCGAAGCCTGCCGCTGGGCGGCGGACGCCGGCATCGCGATAGGCATCGGGGACGGTCTCTTCGCTCCCAGATCCTACGTCACCGCCGAGCAGCTCCTTCTGATGCTCCGCAGATGGGAAGCATACGCCGGACTGACCCTCGCCGACGAGAGCGCCGAAGACGCCTTCGCATGGGGCGCGGCAAATAAGCTTCTCTCCGCGTCCGCCGACAAAACGGCTCCCCTCACCCGCGCCGAGGCGGTCACGGTCATGATCAACTTTATGGACGCCGCCGGCATGTAAAAAAGCATAATAAAGCCGCACGCCTTCGGGCGTGCGGCCTTTTTTGTTTTATCTTTTTTATTTTTCTTCCGCGAGCTCACAAAGCATTTCCGAAAACTCCTTTTCGAGCTTTTCCGCCGTGCCGAACTCGTATGCGGTCGACACGCCCTCGTAGGCGTAGGGACAGGATCCCATCGAGGGCAGATAGCTCTGATGCCCGCACGAATAGCCCTTGACAAGGGTCATCGGCAGCGGGCTCTTTTCCTTTATCCTGAGCCCCGTTCCGCAGAACATCTCGAAGGGAGCCGCCGCCATGCCGACGTCGCCGAACCTGAGCGCGCATATCTCTATCTCGCCGGTCAAAGGACGGTCCTTCTTGACCACGACCCAATTGCAGTGATATGGGCTGCTGAAGCCGTGCGCCTTGCATTCCGCGACCACCTCGGGCGTTGCGCCCTCTCTCAGATAGCGCTCCCTAAGGTCCTTGGCCTCGTCGTAAAGACGATCCATGGAATGGTCGCGCGGGGCGATCACCGTCCTGCGCCTGTGGGAGAGGACCGCCGTCTCCGACTCCTTCATGGCTCCCGGCGTGTTCAGCACCTCATACGCGTAGGCGGCTATGACCGAGCCGTAAACGCGCGGCAGTCTCTTTCTCCTCGTCAGCCCGAGTATGCCTTCCTCCGCTATGCGCGTCGAGGAGTTGACGTTGCCGCAGAAGCCCTGCAGATAGGTGCATTTCACTCCCGGCAAAAGCTCCTCCACACGCTTTACGACGGCGCCCGGGAAGTCGGGCGACATATCCGATTTATCATTCGCGCCCGCCATCGTCGCGTGGGCGCCGAAGTTGACCATCACGATATCGTCGGCGGCGTCGCGGACGAAGCGCACGACCTGAAGGGCGTGGTCTGCCTCCTCCTCATGCCTTATAAAGTGCCAGTCGGGGCTTTTGAAATACTCCTCGTGCAGGTTGTCCCCCGCGACGACTATGTCCTCTTCGGTATAGTTGTCCTTTTTTACGGTCGGGACCATCAGGTAATGGCGCACGAAATTGAGCCTTACTCCCGGCGCGCCTACTTCAATCGCGCCGTAGAAGATCTTCGCGGGCTTAAGGTCTGCGATCGCCGCGCGCGCCGCCGCGACCGCCTTGGGTATCACCTCGTTCGTCCGGTAGCTTTTGATGCTCTCGGCATCTCCCGAGACGTCGGGCCCCGAATGGGTATGGGTCCCGCCTGCGAATACGCACTCCTCCGGGACTCCCGTCGCCTCCGACACCGCCCTTTGTATGTCGCGGTAAAGCGCCGTCGGCATGTGGATGAAATCAAACGTCTGGATTATCTGCGTTTCTCCTCCGCACCTTAAAGCCACGGTGTTTAAGTAAAGCGGATCGAGCACCCGCGCCGCGAGTCTCAAATGGGTCGCGCCGTATCCCGCGAGAGGTATGCCTCCCTTTTCGGGCGTCACGTCCGCCCTTGCAAAGCCCGCGCTGAAGATATCTTTCATAATGCCCTCCG
>JAEEGL014641173.1_pt1 | contig 12741 bp, 16 predicted proteins | sample 9134231 | NCBI WGS metagenome assembly JAEEGL01 (sample SAMN16246548, study PRJNA631951) | gut metagenome | biome: gut microbiome; feature: rumen; material: fiber-attached | host: Bos | place: Iran: Karaj | collected 2018-10 | reverse complement strand
CCCTGGTACATATAACAACTGACCTGTTATGTTTTTGTTCACAACATAACCGTGTCTGAAAATGGACATGACATGTCCTGTCCTCTATCGGACATGCCATGTCCGGGCGTAAGCCCGCAGTGATCAGGTGATTGAGTCATGCGTATCATACCGACATCCGAACATGTGCGGACTGAAGCCCATTGAAGGGTTTCATTCAAGGTATTCGATGGCTATTCCGAAGTTAGCGGCGGCTGATGCCCCGCTGAGGTTGCCTAAGCGTTCAAGCGTGGGATTCAATGACGACCATGAGATCGTCGTACCGCTCTTAGTCTCGCTGAGCGCGGTTATGCTGAGAGATCCCGAGGTCGTGAAGAGCTGGTTGAATTGGATAGACGCGTTTATTACGGTGAATGACGCGCTCGTTCCCACCGATGTATATTCGACGAATTGAACGGCGAAACCCGGTGTTATCATATCTCCCGGTTTGAAATTGAGGATCACTCTATGTCCTACATTATAATATGAGGTTCCATGCGTTACAATGATACGCATATGCTTCTTGGCAACATAGCCGAGGGCTGTGTTGCCTGACATTCTCTGTGTTGTAAGAAGGTCCCTCGTCGTAGCAGTCCAGCCATCGTCAGGGATAAAAGTCCATGTTCCGACCCCGCCCGTCTTGTCGTCCACATACTGCTTGTTCGCCAGGTCGCTTGCGTTCACGGGCGTCCCCGGCGCACGCGGGATCGTGGTGAAGTATATCGACGAGCTGATCGTCTGCTGGTTGGGGTCATCTTTCTTTACGATGTTGAAGGCATAATTCTGTTCGATGCCTATGACGTCGTTGCTTATCGACAGTCCGAGCCCCGCGGTGTATTCAGTGCCGGCGTTGTCGTCGACGTACTTCTTGGTCGCCGCCTGGTAACTTGTGGTCGGCGTCGGCACGATCGGGGAGCTGCTGAAGCTTTTGACCCCTGTGATCGTCTGGCTTCCGGCAAGCTTCACCACGGCGTCGTCGTCGGCCTTCCCAGACTGAAGGGCGGCCACGTCCTCGGCCATGCTCGCGGTCCCTTCCTCGAGGCCGGCGACCTTCCCTTCAAGGATCGTGAGCTGTTCGTTGATCAGCTCTATCTCGTGCTGTATCTCTTCGCTTCCCTCTTCCTCAAGCACCCTTACGCGGTCCTTGAGCCGCATTATCTGCGCTATAACCGAACGGTTGTCGTAACATTCGGCCTCGCTGACTCCCTGCCACGTCATCCGTTCACCACCATACGCATATGAAGCACCTCTCGAATGAATCTACGAATTCCTTAAACAAGTTTTTCCACCCGTCGAGGTTCATGTTCACGGCCTCGAGGTAGTTGAACAGGTCCTGTTCGGTTATGTCCCTCGCGACATGCTCTTCGAGGGCCTCGTTCGTCGCCTTGTCCGTCGTGCTGGTGCCTGACGTGGTCCCGCTCTCGCTGGCCGTCCTCGGTCCCGAGTACGTCTCGGTCTCGGTATGCGTCCCGTCCTCGCCGATGGTCCTCGACTCGGTGCCGTCCTTCCCGATCGTCTTCCCGAAGGTCGTCGTGTCGGTTCCGGAACCGCTTCCGGTCTCGGTCTTCCCGTATGCCGTGGCGGTGCTGTCGGGCGCCGCATGGACCGCCGTCTCGACGACGGTGTCCTTCCTGGTCGTGAAGCTGCGCACCTGCGTGCCGTCGGTCTCGCTGGCGTCCTGCGCGTAATCCGGCAGGGTCTGGGCGAGAAGCGTGTCGGGCGTGTCGCTGCTTCTTCCGGTCTGATGGGTCGTGAGCGTCTCCGTGCCGGTGGGGGTGGTCTCGGTCGTCGTCTCGAGCTGGGCGATCGTGGCGGTGACGGTGTCCGTCCCGCCCGTGGTCGTCGAGCTTTGCGAGCTCTTGGCGAGGGCTTCCGTCCCGCCCTCGGCCACGTCCTCGGACGTGGTGACGCTCTCGGTCCTGTCGATGCCGTCGGTCCCGCTTACCGTCCTTCCGGGGATGGTCTCGCTCGACGTGCTCCCCGTCGTGCCCGAGGTCTCGCCGTTCACCGTCTCGGTGCCGTCCGTGTCCCTCGTCCTGTCCTCGGCCTCATGGCGCTCCCTGACCCGTCTGATGCCGTCTATCAGGTCCTCGCCGTCCTCGGTGGCGGTGTACATCCGGATGGCCCTGTCGAAGAACGGGGCCACCTCGTCGAAGCGAGACTCGAGCAGGCTCTGCCACCTCTCGAGGGTCTCGCCGTTGATCATCCGGAACCTGTACTTGCGGTCGAACCTGTCTGATAAGGTGGACTTGAACACGTCGAGGGTGGGGTAGTCCCCCCACTGGCACGCCCTGATTCCGTACTCCGGCCATTTCGTCTTAACCTCTATGAGCTGTGGCGTCACGATCATTCGTCGGCCTCCTCGTTCACGGGGTCGTCCTGCATCGTGGGCATGCTCCCGATCTCGGTGAGCTCCACGTCGATGTTCACGCCCAATACCTCCCTTATGCGTTCGCACGCCCGCTTCCTGCACTCGAGCTTATCGATACGCCTTGCGGCGGCCTTGTCGGTCCCGCTGGCCGTCTCGCCCACGCTCTGCTGGGCGCGCTTGGTTATCTCGACCGTCGGTATCCCGAGGTAGGACAGCCCTTCGGACATCCAATGGTCCCACACGTCGAACACCGCCGGGTCCAGGCGCTTCCCGAGGTCGAGGACCTTGGGCTCGCTGTCCTGCCCGTACGGGCTCATGAAGACCGCCGGCACCCTCTCGGCCATCGCCATGTAGACGTTGCGCGCCGTGAGGACGTTGGACTCGTCCACGGCGAACGCCACGGGCGTTCCGGCGAGAAGCTGCATCTGGTTTATCGACAGGTCGCAGTCGGCGAGCTGGCGGGCGATGGTGCTCATGAAGCCCATGTCCGCCGACCTGTCGCTCGCGTTCCTGACCACGACGCTGTCCTCGGACGTCCACGTCCTCCCGATGAGGGTCTCATACAGGTATCCGTTGACCGCGTCCGGCTGGACGCGCCAGCGCTGGGGCTGGCCGTACATGTTGACTCCCTCGCCCACGGCGGGAAGGAAGTGCATGTCGTCGCCGATCATCACGGCGATGGTCTGCCCCTTCTCATACAGCCACCTCTCGGGCGCGGTGCCCTGGCTCATGTCCTGCATGGCCTGAAGCGCCGGATCCGAGAAGTCCCACTTGAACATGCGGCAAGCCGCCGTCCTGAACAGGCTCTCGAGGGAGGTCTGGACGTCCCTCTTGAGGCACTGCACGCCCTAAATCGCATGCTTGTCGTCGCGCGGGCGCTCGCACGACAGCATCATCCTTCTCTTACCTTCCAATATGGCACCCCCTTGTCAGTATCCTCTGTATCTCGGTGATCGCCCACGTCGGCACGTTCCTGCCCGACTTGCGGACGATCCTCGACGAGTCGACCATCCACGGGCCGTTCCAGTTCCAGGTGGCCTGAAGGGAGGGGTAGTCCCACCGGTCGTCCTGAAGGCCGTACCTCGTGAGGGACGCGTCCCATCTGGCGAACGACTTCGCATCCGGATACTGCTCGACGAGCTGTATCCCTCCCCTCGCCCTCAGGTCGTACACGCCCTCGCCGGCCATCGCTATGCCGCCTATCTGGGCCATGTACGTGTCCTTGATGCGCTGGGACTGCTCTATGTCCCATCCGGTTATCAGGTAGTCGGTCAGCGCGCCGGCGATTCCCGACCCGGCGCTCACCGCCGCCATCGCGGGCGCGGCCGCCGCGTTCGACCCCATCAGTCCGAAGGCGCCCGTCGAGGCTCCTCCGGTCGCGGCGCCCGTGAGCCCTCTCGCGAGGGCCGCGGTCCTGTCCTGCTCGGCCTTGTCCAGCTCGTACTGCCTCTGCCCGGAATACACGTAGTCGGACTCGGCGTTCTTCCCGAGGGACACGCGCCCGCATGCGACCTGCCATTCGAGCTGATGCTCGATCGCCGTGATTCTGATGTAGCACGACGTGAAGTTGTTGACGAACGCGGTCTTCCACGTGTTCAGCACGTCGTAAGGCAGCACGTCCACGACCTCGTCCGAGTACCCGCGTATGATCCACCGTTTCATCGGTTCGCGGAGGGTGGTCGGGGACTGGTACCCGTTCACAAGGTCGAACTTGCACGACGGCGAGGACCTGAAGACCTGCGCCGCCTGCCCGCCTATCTGCTGGCCCGACCCGTACGTCATGTCCTGCGGAATGTTGATGACCGCCCACTGTCCGGGAGCGTTCTCGCCTACCTTGGCGACGGGCCAGTCGGTCCATCCCGCATATGCGATCTCCGCCGTCTGAAGCTGAAGGGCGGTCTGGGCGTCCCTGAGGACCTCGGACAGATAGGGCACCCTCGCGCCGTCCAGCGTGCGGGCGGTCTGGTCCTCGAATATGAACGGTATGTAGTAACCCGTGGGGATTCCGTTCTGCATGGCGTTGATGACCACCCATCCGAAGGGCTGGGGCTCGACGAGGCGCCATTTGGTGCCGCTGTCCTCCCACCATGCGACCGCGTAGGTCTGCTCGGGCGCGTCCGCGTCCAGGCGCCTGGGCACCCTCGAGAAGTGGGCGTCCACCACGTCCACGTCCCCCCAATGGGAGCGCCACGGGTCGATGGTGAAGGCGACCTCGCATACCTCGGCGCCCTGCACCGTCGACAGCGGGCGCACCGAGTCCACGAAGGCGTACTCGACGATGCCGTTCGAGTAGGTGAGCTTCACGACGTCGGCGGAGTACACGTCCTCGTAGGGCACGGCGATGCGTATGCTTCCGGATCCGTCGGCGCCGTACCTCGACGTGGACGGCATGACGTTCTGGACGTACCGGATGAACGTCAGGCCGTCGGTCGCCGTCGCCGGCACCTCGTACCCTCCCCTGTCGTATTCCGACGTGTAGAAGTCGACGGTGCTGATCATACCACCATCACCCCCGTCTCGAGCATGATTATGCCTATCGCCGTGTACAGAAGCCTCTCGACGGTGAGGAGGCGCCGCTGGACCTCGGCCAGCGCCTCCAGCGCCGTCGCCAGCTTCGGACAGTCGTCGGGCCCGTACGGGCACCCGTCGACCATCGTCCGAATCACTCCCCGGCGGGTGCGAATATGTAGCCGATGTTGAAGAAGGGGCGCGTCTCGAAGGCGTACTCGTAGGTCATGAAGTAGGTCGTGGACCTGCGGGCGGGGTTCCTGAACGCCTCGGACGTCATGCTGTCGGGCATGGGGTGGATGGCGAACGCGCGCCTGTCGATGACCATTCCGAGCAGGTCGCCGGCTCCCTCGGGCTTGCCGTACGGATCCGCGAAGCTGTCGACGTAGTCCATGTCGGTGTCGATGCGGAGGAACTCGGGGTTGAAGGTGTCGGCATACAGCTTGCGGAAGGCGGGATACTGCACTTCCTTGACGAGGGCGATGTCGACGGTCTCGGACTTGGTGTTGTATCCGCACGGGTTGTAAAGGGCGGACTTGAATCCGAACTTGTTCTGGCTGAAGTCCCATAGGGCCTCGGTCATCTCCTCGGCGAAGCCGTCCTCGTCCACGTCCTTGGTGAGGACCTTGAACTGCCCGGACTTGGCGGGGATGGTGGCGCTGTCGGGCGAGGTGGTGCCGGTGAAGTACTCCTTGGCGGCGGTCCACATGTCGTCCAGGTAGCAGGCCATCGTGGTGCCGACGATCTCCGCCATGAGGTCGCCGATCATGTCCTCGGTCTGCACATATTTTTTAATCTCGGTGTCGAAGACCTCGAGCGCCGTCTGGCGGGAGAAATTCTTCTTGCTGGCGTAAGCGGTGAGGTCGGGCCTGCTTCCGTTGAACAGGTCGGTGTCGGGCGCGTCGGGGTCGTACGCCCTGCTGCTTATCTCCCCCACCCTCGAGGACATGACGCTGTCGCCCCTGGTGAGGGGGCTTATCATGTACCTCTGGAAGAAGCTAAGCTGCCTGTCGGGACCGAAGCAAGCCTGGCGCCCTATGTCGGACAGGGCGCCCAGCATCACGGGGGACGGGGTGGGCGTCCAGCTCGCCAGGTCGCTGGCGTTGGACTTGAAGGTCGCCGCGTTCATGTCGGGGAACCTGCTCGCGAAATCGACGTCTGTCTGGGTCATTTATATCAAGACCTCGCTTCAATTATGTCGAATACCTTTTTTACCGTTTCCTTTTTAAAGTCCTCGAACGAGGGCTCGTCCTCGGCCTTCTTCCCCTCGGTTTGGCGCACGATCTGCCTCAGATAGTCGCCGTTCTCCTTGCGAAGCTTCGCCGTCTCCTTCTCGAGCTCGGCGATCCTCGCCTTGAGGTCGGCCAGCGCCGCCGCCGCGTCGTATTCTTCCGCTTCTTCCACTTCTTTGCCGGAATTTTTTTCCGGCTCCTGCACGGTTTCTTCGGACATGTGAATCACCAGAAGGGGACACGTCCGCCCTCATGCGGTCGGGTGATCCAGCCCGGCGTTCCCCCTTCCGGGGCGGTCGTGAACGCCGCAGGACGGCGGGTGTCCGATTCTTTAAATACGTCAGTGATAGATAACGATGCGCCTCAGTCGAGGCAGGATTTAGGCATGGCAGTAGTCAAGCTGAACACGATATTGTACGACTCTCCCTTCGGGGACGACTGCGACTTCGAGAAGATCGAGAACATCGTCGGCGTGCCGGTGAACATCTGCGAGGTGAAGCCGGTGATGATGAAGTCAGGGAAGGCCGTCTACTTCCGGTACGACGGCGGAAGGAAGTACACGATAACCTTCGCCAAGAGCATCGTCGACACGCTGGCGAGGCCCGACGTTCTCGCGGTCTTCGAGCGCGGGGACGTGGTGGCGTGCACCGTCATCGAGCGCCCCAGCCAGGACAATCCGGACAGGAACGTGCTCGTTCTCTCCTGAGCATCGCAAAAGCATTTTTGTCTCCTATGAAACGGTTTACGAGGGGCTTCCGCCCCTCTTTTTGTGAAAAACTCACAAATGGTTTATGAAAAGGTACTTGGTCGACACGTCATCGAACCAAACGTGCCCCTGCTGGACGAACTTCTTCAGCACGCGCCAGCTCGACGTGTCGTCGACGCATATCTCGCACTCCCTCAGGCCGTCGAGCGTGCCGTACTCGTACCCTTCCACGTGCCCTGCGGACCGCTGGACGTAGAACTCGGCCCGCTGGCGGTAGATCCGGAAGAAGTCGGAACCGAGGCGGACGGACATCCACAGCGGGACGCCCTTCGGCACCTTCCGGATGTAGGCGCTGGCCGATTTTATTCCGGCGGCGGCCTGATGCACGTCGGCGCCCAGCATGGCCTCGGAACGCTCCACGTCCAACGGCGGAAGCCATTCCCACGCCACGTCCGGCCCCGCCCGATGGCACCCGTACCCCAGCAGTCCGTTGATATGGAAGTAGGACAGAAGGGGATTGTCCCACGTCATCGGGTTTCCGACCATCAGCACGCGCACCCTCGACAATCCCTTGTCGCCCCTCGAGGTGACGCTGTCGTGCTCGATGGTCTTCACGATCGTGCGGATGGCGTCGCCCTCGGATGCGACCCCTGGAATCTTCTTGTAGGCCATCGGGATGAACTCGTCGAGCCACACCCACTTCATCGTGTCCGGGAACACCTCCTGCTTGACGTGGTTCACCTGCGACAGCGCCCGGAACCATCCCCTTATCTCCCCGTCGACGGCGAGGTACGGACCGTTCTTGTTCCGGATCCATTTGAAGCGGGCGCCGTCCTCGAACACGTCCGCCCACGATTGGACGGCGGCGTCGAGGTCGGCCACCGTCCGATAAAGGCACATGAAGGGGAGGTCCGTGTCCACGAGCATGTGCTTTATCGCCCAGCTCTTCCCCCTTCCCCTGTCGCTCAGGATCACGTTGTACCGGCAGTTGTACCCGAGAAGCTCCCGAGGGCTCCAATACCCGTCCTTGTCCAGTCCCATGTTCGCACCCTCACCGTATAGACGGTCTCCTTGAGCAGATACCCGCCCTTGACCTGCATCCCTGCCAGCTTGCCCTTGTATTCCGCGCCCGAATGGAAATTGTCATAGGTGACATGCTCCTTGGCGGCGTCAGGCAGTCCGGCGCACTTGACCTCGAAGGGGTGCGCCCTGCCCTTCTTCCCCGCCTCCCATTCGTAATAGTGGACGTACTTCTTGGGCCCGATGTACCGCCCTTTGAGACTCATCGATTCCAGCTTGAAGGCGCCCAGCTTGGTAGGGTGGATGTCCTTCGGGCGGACCGTCCTGGCGCCTATCACGTGAAGGCTGTCGGTGTCGGCATACACGAAATGGTCGCCCAGGGCGTCCGCCTCGGTCACGATCCGACGGCGGGCGTATGCCGCTATGAACATGGCGATCGGGAGGTACGAGTTGCCGTCGTCGGTCTCGACCTTGGCGAACCTCAGCTCGCCCTTCTCGCCCATGTAGGGCACGCACGCCGTCCGGTAGACCTGCTGGCCGAACTTCCCATAAAGCGAGTTGAGGAACCGCTTGGCGGTGGCCTTCGACGGCCCGTCGCCCGCCCTCGAAGCCGCCTCCTTGATAGTCATCCAGTGCTTGATGTACGGAACGAAAAGATTCTCGACGGACCGGAAGCACCACAGGCGGGTGCACTGCCATATCACGTCGTAATGCTCCTCGAACGTCTAAAGGTCGACGCACGTGAGGACGATCTACTCGAAGCCGTCCGAGTGCTCGACGTAGTCGGCCTGCACGCTCCTGAAGTCGCCCTTGCGCTGGTACGTGGGGAACATGCCGGGCTTGAGGTCGTACATCGCCTCGCCCATGATGACGAACAGCTCGCCCGGCTCGGCGCTGACCCTCCTTATCGGGTATCCGTAGGGCATGGGAAGGGTCATCGCCCACGGGTACATGCTGTTGACGTCGTACACGCGCACGACGTCGAGGTCCACGTCCTTGTACTTGGGATTCAGATAGGTCCATCCGCCCCTGTATCCCCGCCTCAATATGCCGTCCATCTCCTTGAGCGTCGGGAAGTACTTCATCCAGTCCTGACGGGGATGCCGCCTTCCTTCGGACCACATGGACCGGAAGAAGGCCATCGCGTCGCCCGCCATCGTCATGGCCTTCATTCCGCGGGCGTACAGGTCCGCCACGGCCACGGCGAGTATGCGGGTGTCCCCTTGCACCCTCTCGAGGTCCTCCTGCGTGTAGACGTATCCGGGAGGACGGCGCTTGGTCACGTCGAGCCTGCTCTTGCCCTCGATCCCGTATATGCCGGCCACGGTCTCGAGGCTGAATCCGGGGAACTTCTTCAGGCTGTCGAGGTAGTCGTTGTAATGCTTCTCGGAATACACGACCCTCAGGCGCATCCATTGGCCGATGTCGGTGATGATCGTCGAGAACGTGCCCGGCTCGCCCGAGTCCGAGTGCTTGAAGCCGCACTTGAGAAGGTGACAGACGTAGTACGACATGTCGAACTTGAGGTTATGGAACCATACGGTGCTGTCCTCTATCTCGGACATGAGAAGGTGGAACGTGTCGATGTTCCCGCCGTGGCGCTCCCATGACGGGTCGTTCACGTCGCGGACGCTCCACAGGTAGACGCGGACGTATCCGTCCGCATCGTAGTCGACCTCGGTCGAGGTCTCGAAATCCGCCGCGAAGACGGCGCGGCGCACGCCCTTGGTCATGGAATCATCACCCGTTCAAGATTAAGGATCCTCAGGCAGTCCTCGCACATGTATATCCGGAAGCGCCCGACCATGACGCATATCATGCAGAATACCACGCCCTCCTGCTCACAATAGCATGGACGGCGGACCGACGTCGTCCTGTCGCTCATTTCCTCGCCTTCTTCGCCTTGGCCTTCGGCTTCTTGGCGTTGGCCTTCTTCGCGTACCTCTCGAGCTGGCGGACCTCGGCGGACGCCTCCTTCATGGCCTCCACGTCGTAGTCGCCGATGCTGGTCTCACGCTCCTTGTACTTGTCGTAGATCGTGCCGATGCCGTCCGGGTGGAATTGAATCTGGTAGTCGATTATCTGGTCCGCCGTCATCTTCTCAAGCGCCGCATGCACCCGCTTGCGCTCGGAAGGGGTGAACAGGAACGCCCCGTCCAGAAGCTTCTCGAAGCTCTCGCGATACATGGCCTCGCGCTTCGCCTTGAACTGCGGCGTCTGGGATTCTTCCATGTAGGACCTGAGGCGGTTGTACATCGTCCTCGATTTGAGCTGCGAGGCGGGGATGCGTATCCTTATCGGAAGGGCGCCCTGCATGTACGCCTGGTTCACGTTCGCCATGTCGCCGTACTTGTATCTCCATTTGCGTTCGTGCCAGCGTATGCGCTCGTTGAATTTGCGCCGCATGTCCTCGTATTCGGCCAGCTCCTCGACGCTGAGGAAGCCGGGCTTCCTGCCCTTCTTCGACGCCATCCGTTCACCTTCCCGAGCTCCATGTTCTTGAAGGCGCTGGCCGTCTCGCCGTACTTCTCGAAATAATCGTCAGTGCGTCCGCCCTCGTCGTCCCATTTCGTCCTGCGCAGGCAGATTCCCTTCAATCCGCAGTAGTCGACGGCGCGGACCATCGCCGGATAGAACAGCATCATCGCCTCGGTACGGGAGGAATAGGGCCCCGCAAGCATGACGAAGAACTTCCCGTCCCCGGAGATCCCGAGGACGGACCATTCCTCCTTCATGATACCGACCTCGTCGAGTACGCATCGTCGATTTCACCCGTCGCATTGTAGAGATAGACGTCCCTCTCGCCGTCGTTCCATGAATAGACGATGCGGATCATGCCGCATATCCGGCACGTGTCCGTGTACCGGACGTATGCCTCCTCGGTGAGGGGCTCGTGCTCCTCCCATACATGCTCATGCTTGATGCGGCGCCAGTAGGCCACCCTGCCCGTCTTCTCGAACTCGACGCGCTTCTCGAGGTAGCCCTGGCGCGCCATGTGGTCGAGGTGCTTGTACACGGTCCTCACGTGCTCGTAGTCGCGCTGGTTCGCCGTATGCGGGACCTGCTCCGCGACCGCCTTGGTCGAGATCCATTCGGAACCGACGGCGCGGCGCACCGCGTCGGTCGTCTCGCTCATGACCTCGCCTCCTTGTAATGAATCCTCGAGTCCCACCGGTAGTCGACGGTGACCTCCCCGCCCCAGCGCCCGACCCTGACGGCGTAGTCATGGAACCATCTCATCTGCCCGGGCGTGCCGATGTACGCCCTCACGATGCCGACCTCGCCCTTCTGAAGCGGGAGGGAGCCCATCGAGACGGCGGTCCTCAGGGCGTGCACCACGTTGGCAGGCGTGACCGCCGTCAGGCGCGCGACGGGACGGCCCTCGAATCTCAGCTCGAGGCCGAGGTCCTCGACGCGGTCGGACTTCCACATGGGCGTCGCATACCATCCTGTCGGACCCTTCCCGCATACGTAGGGAAGCTGGCCCACGTTCAGGCGCGCCATGTCGGGGAGGTCGACGTACACGTTCACCCATACGAGCTCGTCGGCCTCGTTCTCGCGCAGGTATTCCGCCGCCTTGCGGGTAAGGACGTTGACGTTCTCGAAGCGTTGGCCGGGCAGGACGTCGCATGAATAGCGGGCGGAAGTCTTACCGGGCATCGCTGACCCTCCACGTACCACTCGGCGAGGGAGACGTTGTCGCCGTCCTCATCCCAAAAGAAAAGCCTATCCCATCCGCGATAGGAATCGCCGTCGGCATCGAAGTCGCCCGGCTCTATCAGCACGGAAGCGCCGGAGAATTCACGCTCAAAGGCGTCCCACGCGGCCTCATCCGAGAAGATACCCAGCCACACCTTAGCGACCTCGCCGTCCGTCCGGATAATGTGGACGGACTCGAGCTTCCAATCGGGCACGGTGAATACGTAGGCCGAAGCGTCGGACGGCGCCTCGTCTTCGACGATCCATATCTGAAGGACGTCGTAGTCGGTGGCACGCTTGAGGACTTCATGTACCCCTATGTGCACATCCGAAGACACGCCGTCCATACAGACGCTTCCGAACTCGGTCTCGTAGACGGCCTTCATCGGAAGCACCTCGCATTGGCGTACTCGACGCGGACGCCGTCGGGCGTCTTCCAATACTCGTACTCGGGATCGGCGCCGTCAAGCAGCATCATGCCCTTCTGATAGGGCTTGAGCTCGAAGGTCATCATGCGCCAGGTGTTGCGAGGGCCCTGGTCCCATAGGGCGGTGCAGGTCGTGCCGGCGATGACGTACCGGACGTCCTTGGCGGGGTCGTTCCTGCGCACGCCCGTGCGCTCGAAGAAGGCGACCTGCCTTCCCGCATAGCAGTAGTATGCGTACAGGTTCCTGATGATGCTGCCTTCAGGCGCGGACACGAGCAAGAGGTCGGGTAGGATGTCGTACACGTCCGCCCACTGCTCGCGCAGAAGCTCGAAGGGGTCGCGTCCGGATCCGTCGTCATGGCAGACGATGGTGGCCGGCTCGCGGCAGCGGCGATCGTCTACCATGAAGTAGAGCTCGGCGGGATTCTCGGAAGCCATGCGGTCGAGCATCGCCTCGGTCTCGCGAGGGTCGTTTTCATATACAGGCTGTTCAGATATTGGTATGTCGCACATGATGCAATCACCAATGTATGTTACGTCTTATCTCATACTTAAAGGTACGTTTGATTAGACGACGGCAGGACATGATCATGCGCGTGCGCCGGAACCGCCCTCATCATCAATCTATCACTTGGACCGGCGCGGGCTTACGCCCGGACACTACGTGTCCGATAGAGGACAGGACATGTAGTGTCCATTTTCAGACACGGTTATGTTGTGAGACAAAAACATAACAGGTCAGTTGTTATATGTACCAGGG
>JAEEGL013233939.1_pt1 | contig 12741 bp, 3 predicted proteins | sample 9134231 | NCBI WGS metagenome assembly JAEEGL01 (sample SAMN16246548, study PRJNA631951) | gut metagenome | biome: gut microbiome; feature: rumen; material: fiber-attached | host: Bos | place: Iran: Karaj | collected 2018-10 | reverse complement strand
TGGCTTGAAGGGCGGCGGTACGTTCAACCGAAGTGCCGCTGTCGAAGAGTTCACATTCAACAGCGACGGCACTATCCCGATGGTAAAGCCTACCAACGAAGGTCCCGACCAGCTCGAGGCTCTCAACCCGTTCGAGAGAGTCGAGGCAGAGACTATCTGCTGGAGCGAGGGCGTCAAGGCAGAGAAGGACAGCAATAACAATGTAAATATCGGCAGCATTCAGAAGGGCGCTTATATCAAGGTCGCAGGCGTTGATTTCGGCGAAGGCGCAGACACGTTCACAGCGAGCGTTGCCTCTGCCGAGAGCGGCGGAAACATCGAGCTCCACCTCGACAGCAAGACAGGTCCTATCGTCGGCAACCTCAAGGTCGGCGGCACAGGCGGCTGGCAGAACTGGGAGGAGGTATCCACAAGCGTTGCCGGTGCAAGCGGAGAGCATGACCTCTACCTCGTATTCAACGGCGGCGACGGCTACCTCATGAACGTTGACTGGTGGAAGTTCGACGGCGCAGGTGCGTCCTCGACCGAGACCGATAATACCTATATCTTCAAGAGCACCTTCGAGAACAAGCTCGACGGCTGGTCCGACAGAGGCGGCGCTACGGTCGCTCTCAGCACGGACGAGGCGTATGAGGACGCAGGCTCAGCTTACTGCTCCGACCGCTCCGCTTCGTGGAAGGGCATCGGAAAGAAGCTGAACTACAAGTTCAAGGCTGGCGAGAACTACAGCTTCTCCGCCAACGTGAAGTACACCGAGGGCGACCCCACTGTAAAGTTCCACTTCACGCTCCAGTACACCGACTCTGCCGGCGAGACGCAGTACGTGAAGATAGACACCAAGGACGTCAAGAAGGGCGAGTGGACGCAGCTTGCGAACACAAGCTTCCAGATTCCAGACGACGCGAAGAGCCCGCTTATCTACGTTGAGACCGAGGGCGATTCCGACGACGATACACCTGCTACCAACTTCTATGTTGACAACATCTTCGCTGCTGTTGACGGTACTGAGATACCCGGCGCAGGCGGCGGTGTTACTACAGTCGAGGATCCCGTTCTTCCCGGCGACCTCAACTTTGACGAGAGAGTTGATTCATACGATATGATCCTTGCTCGTCAGACCCTTGTCCGCACACTTAACGACGGCGGTCAGCCGATAGATGAAAAGGTCATGAAGGCTGCTGACTACGACGGCAGCGGTACATTCAAGATCAATGACCTCGTCAGCATTGCGAATTTCGTGCTCGGCAGATCGCATGATGATATCGACGACCCTGTTACACCGGGACCGATCGAAACTGTGCAGAACCCGGCATTCATCACAGCAAATTCGCTCCGCAAATTCAAGTAAGCATAATAAAAACAGCTCCTATCGGAGCTGTTTTTTTGTTTATCCAACGATGACAGTCGCGGTAACTTTGCGAAGAGCTGCCGGGATATACGGGTCGGAGGCGGTATTTATCACGGGCTCGCCGTTTTTGTCGAAGCTTACTTTGCGTATGCGCGTGTGGCGGCACGGGTCGTAGAGCGGATCGCTTGCGTAGGTGCCGCAGCCCTTCGATGCGTGGGAAGCAGGTCGTGCGTGGTACACGAAAAGCGTATCGCCGTTGGTGTCCTTGACGAAGCAGTTGTGTCCGGGACCGGATTCGCCGCTGAGGTCGGCGGTCGAAAGCACGGGCTTATCGAGCTTTTTCCAGCTCTTTATGTCCATGAGGTCAGCGTTTATGTCAGCTTCCATTCGCCCGACGCAGTATTCGGAGCCGGTGCCCGAAGCCGAGAAGTAAACGTACACCTTCTTTTCGGTCTTTAGCACGGCAGGTCCCTCGTTTACGCGGTGGTTGACGAGCTCCCAGTCGTATTCGGGCTTGGTGAGGAGAATGGGGTAGGAGGTGAGCTTCCACGGCTCGCTGGGGTCTATCTCAGCCATAAACAGCGAGGAATCGCCCTTTATCTCCGCCCATATCACGTAGTGCTTACCGCTGCACTCGAAGTAGGTCATATCGAGCGAGAAGCTGGTGAAGGAGTCGGTATCGCCGGCGGACGCCTGCATCTGACCGCATTCCGTCCACGGGTCGAGGTAGGGGTTATCGCCCTCGCACCTGAGCACGTAGGGACGTATCGCCCATATGTCGGAGCTCGCTCCGGCGGCAAAGAAGATGTACCATTTTCCGCCTATCTTATGCATTTCGGGAGCCCATATGTGCTTTGCCATGATGCCGCTCGAATGGGCTTGCCAGATCGTTTTTTCCTCGGCGCGGGCAAGTCCCTCAATGGTCTGACTGCACCGCAGCACTATCCTGTCATAGCCCTTGTCGACGCTCCCGTAAGCCGGATATGAAGCCGTGAAATAGTAGTAGCCGTTTTCGCCGTCGACTATGTAGGGGTCGGCGCGTTCCTCAATAAACGGGTTTGCGTAGCCCTCCTGCTGAGAGGTGAGGGTGCCGGTTATCGTGTGGACGCCTCTGTCGCTCGTATCGACCACGGCAAACGGGTCGCTCGCGTCCCATTTTACGTTGATATCGGCAGTCGAGCCGTTATTCAGCCGAGCCTTCACAGCCCCTGCCGTGAAGGTCTTGACCCCGTATGGGCAGTAGTACACGGGCGGCTCGATATCGGTGACTATCTGCGGCAGACCTGCCGACGGGAAGGCGTTCACGAGGGCAGTGTACTGGTCGGCATTTATCGGTATCACGTAGCCGTGGCGCGGAGTGAAGTCAAAGCTGTATTTGCTTCGGTCGACGGTGGTGAAATTCTCGAGGTCGGAGGTCTCCTGCATGACGTAGTAGCCGTTTCCGTAGGCGTCCGACATCATCAGCCATTTGTCCTCGCCGAGCACTTTGTAGATGTTAGGCCCCTCGACGCCGATATTGCCCTCCGAGATCTGCTTTATCTCCCTATAGGGACCGGACGCATTCTCCGATTCAGCGAGGTATATGCGCTTGTTGGTCTCGTTCTTGTAGTACATATAGTAGGTGCCGTTCTCGAAGATGATATCGGAGTCGATAGCGTCGTTGCCGTTAGCCGGTGCGAAGAGTATCTGCGGCGATGTATCGAGCTTTTTGAGGTCCTTGCTGTACGCATAGTACATTATCGTGCGGTCGTCGATACCGGGCACTCTTGCCGCGAAGTATATCATATACGATTCCTTTGCCGGGTCGTATATCGCCTGCGGAGCCCATGCGCGGTCGGCGCCCTGCATATTCGGATACTTGTTGGCAATGGGTATGACAGCCTCGTCGAACCAGTGGACGAGGTCGGTGGACTTTGCGGAGATGAGGTCGCGGTTGCTGTTCCAGCCGAGCGACGACTTCATATCCGTCGCGAGCATATGATACAGCCCGTCCTCGCCCTTGAAGATGTACGGGTCGCGGATACATTTCGTGCCCGAGCTCGAGCCCCATACAGCCTTTCCGCCGTTGAGAGCCATGAAGTTGCAGCCGTCGACGCTGACCGCATATGACAGGCGCTCCTGCTCGGGAGCGTTGCCGAGGAAGTACGCGAAGAGGTAAGCCACATCGGGCTTGGCGTAGGTGAGCTCGCAATGCGGCTTCATTTCAGTTTTCTTACCGAGGAGGTGGTCGGTCAGCAGCGCGAAGTCCTTTTCGCTCACGATGCCGTCGAAGTTGACGTCGGCTATCGCGGACATGAAGCGGTCGGTGCCGTTCAGCACTGCCTTCTCCATGAGTATGCGGTCGAAGGTATCAACTACGCCGTCGAGGTCGAGGTCGCCGCTGATGAACCTGTATTTGCCGTCAGCAGGGCGTATGTAGAACTTCTGCCCCTCGCCGCCCCAGTAGTCCCACTGGTCGATGTCGGCGCCGTTGTCGTAGCTGATGTCGTACACGTCGAGAGCCGCGTTGCCGGAGCATTCCGCCGTGATGTAGTAGGCGTCGTCGGTGCGGTGGAGAATGAAGCTCTGAGCCGGTGAGCCTGTGTATTCGTCGAGGTATATCGTGTTGCCGTTGGTGCTGTCGCCGTTTTTCACGGTCATTGCAAGGGAGCTGTCCTTTGCGGACAGGAAGCTGCACTTTCCGGCGCCTGCGGAGACTATCCGCCACACCTGCGAGCTGTCGCCGGTCTTTTCCCATTGCTGCACGTTGCCGTCGCTCGCTGCGGTGACGAATTTGCCGCTGAGCCGCACCATTAGCGTGTATTCGGCGCCGCAGACCACGTCGCCGGCGCTGTCGGCATATGGCGCGGAGAGGGGAGCAGGTCGTTCATCGTCCGCCGCGGCAGACGGGAAGGGCGCTGCCGACGCGAGCAGAGCTGTGCATACCGCAAGTGCGGCAGACTTATATGGTCGTCTCATATTTCGGACCTCCGTTCCTTCAGCGATATTTGAAGATGTTATGGTAATTTCATTATATCACGGCACATTTACCCGTGTCAATGATATAATGTGCGGAGTTCCAAAATGGTGAAAGTGTCCAAAGTGCGGAGGCGATAATTGTGCGTATTGATAGATGAGACGGCGCTATTTGCCGTTTACGAAGCCGATTATGCCGCGGAAAAGAGTGAGAGCTACCTTTTCCTGATATTCCTCGGTATTCAGCAGCGCAGCCTCCTCCGGATTCGAGAGAAAGCCGCATTCCGCCATGACGGTCGGATTGTCGCTGTAATAGCACAGGAACAGCTCCTTGCCGCAGAGCTTTATCTCGCGCTTGTTGTCCGGCTGGAGCAGCTCCGAAAAGCTCGTTTGCAGGCTCCGTGCGAGCTGCTCGCTCCGGCTGTCGGAGCTGGAATAGAACATCTGCGCACCGCTGTATTTCGGGTCGGTGAACTGGTTCTGGTGTATCGACACGCACACGGCGTTGTCGTATTTGTTGAAGAGCGCAAGGCGGTTGTCCATATCGGAGCTCTTCTGATTTGCGAGCCCCTCGATACCGCTGTCGTGTATTGAGACGTCGGAATCGCGCGTTACCTCCACGTCGTAGCCGGCGAGCTCGAGCATATCCCTCAGCCGGAGCAGTATGCTCAGGTTTATGCCTTTTTCAGGTACTCCCTCCGCAGAAACGCAGCCGCCGTCGAAGCCGCCGTGTCCTGCGTCGAGGATGATGACCGGCAGCTCGCTGTCCTGTATGAGCGCTGCCGGAGCAGCTCCGCTTCCGCTGCGGCTGTTGATGACCGAGAGCGCTCCGACCGCCGCAGCGCAGCAGCAAAGTGTTATCCCTGAAGCGATGAGTTTTATTCTGTTCTTGTTGTTCATTGTCAGCCTCCTGAGTTTTTTGTAAATTCTATGCGGTCAGGCGCTGGAGTATTCCGGATAATATGGGATCGAGCGTTTAGATTTCACTATCCTGTTTCCTTCCAACAATCGAGAACACTTTATTTTGTTTATACATACAAATAAGCTTGATTCAGATTGTTGAAACTGCTGATTTCGGCATCGCATTTGTAAACTTTCCTTATATTGTATTGATATAGTATAAATAATATGGTAAAATTGTATAGACGCGATGGTGGCTTATCTAAAACTAAGTTGAGAAGGGAGTTTGCGGAATGCGTAATCATGATATTGTGCTTTTCGCTTAACATAAAGGAGGAATCGTTATGAAAAAAACTAACAAAATCCTTGCTGTTGCATTGGCTGTTTCGATGCTTGGTTTGAGCTTTCCAAACACCGATTACAGTTCACTTTTCAGTTCTCTTGTAGCTGTAGCTGAAGAAGAAACACATACCGTCACCATTGGCAACGATACCTTCGAGTACATAATTGAAGAGTCTGACTCGCCCCAAATAAGAATTATTAACTATATCGGTGGTAACAGATTTGTTACTATCCCCGAAAAGATAGACAATATTGATGTTGTGGATGTCAGTTGGGGATACTATCCCTACAATTATTCTGAAGGTGACCCGACAGAATCGGACTACATGAACATAGTATCACTTACACTTCCGGATACGATTGAAAGTGTAGATGGTTTTTATGCACCTCTTATGCAGATATGCGGCTCCAAGAATGGTCGCGTATTGGAAATAGCCAAAGAGTTAGGGGTTTCCTTTGTGGAGATACCTGGATCTGATTTGGATTACCTGCAATATGAGACTGTTGATGGACATATCAGGGTTACGGGCATTAATTTTAGGCCTTCTGTAAAAGATTATGTTATTCCCGCATCTATTGATGGCTTGACCGTTGCTGATGTATCGCTGACAGATTGTTTCGCATGTTATGAATACGATATTATGCCTGAAGAATACTCGCTGACTTTTATGAACGCAGGTATGAATATCAGTATTTCAGACCTATATCGCCCCAGCACAATCTACGGATATCCGGGAAGCAGCGCACAGATATACGCATATAACAACAACATCAACTATGTGCCAATATCTGACGGACAGAACTACAATGGCTTCTCCTTTACAAAGTATAACGACCACGCAGAGGTTAGAATCAACAGTGATGAGAAAGAACTTGTAATTCCGGATACATGGCACGGTCTGCCTGTAACAGTGTTATCTCCTTATGCAGATGCAAGGAACTTAAAATCGCTTACCATACCTTCATCGATAGAATCGTTTGGTGAACCTGGGGAGTGGGATAACCATAATAGACTTTATTGGTCATTTCCTGCACTCGAAACTGTATACGGCAACAGCGATTTTGCTCAGATATTCGTAAACACATGGAATGATAATAGCTACGACAAGGGAGTCACTCTTTCTGACATATCCACAAGCTCTTCAGCTGATGATTTTGAATATGAAATAATTGACTATGATGAAGGAACAGAACCGTATGTGCGTATATGGAATCTCGGTAACATCTGTAATAATCCCGACATAGTTATCCCAGACACTATCGAAGGAAAGCCTGTCAAATCTATACATATCTATTGTTACGAACAATACAAGCTAAACAGCCTGACTCTCCCCGATTGTGTCGAAGAAATATACATAGACAGTGATATAATGTCCGATTGCTGTATTTACGCTAATTATGGCACTTATGGCATCGAATACGCCAAAGAAAACAATTATAACTACAGATTCATCGGCCTTCCCGACGAAGCATATTTCTGGTACAGAGTTGAAGATGAAAGAAACGAGCATAACTATAATTCTGTCGAGGAGTATGTCATTGTATGCGACTGCTTTGCCAATTTCAATGAAATAACGATTCCCTCAGAGATGTACGACCTGCCAGTGCGCACGATTGATATATATCAGGAGGCTTATTATAATGAATACGGCAACTCAGAATATGGAAAACGCAACATACTTCCAAGTATAATTACTATACCTGCAAGCGTTGAAACGATCAGTATAAGATATCCCGATGATATTAGCCTGATACGCGGATACAAGGGCAGCTGCGCTGAGGAATACGCAAATAATTATAACATTAGATTTGAAGCGTTAGACGGAGATGTTCTACCTGACGGGCTCAGATATGCTCTGTACGAGGATCACGCAGAAATAATCTCCTGGCCTTATGTTGTGGGATGGGACGATGGCGATCCTCCACCACCATATACGATACCCTCTTATATCAAGGGCAAAAGAGTCACGCGTATACATGCAGGAGCTTTCTCGCCGATCCATCCAGGTATGGACGGAATACTCGAAATCGTCATTCCTGACACTGTTACAGATATCGACAACGATTTCTTTGTTGGGCATACAACAGATAGCTATGGCAATACATCTTCTAACGTCCAACTGATAATAATGGGCAGTACAGGAAGCTATGCCGAAGAATATGCAAACGAGCACAACATTGATTTTGAAGCAATAGAAGAACAAACCGAAACTAATGAAGAACAAACCGAACCTGATAGTGAATTCCGTTGGGACGAATATAATGACAGCGAAGAACAGTACATTTGCATTAACGGTTTCAGGGACGAAGAATACGTCCCGAATGGCACTATAATTATACCGGAAGAAATAGATGGTCTCCCCGTGCGCGAGTTAAGAATGAAATTCAAATACACTCCTGTATCCCTGTTCATACCTGAAAGCGTACAGCAGATAGATTTTAGTTTTTATTTCCCGCATTCCAACGGAGAGTGGGCTTCTGAATATACGCAAAGTGAACCGAAGAGGTTTATTAGTGAAATCACAGGATATTTTGGCAGCTATGCTCAGCAATACGCTCAGGAGAATAACATTAAGTTTTCTCCTGTAAATAATTATAATTACAATACAGCGTATCTGTTTCTGACTGAAGGATACTTGTATGGAAACCAATCAATCAGATTGACATGCAGACGCAATGTGATTAATGCAGTAATACCTGAAAGTGTCAATGGTATTGAAATAAGTTCAATATCATTTGACCGAAGCAATATTCTCAAATCAATAACATTCTTAGGCAAAACTGTTGATATTGCCCCCTACTGCGAATGGAATTTCAAGGAGGACTTTCCAAATCTGGAAGTCATTAAAGGATATAAAGGCAGCACAGCTGAAACATTCGCAAGCGAGAATGACATACCGTTCATTGCGCTTCCCGAGGAAGGCAGCTATCAGGACGAGTTGACCTTCGATTTTATCGATGGCAGCTACTACAATAATACTACCTACCACGCTATACTAACTGAATGTGATATCAGTGCAGTAGATGTTGTAATACCGGAAACGGTTAAAGAATATAGCGATTCCACTTTGTACGTTAACGTAACAGAAATCAACGCTAATGCATTCAAAGGTTGCACGGCTATCAACTCTATAACCATTCCCGATACTATCACGCAGCTTCCTGAGAATGTTTTCGCGGATTGTATCAATCTGAAAGAGATCTACGGCGGAGAAGGAAGCGCAGCTGAGGCATATGCGATCGCACATAATATCAACTTCATCGCGAGCCAGTCTTCTCCAAGATATATCGTATACTCCGAAGAGCGAGATCATAATTACGAAATTATCGACGGAGAATACTATATCACTGGTGAGAATGAAGAAACAACATACGCAATAATCAATGCTTATGACAACAAAGCAAAATCTATAGACATACCCGAGACCATCAACGGGATCGCAGTTAAGGAATTAAGCGATTATGCATTCAAGGGCTGGAGCAATTCCACCAGTTATGTTGTTCCCGATTTCATCAAGCGGATAAGCAATAATACTTTCACTGATTCAAGTATCGAATCAGTTACTCTTCCCGCAAACATGGAGAGCATTCCCGAGGTAGATGTTCATAACTTGACAGTTTTAAATCCGAATGCAGAATTTCCCGAGTACATGTCAACCTATTATAAACTTACAGGTTTCTTCGGTAGCACTGCATACGATTACGCCAAGGAAAACAACTGCTATTTCAAAGCTATACTTGACGAAAGCGATATTCCTCCGGAGTATCTGAGCTACGAGATAATCAATCATGATGAGAATCAGTATGACAATTATTTTACCGACATCTATGTTAGGATAACGGATATTGATGATTCTGTGACAGAGGCTGTTATACCTGCTACAATAAAAGGAATTCCTGTTACACGGGTCAGCAGTGATGCTCTATACGGAAAGAGCGATCTTAAAAAGCTGACATTCAGCAGCGACTATACAAGGATTCAAAGCTATGTCAGCAATAGCCTGAAAGTAGTATACGGATACACTTCTGAAACAATAACTCACGAAAACGAAGCATCGAGCTATATCAGCCAGATGGAACTTGCAAAGGCAAACTATGCCGTATTCGTGGATGTTGATGATCCGGTTCTCTTCCCTGAGGACATATATATCAGTGTATATGATGACGAAGTAAGAATACATATCTACAGCTATGATGGCACTTCATGGGAAGTTCCTGCTACACTGTACGGACTGCCGATAACAAGCGTTGACATTGAGTCTGATACTCTGAAGGAACTCACTCTTCCGGAAAGTGTAAAATACATAAGCATCAGCAGCTGCCCGAATATCGAAGCTGTAACAATACCAAATCCAGATTGCGACATCTCTGTAAGCAGTGATAGTATTCCGATATTCCACGCTCCACTTTGCAGCAAGGCTTGGGAACTCGCTGTTGAAAGCAGATCAGTATTCTACGACCTTGACGGAACAGAATACATTTCTCCTGAATATTTGGAATTCTATGTTACTGATGACAACACGATAGCAATAAGCGGATGTGATGAAACCGTAACAGATGTTATCATTCCTGAGAATATATATGGCGTGCCTGTTACGACAATCGAAAAATATGCATTCTATTATGGTCCCACAAGTGTTAGTATCCCTGCAGGAGTCGAAGAGATCTGGTACGACGCAATATCGGATAAAACCATCATATACGGTTACACAGGAAGCCGAGCAGAGACGTATGCTGATGAAAACGGCATAGAGTTTGTTGATATCGAGCTGGCTGAACATAGCTGGGATAGAATGGAATGGCACTGGGAGGATTTTGTAGAAAACGAAGAGGTATTCGCCGAACTGAAATCCACAGATGATCCTGATTATTCACGCTTGATCAAAGCTACAGTTAAAAAAGCGGATGGTTCAACAACGCCGGATTGTACGAATGATGGTTCTATTACCTACATCGCGACAGTAAATATAGGCGGAACGGTTTATTCAGATGAATACACCGAAATCACCAGTGCTTTAGGACACAGATATAGCACTAAGGATATCGACTGGCAATGGTCAGAGGATTATTCCGCCTGCAATGCGGTTGTATCATGCATTGAATGCGGTGAGTATTTCACAATGATTGCAGCAGTAACTCATGAGGCTCATCAAGCAACTTGCACTGAAGAAGGATATGATGAATACATAGCTGTTATAACACTGAACGGTGTGGAGAAATCTGATATCCAGACGATCAGTATTCCAGCGAACGGACATAGCTACGGTGAACTCATATGGAACTGGTCAGGCAACAGAACAAGCTGTACCGTTTCACGCAGCTGCACAGATTGCGGCTATACACAAAACCTGACAGCGACAGTCACACACGATTATCTCGCACCTACCTGTACAAGCAAGGGACATGATAATTATATTGCTTCTGTTACTGTTGACGGAGTTGTTCGGACGAACACAAACGAACTGATACTTGACGAGCTTTCTCATAACAAGGTCGTCGATCGTTGGATATGGTCAGCAGACCGAACAAGCTGTGAGGTTGAGCTCAAGTGCAGAACCTGCAGCAGCATTATTGAAACCGTTCAGGCAACGGTAAGGCATGAAACACTTGCCCCCACCTGTGATGAAGACGGTTACGATAATTACATTGCAGAAGTAACGATAGGCGGTCAGACATACAGTAACGCCAATAACCAGACGATATACGCAGAAGGTCATGATTGTTATGTTGATTCCTGGACGTGGTCTGACGATAATTCGGAGTGTACACTTATATTGAAGTGCCATAATTGCGATACAGTGATAGGTGATCTCAATGCAAATGTAACGTCTGAAATCACCAAGGCACCCACATACTCCGAGGCAGGAACAGTGCTCTACACAGCAGAATTCCACTGTGGAACTGCTGTCTTCAACAGAGTAGACGCAACGTTCAGCACGACTAAGGAAGTCGAGGTACCTATGCTTCTCCGGACCGATATTGCAAGCGCAAAGGTCACAATAACCGAAACAACACTTGATTACGACGGTACAGAAAAGACAGCCGATGTTTCAGCAGTAATAGTCAACGGCAAGACTCTGACTGCAGGAGTTGACTATCTGGTTTCCGGAAACACCGGTACCGATTCGGGCGACTACAACCTGACTATCACCGGAATCGGTGCATACAAGGGGACAGTAAGGAGATACTGGAGAATCGTAAGAAAATTCAGCGTTTCCTACACATCAAACGACAGCGACAACAAAAAAACATACATCTATACCGAGAATGCATTCTGTAAAGCAAAGGCAACAGAAGTTGAAGGTAAGACCTTTTCACACTGGAAGCTTGCAGGCAGCGATACAATATTGAGCTACAACGAATCATACATCTTCAGAGTTGTATCAAACACCGCTCTTGAGGCTGTATATGTAGATAACGGCGAAGTAGTTGAGAAAAAGCCTGTTATTGCAATAACAAGTGTAAGAGGTACCAATAACAGGATATACTTCGAAATAACTCACGATATCCCTGACGACTACACTGTTATACAGAATGGCGTTCTTTACAATAAAAATGGAGCATTTGACAGCTATGACGGCGATGCTCTTGACACAGCTCTGAAATTCCTCAATGATGATGGTGACACACTGAACGAAGTCAGCGCAGCAGCTTCAAGTGTCAACACCAATAAGGGATATTATTCATACTACGTTGATATGAGCGGAAACAACGACCAGAGAGTCTGCCTCCGCGGATATATCGTCGTTGAAGACAGCGACGGCAACACTGAAATCTATTATTCGGGTATTACCAACACCTCATACAATCAGCTCATAAGCTGATAACACACAAGTAAGAAGCAGCTCCCTCATGGGAGCTGCTTCTTCAGTTTTTTAATTGAAATAATCATCATATTCTGTCCAGCCCGCTACATGACGTGCAAGAATAACTGAATCCATCATAGAGATTTTTCCATCCTTATTAATGTCGGAGTTTGTCTCATCTACGGACACATCTTCGCACTCAGAAAGATAGTGGAGCAATGTCTCATCGTCAAGCTTATCCACGACCCCGTCGAGATTAACATCACCGATTAGAGGCTTTGGAGCAGGAGGTTCAACCTCTTCAAAAACGACTGTCAGTTCATTTACAAGAGCGACTGTATAAGCTGTTATTGCGCTGTTAGAGTAAACTTCTCCATTCTTTTCCCAACG
>JAEEGL012475552.1_pt1 | contig 12741 bp, 7 predicted proteins | sample 9134231 | NCBI WGS metagenome assembly JAEEGL01 (sample SAMN16246548, study PRJNA631951) | gut metagenome | biome: gut microbiome; feature: rumen; material: fiber-attached | host: Bos | place: Iran: Karaj | collected 2018-10 | reverse complement strand
GGTCGGCGTGGAGCGTCTCGACGAAGTCCGCGATTGCGCGGTTCTTGCGCGCGAGGTCGGCCTCCATGCGCCACGCCTCGGAGGGGTGGACGACCCACGGGGAGGCGTCGTCCTGCCGGACGACGGGCGGGAAGGCGGGCGGCGCGTCCTTGGCGCGCTCCCAGGACGCGGGCAGCAGCCCCTGGTCCCAGAGGATGTTCGTGACGCGCACGGTCACCGGCAGCCCGAAGCGCTCGGAAAGGGCGAAGGCGTCGCGGGCGAAGCGGTAGGCCTCGGGGACGGAGCGCGGCTCGAGCCAGAGGCCGCCGTAGACCAGGAAGTACGGGCGGATGTCGACGCGGTTCTGCGAGTGCTGGATGTCGCAGTCGTCGAAGAGGAAGAGGACGAGTCCCGCGCGGCAGCCGGCGAAATGGGCGCCAAGGTAGGCGTCGGCGGCGTCGTTGAGGCCGACGTTCTTGAAGGAGACGGCCGCGCGTTCGCCGGCCATCGAGCAGCCCCACGCGAAGGCGAAGGCGCTTTTCTCGTCCGTCGAGGTGACGGTGGCGCCAAGCGCGGCGTGGATTTCGTTCGAGTGGAAGCCGGGATAGTTGGCGAAGTGACGGACGCCCGCGTCCGAGATTCCCTCGGCGAGCGCCCTGACCAGGTTGTTCATTGGCTTGTCCATGCTGAAAGACGTTGGAAAGATGTTACCACAGAAGCCGTCCGTTTGGCGCGGCGCGGATTTCCGCGGATATCCGCGTGCGTCAGAAGTCCCACGGCACGTACGCGAGGGGGGATTTTCCGAGGCGTCGCCGGACGTATGATTCGTAGATCGCGGCCATCAGGTGCGCCCCGGCGCGGTGGTCGGTGAAGGCCGAAAGGAGGCCGGCGTCGGGAGTGCCGGGATGGCGGATGGCGTCGAGCCACTCGCTGATCGACCGTTCCTTGACCTGCGTGATGAAGAGCGAGTCGGATGAAAAGCCCCGCACCGCGCCGATTTCGCGGAGCGGGATGCGCTCGAAGGGCTTTCCGCCAATCATGCGCTCGTTGCGGAAGACGAGAAGCTCGAAGTGGTTGTTGCCGCCGGGGAGTTCGTCCTCGCCGGGGAGGCAGACGTCGTGCTTGTCCTTCGACTGGTACGACTGGATGCGGACGTTGAGGAAGGGGCCGACCTGGACGGAGTGGTCCTCGTGCTTCACGCGGCCGTTGCCCTTGTAGAGGTCGCGGTCGGGTTCGAGCCAGGCGCGGCGCGCGTAGCTGTTGTGGAGGAGGTCGAGCGTCGCGATCGAGAACGGGACGCCGTCCTTGCGCAGCGAGAGGGTGGCCGAGGCGTCGACTTCGCCGCAGGTGGCGTAGCGGCGGGCGAGTTCGTCGTCGTCCTCGGGGCAGGCGGCGTCGTATGCCGCCTCGCCGAAGAGGGCGCGATACTGCGCGCGCCCGATCTGGCGGGCGAGGCCGTCGGGACGGACGAAGGCCGAGAAGACCTCGGCGTCGTCGGCCGTGCGGCCGGAGGCGCGGAGTCCGTCGCGCCAGAACTCGGCGACGCAGTCGATGAAGTGGAATCCGCTGTGCGAGACCTTGCCGTGCCCCTGGAAGTAGGAGTGGTGCAGCTGGTGGCAGATTTCATGGGGGAGGCGCCACTGTCCGTCGGCGTGGGCGCAGTGGACGTGGGTGACGGGGCATCCGGTTTGCGCGCAGACCTCGGCGACGATGCGCCGCGCCTCGAGGATGCCGGGGTGGTAGCGGCGGTGGGCGCAGAGGACGAAGGGCGCGCGCGGGGCGGGGCGCGAAAGGTAGAGGGCGAGCAGCGCGTCGTAGTCCTCGGCGATTCCGCGCGCGGCGCCGAGGTCGAGCGCCGCGCCCTCGCGCGTCGTCACCGGCTTGTCCATGAGGAGCGGGAGGTCGCGCGAAACGGCCCACTTGGCGTAGCAGAGGTGGTGGAGCGGGTCGGTGCTGACGATGACGGCGTTGACGGCGCCCTTCCCGACGAGCCCGTCGAGAAGCGACTCGGCGTCGGCGGGGAGCGCGTCGCCGTCAAAGGGCTGGACGAACCAGGCGGGGACGTCCGCGCCGCGGGCGCGCAGCTCCTCGAGGACGAAGTCCCGGCGCGGCTCGACGTCGACGACGCCGGCCAATTTGAAGTCGGATCCGTCCTTCCGCGCCATGCGCATGAGCGACGGGATGTAGAAATGGGTGGCGTGCGGACCGCAGCCGATTACGAGGATGTTGATCATGGATGACATTGCTTAAGATTGTACCCTATTTGCGGAGTGCGCCGCTCACTTTTGGCGGTGCGGGGCGGGTATCAACGCAGAGACGCAGAGCGGCAGAGGACGCAGAGGGGTGCGCCGGGAGCCAAGAGGTGTCCGAAGGTCTCCGGGAGGGCCGGGCTTCGTCCCGGCCGCAAGGCGCGCAACCATCCGATGGTCGGATGGCCGGTTGCCCGGTTGGTCAGATGGATGATGATCCGATGATAGCCGTGCGGGGCTGGATATTTCAACGCAAAGATTACAAAGGGCGCAAAGAACGCAAAGTTTTGTAGTGCGGGGCTGATATCAACGCAGAGACGCAGAGTCGCAGAGGACGCAGAGGAGTGCGCCGGGAGACAAGAGGTGTCCGAAGGTCTCCTGGAGGGCCGGGCTTCGTCCCGGCCGCAACGCGCGCAAAAGATTCAGCCGAAAACCATAGCGGCCTTTCGGCTGAATTGACGATATCGACATTATGATTACACAGATTATGGCCCCATAAACAAAAAGTCTCAAAAGCCTTTCGGCTGAATCGACGATATCGACGACTTTAGGTGCCTACGTTGAAAGTGGTGAGTGGAAAGAGGTCTCAAAAGCCTTTCGGCTGAATCGACGATATCGACCAGCAGAATCCATGGTCGATGCTGCGAAATTGGTTCTCGCTCTCAAAAGCCTTTCGGCTGAATCGACGATATCGACGAAGAGCTGAGGATGAGATTTGACGATGAGAGTAGCTCTCAAAAGCCTTTCGGCTGAATCGACGATATCGACCAGCTCATTTTTTTACCAATAAGGATTCTGTTTGAGTTGTCTCAAAAGCCTTTCGGCTGAATCGACGATATCGACTGTACCACTTTTTCGGCTTTGATTCAAGCATATTTCCAAGGCCGATTACGCGGCAAACAGTTATTTGCGCCTTTAATCTGGGTAAATTGGTGTTCTCACCGCAGAGACGCAGAGGGTGGAAATGACAAAAACGCCAAGTGAACATCAATGACAGAAATGGAAATACAAACTCCAATTCTCCCGAACTCCTCTCTCCCAGAAAGCGCCGCAGGCTTAATCACGCAGAGCCGCGGAGGGAGCCGAGGCGCAGAGTTGCTTCCGCTTCGGGGAGGGAGGAGTAGAGGAGAGTGGGGGCCGAGGTTTTCCTTTTCCCGACAGGATTAACAGGATTATCAAGATTTGCCTACTCCGATTGGTGTCAGGCTACACCCGCGCGGGGCTGGATATTTCAACGCAAAGATAGCAAAGGTCGCAAAGGACGCAAAGTTTTGTAGTGCGGGGCTGATATCAACGCAGAGTGGCAGAGGACGCAGAGGGGTGCGCCGGGAGCCAAAAGGGTGTCCGAAGGTCTCCGGGAGGGCCGGGCTTCGTCCCGGCCGCAACGCCCTTGCCGGAGCGCGGGCGGCCCGCCCGCCTACCTCAAGGCCGTTGCCGAATGGGCGGGCTACGTTGGTTACGGGCCACTTCCAAGGTCAGCGCATGGCGGACGGGCCGTCCGCGCTCCGGCAATGTCAGTCGAAAGGTCTCTAGAGACCTTTCGGCTGAATCGACGATATCGACTCGATCCCGATAGGGTTGACAGTGGCTCTTGGAGCGTCTCAAAAGCCTTTCGGCTGAATCGACGATATCGACACACACATATCACAGAGGTGACAATGAACTGTGAAAGCGAGTCTCAAAAGCCTTTCGGCTGAATCGACGATATCGACCTTCAATCCGAGATGTCACCAGCTGCAACGGATGATGAGTCTCAAAAGCCTTTCGGCTGAATCGACGATATCGACTCAGCATGGTATATGATCCTTCCTCGTTGGGAGGAGTCTCAAAAGCCTTTCGGCTGAATCGACGATATCGACTGTACCACTTTTTCGGCCTTTATTCAAGCATATTTTCAAGGCCGATTACGCGGTGGGCTGTTATTTGCGCCGTTATTCTTGGTAAATTGGGCGGTGAAAAGCAGGCCTCGCGCGATAGCGCCCTCACCGGTACACAATCGGCTTGGCGTTTTGGATTTCGATGAGCGGGATTTCGCCCGGCGGAAGGCCGTCCAAATGGGCGACAAGGGCGCGGATCGGGTTGCCGTGAGAGACAACGAGAATGCGTTTCCCCGATTCGACCAGCGGGCGGATCCCCTCCTCATATATATGGATAACGCGCGAGAAGGCGTCGCGCAGGTTTTCTGTGGTGGGCAGCAGTTCCGGGGCGACGTCGCGGTAGATTTCACTATGTCGCGGATGGCGCGGATCGTTGCCGGATAGCGGCGGAGGCGTTGCGTCGGCCCCGTTCCGCCACGCCTCCACTTGGGCGGCGCCGCATTGCGCGGCGACATCCCTCTTCAGACGACCTTCGAGATTGCCGTAGTGGCGTTCGTTCAGCCGCCAGGTCCGCGTGACTGGAATCTCCGCGAGTCCCAGTTCGCCGAGCACGATGGATGCTGTCTCCACGGCGCGCGAGAGGACGGATGTGAAGCAGGCGTCGAAGCCGATTCCGGCATCGCGGAGTTCGCGTCCCGCTTCGTGCGCCTGCCGGACGCCCTCCCCGGTGAGCGGGCAGTCGGCCCAGCCGGAGAAGCGGCCCGCTTCGTTGAGACTGCTCTGTCCGTGACGGAGGAGGACGAGCAGTCCGCCCTTGGCCCAGCGTGGATGTCGCGCCTGCATTGCGCCGCTCCGGCTATTTGCCGGCGGCCGGCAGCTTGGACGCGAGAGAAGCGACAAGGCGTTCCTTTTCGCCCTCGCGCTCCATGTTCGAGGTGTCCACGACCTCCGCGCCGAACCATTCCTTCGCTGTTTCAATCATGATGTCCTGCATCCGGTTGAACTTTTCCGGGCAGTCGCGGACGAGCATGTCCTTGGGTAGGTCATGGTGGCGGGAGATTCGTCCTTCAAGCCTTTTGAGCCGGACTTCGACGCTCGTCCACAGGACGAACGACGCGCCGAAGCGCGGGCAGCGCGGGAGAAGTTCGCGGAAGGCGTCGGCGAGTCCGGGGTCGCCTATGACGGAGTGGAGGGCGATGGAGCGGAGGACGGACGTGGAGTCCTGGACGACGAAGTGGTCGGGCGGCGTGTAGCGCTCCAAGTCGCGCATGACGGAGCCGAGGAAGATGCCGCCAAGCGTCTCGCTCCTGACCTTCCGCCCGACATGCAGGGAGCTGCCGCAGTCGTAGATGGGGTTGTCGGGGAGGAGCGCGCAGTGGCGGTATTCGGCCTTGAGGTAGTCGCGGAGCATACGGCAGGTAGTCGATTTTCCGGCGAGTTCAAGCCCCTCGATATAGATGGTCTTGGGCGAGTAAGGGCGCACGGGGGCGTTTGTCGTTTGGTCGATCATCTTTGTTCTCCTGATTGGTTGTTGCGGGGTGGACATTGCGGGAATCGGGCGTCACGGCAGCCAGACGAGCTTGTCGACGGCCGGGGCCGAGAGGACGAGCGTCTCGACGCAGTCGAGCACGGCGCCGTCGGGGTGGAGGCAGCGGACGCCGGTCGCGGCGATGTTGTCGCCCTCCTTCAGCATGTTGGCCGTCTTGTAGTAGCAGAGGAGGCGGACGCGGCGGCGGTCGACGGTCTCGATGACGCTCTCGGAGCGCTTGTAGGGGGCGCGGGAGGCATCGGTGACGCGGCCGGCGATTGCGGCGCGGCCCACGGCGGTGAAGGCCGAGGGGAAGGCGGCTTCGCGTCCGGCCGACGCGGGGTGGACGAAGAGGAAGGAGACGGGGACGCCGTCGAGCCGGAAGGACTCGGCATAGCGGCGCTCGGCATGGATGCGCGCGCCGCCGTCCGCCGGGGCGCCGGGGAAGGAGTCCTTCAGGAGCTTCCAGCTGCGGGACTTGTCCGGGAAGGTGACTCGCCCCTCGTCGGCCAGGGCGACGACGCGGGCGCGGAGGGCGTCGATCTGCTCCGGCGTGGCGGCGACGCAGAGGTCCCAGTCGGAATCGGCGGTGGCGAGGCCGGTCATGCGCGAGCAGGTGACGAAGACCGAGGATGCGGCGTCGATGCCGGCGGGCGCGAAGAGGGCCTTGCCGAAGAAATCGAGCATGCCGCAGGAGAGGGGGACCGGATGCTTGAATGTGATCCCGGACGAACCGGGCCGCGCCTTGCAGTCCGAAAGCTTGAGCATGGCGAGTCCGGGGAAGGTGGGGCTGTTGCTGCGCGTGTCGGTGAGATAGCGGAGGTAGGCGGCGGAATCCGTGAAGGCATGCTGGAGCTTGAGCCAGCGGCAGTCGGGAGTCCGCTCGTACTTGAACTTGACGAGGGCCGTGTCGCCGTCGAAGGCGTCGTCCCAGACGAGCGCCATGCGGTCGAAGGCGCCGGGGTGCGGGGCCGGCGCGATGAACTCGGAGCCGATGCGCGGCGGCGCGGGTTCGTTGAAGACGGAGTAGGCTTCCGGGAAGGTGCGGACGTCGTCGGAGGCTTCATCGCGGTGGGCGTGCCAGGCGTGCGGGAGGAGTTCGGACGCGGTGAGGAAGACGGGACGGGCGCCCGGTGTCGTGAGGGCGACGTCGAAGTCGCGTCCCGTGCGGGTGGCGTGTTCGAGGATGACCTGCCGGCAGACGCCGCAGGGCGCGGCCTCGTCCTTGGAGGTCGAGGCGATGGTGAGGATGTCGACGTCGGGTTCGCCGGCGGCGGCCGCCTGGGCGAGGGCGTTCATCTCGGCGTGGACGTTGGTCGAGTGGTTGAATGAGGAGTACTGGCCTGCGGAGAAGATGCGGCCCGAGGTCGCCGAGCGGACGGCCGCGCCGTAGCGGGTGCCCTTGTCGCCCGTGAGGAAGGCGGTCGCTGTCGCGGCACGCGCGGCGTTCACGACGGGGATGGCCATGAGCGCGCGGACGAGCGGGCGGACGGGGCCGGCGAGGCTCTGGCCCGTTTCGCCGGCGGGATGTTCGCGGTCGAGACCGCGGATGTCGCCGTGGAGAATGCCTTCGGAATCCGTCACAAGGGGCGAGATGGAGAAGTCGGCATCTGGGTCGGAGGAGTCGAGGACCGCCACGATGCGGTCCTGGAGGTCGAACTCGGCGAGGGCGTCTATCCAGCCTTTGAGAATCGCGTCGTGCCGGTCCTTGCGGCAGATGACGACGAAGGCGTCGCATTGGCGGAACATTTCGGCGCGGGATGCGTTCGGAATGCGCCTGGGATTGGCAAGCGGGGTTCCGTCGTCATCCTTGTGCCTGCCGCCCGGAAGGTCGGCAATGACGAGATCGAGGTTCGTGCGGAGAATCGCGAGGTCGCGAGCGCAGCGCGCCTCCATGTCGGGGTTCCACTTGACCTTCTGGGCGTTGCGGAGGTCCTTGTACTCCTTTTCGGCCGCCTCGTCGTATTTGAAGTCAATGAGCGCCGTGCAGTACCAGTCGGGCGTCGGGCTGGCGAGGTCGCAGTCGTAGATCCACGACTGGAACCATTTGGGCCTCGACACGCGCAGGGCCATGGAAAAGGCGCGGGAGAAGACGGACTTGCCGCTGTTCGGATCGCCGATGACGCCGACGACCACGCCTTTCCTCCCGCTGGCGATCGCCACGGTCTCGCCGGCGCGTTCGGGCGTGAAGCGGACGGCGTAGGGAATGGAAGGCTTGGTGACGCGGGCGTCGGCAAGTCCGGCGCGCGCGGCGGAGACGCCGAGCAGCAGGTACATGCGCACGGCGCCGGAACCGGTGAAGGTCACGGGGTGCGACACCGGCAGCAGGAGCGCCGGGGCGGAGAAGTCGATTTCGTCATCGCCCCACTTGGCCGTGGATGTCGGAGCGGGCGCAATGGAAACGGTGACGGCGCCGCTTTGCCGTTCGACCCGGAGCCAGGACTTGTCGGCGGGCCGGGCGTTGGCGGCGGGCATGGTGTTGCGCGCCTTGTGGACGGGGTCGTCGTAGATGATTCTGGCCGCGCCGGCAAGCGTGGCGTAGTAGCCGATGGCGAAGTAGCCCTCGATGGGGCCGCGGCCGGTTGCGACGACTGTGCGGCCCTTGAAGCGGTCGGCCAGGACGCGGAACTCCTCGTAGCGGCCGGGGAGGATGTTGATGCGGTCGTCCCTCTGCTTGCCTTCCGGCGTTTCCGGTCCCAAGTCCTTCGTGAGGAAGGCGATTTCAAGCGCACCGTCATCGCGGTCGGTCGCCTCGAAGAACGGGTACTGCGCCTTGGGGGTTGAATCGGTCTTTTCGTCCATGGTCTCTCCTCTTTCCATCCTACTACTCATTCTGCATTCAGCATTCAGCATTCTGCATTAAATAATGCTCGCCAGCCATTCCCGCACGGCCTGTTTGGTCTCCGCGATGGAGAGCGCGGGGGTCGCGGCGGCGGAGTGCTCGTGGCCGCCGCCGCCGAAGTGCGTGGCGAGGTTCCTGGCCGTGACGGGCGAACCGGGGCGCGAGCGGGCGCTGATCCGCGTATGGCCGGGGTCGGTGACGGGGAACGGGTAGAAGAAGATGGCGAGCTGGACGCCCTCGAGGGAATTGGGGATGTCGGGGAAGGTCTCGCCGTCCTGCTTCTGGCAGCCGGTTTCGGCGAAGTCGTCCGTTGAGAGCGCGATGGAGGCGACGCGGCCGTCGAACCAGCGGTCGAGGGAGTTGAAGGCGCGGCGGCGGAGGTCGAAGGCCTTGAAGGGTTCGCGCTGGTAGAGCTGCTCGGCGAGCCAGGCGATGCGGACGCCCTTCTCGGCGAGGGCGGCGGCGGCGCGGAGGGTGGAGGGCGTGGTGGCGGGCGACGTGAAGCGGCTAGTGTCGGTGAGGATGGCGCACCAGAGCGCCTCGGCGGTCGGGCGGTCAATCGGCCAGCCAGCGGCCGTGGCGACGTCGTAGACGAGTTCGCCGGTGCTGGAGGCGTCCTTCACGACATAGTTGAGGTCGCCGAAGAGCTTCTTGCCGTGGTGGTCGATGTTGAGCGTCGGGACCTTGCCGACGAGGGCGGCGAGGCGTTCGTCGCAGATGCGCGACGGTTCGGCGCAGTCGAGGCAGACGAAGAGATCGGGCGGCGTAGAGAAGTCGAAGTCGCCGGGGTTGACGATGTCGGCGAAGCCGTCGAGGGCGCGCACCGGGCCGATGTCCTTCTTCGGCATAACGACGACGGCCTCCTTGCCGAGGGCGCGGAGGAAGTCCGCCATCGCCAGACAGGAGCCGACCGCGTCCCCATCGGGGTAGGCGTGGGCGGAGAGGACGACGCGGCGCGCCGGTCCGATCAGGGCGAGAATGTCCGCGACGCTGTCGCGGCCCGGGAGTTTGCTGTCTTGTGTTTCGTTCATGTCTGGCCTCATGGTTTTGCAATCAAAAACAACGCTTTCATTGTACCGCATTTCGGATGCAATGTCTTGATTTGGATTTCCGCGGATATCCGCGACGGGGGTTTCCTGGAAGACCTTGGCGTTTTCAAGCATGGTGTTTCTCCTTTGGGGTTGATGAAATCAGGCGTTTGCCAGAAAGCGTCTCTCGGCACGCTGGCGTATCTTGCGAAACTTGACCTCTCGAAGGCGCTTTTCCTTTTGGAACGCGAGCTTTTCGTACTTGGCCGCAAGCTTGCGCTCCTCGGCGGTTCCGGCGGCGTATTGGTCGGCGAGGGCATAGAACAGATCCGGATCGTTCCGCGCGGACTTGGCGTAGAAATGACCGACGGCTCCGCGGCTGCGATTGCGCGGACGCCATGCGACGGTACCTCCAAAGGTGCCCTCATCCGCCGCTGCCGAGTCAGCACGGTCCGCCGCAGCCGTGTCTTGATTGGCGGAAACCGCAGGCATGGTCGGTTCGGTCTCGCCGGCTTCGGCCTCCGCAACGGCCGCTGTCGGCGCGGGATCTTCAAGGGAGATCGGGTCGCGGACACCATCAATCGACAGGACACTCTTTCCGGCGACATTCGCCAAGGTGAAGGACTTGACACGATCGGAGCCCACGATGGCCGGGAAGGCCGCCTCATAGTCGCGGAAGCTGTCGCGGGAGATGCACACGCTTCCGGGAACCGCATCGGCCACCTGCAGAATTGCGAGATCGGCCTCGCCACGGCCAAAGATGACGGTCACACGGTCGAAGCGCTTTTCCAAGGCAAGAAGACGGTCGACGTCCGATTCGGTTGCCTGCTGGTAGCGCGCCCATGCCAGGCAGCGCCTCTCGACGAAAAACAGCACACTGTAGCCCGACTCTGTCAGGGACTTCTCGATGGCGTCGACCCAGTCCGCACCTCGGCGCCCCGCGACCGCGCCGAGGAAATTCGAGAGATCGATGAGGAAGGTCGTTCCCTTCGGGCAGGGCGCGAAGGCGGGCTTGCGCGACGGATGATCGGCCTTTTGTCCGCCCTTCTTTTTAGAATAGAACCCTTCGGGACGCACCAGTTTTTCGGTTGCGTTGAAGCGGGTGACGACTTTTATGGTTGACTTGCTCATGTTCCGTAGTCCTTTCTGTAGTAGTTTGAACGATACTGGGCTCCCCATGGAACCTCTGCATGGGTAAGCAACTACGAAAAGCTGTATTACAAGACTTGAATATCCGTTATGGGATACTCTTTTGGTTTGTTTTGGATTGGTCAATTCATTCAGGGATACTTGAAATCGGCGCCTCTCCTCTTTCTCCGCGAAAAAACAACCCGCAACCGATTTCGATTGAATCGCGCGGCGCCGTGTGATAAACTAATTTCGATTTCCATCGATTGGCACAGCCGATGCATGAAAGGGATTTATGGACCATACTCAGCCGAAACAGCGAATCCTCATCTCCTATGTCTCGTATAACCATGACCTGGGTGGCGACCCCAATTACACGGGGGACGGCCCGACAATCGGGATTGCCAAGCATCTCAAGGAACAGGGACTGGCACCGGACAAGGTTTTTCTCCTCTGGGAAGAGTACTATCTGGAATCCAAGGGCAAGTCCCGTGAGGAAAAGTTCAGTCTGAAAAAGCAAGTGGAAGAAGTCCTGCCATCTGCCGAAATCGAATCCGTCACAATCCGGTTCGACCTCAAGACGAAAGCCGCCAGCGATGTTGGACAGGTCTTCGCCGAACTCGGCAAAACAGTCGCACCGCTTTTCAGGAAAAACGAAGGGGCCGATTTCTTTGTCAATGGCTCGACGGGCACCCATGCCGTGCAGACCGTGCTGTTCCTGCTTGCGGCACGGGAGCCGTGTGCGAGCATCGTGCTCTTCGAACGCGACGCCGCAAACGACAAGTCGGTATGCTTGGTGACTTCCGTGTCGTCCGCGAGACAGCAGGTCCGGGAGATGGAAGAGCGGGAGGCGGACGAGGAGGCCGAAGAGGCGGAACGAGAAGACGCGACAATCGACAGGGCTCTGCTGAAGGAAATTCTCGAAATCGCCAGGTATGCGCGCGATCCCATTCTTCTTCTGGGCGAAACGGGTACGGGGAAAACGGCGTGCGCCATCGAAATCGCGAAAAGTCGGGGAAACGGGGAAAAGGTTGTAAAAGTCAACTGCGCAACACTGGGGAGTCTCGCCGACTCGCAGCTTTTCGGCCATCTCAAAGGATCTTTCACTGGGGCGATCAACGACCACAAGGGGTTCATCGAGGAGGCCAACGGCGGAGTGCTGTTCCTTGACGAAATCGGGACCCTCCCATCCGATGTGCAAGGAAAGCTCCTCAAGGTCCTTGATGACGGAGTCTTCCGCAAGCTTGGATCAGAGAAGGATGAAAAGTCAAGTTTCTTTCTTGTTTGCGGCACCAACGCCGACCTTGAACGGCTTTCCGACCCAGAGTACGCGTCTAAATCCGATCCTGAATGCAGACACTTCCGACGCGACCTATACGAGCGCATCCGTACTTGGACCTTTACACTTAAACCGATTCGGGACAGATTGAACGAGGTCGATCGCTTTGTCGATGAATTCCTTAAGGAGTTTAACGCCAAAACCCCTTCCACAACGGGTGCAAAGGGATTTGGCTGCAAGGTGAAAATCTCCGACGAGGCAAGGTCCTATCTTCGAAAGCACATTGGGGAACGCGATTTGTCGGGAAATTTCCGCACGCTCCGCGGAGTTGTCCGTCGTCTTGCAACACGAGCGCTAATGGAGGCCGCTGGAACTGGGAAAGCGGTGATTTCCAGAAATCAGGTCGAGAACGAATTAAAGAAAATGCGCAAGGCCCCGCAAGCAAATTCTTTATCAGCCAACGAGCAGGGCAATGACAGTGCCGCCAATGCGGTTTCCACCGCCCTTTCGCGCGATGCCCTCATCGACAAGATTGTCCACGGAGTCATGGGCGACGAATGCTACGGGACCACGCACAAGCTCAAGCGGGTCAAGCTGGAATATGTCGTCGGGCTTGTCCTTGACGGCAAGGACAACGCCGAGATAGAGGCAATCCTATTCAGCCACCTTACCGAGAAAAGACGTTCCCAGGCGATTCGAAAATTCTTCGATGAATTCGGCAAGGGGATTTCGCTTGAGGGAATCCGCGCAAAAAAAAAGGAACTCGTTGGGGAAAAAGCCTGATGGAACCGCCTACCGGGCGTTGAAGACTCCGCCCTGCAGGGGTATGGAGCCTTCGTCCCAGGAAAGGCGCACATTGCGGATGAACTTGGAGAAGGACGCCTTGTGAGG
>JAEEGL011626355.1_pt1 | contig 12741 bp, 11 predicted proteins | sample 9134231 | NCBI WGS metagenome assembly JAEEGL01 (sample SAMN16246548, study PRJNA631951) | gut metagenome | biome: gut microbiome; feature: rumen; material: fiber-attached | host: Bos | place: Iran: Karaj | collected 2018-10 | reverse complement strand
ATTTATCCTATATCGTATTTTAAAGGTTGCAAAACAAGCAGAGAATATGCGTTGTAGCATGATTGCTTATGGAGCATTTTGGTATTTAGGATTACATATCCTAATTAATTTACTTGGAGTCCTAGCTTTAATGCCTTTAACTGGTGTTCCATTACCACTTTTAAGTTATGGTGGATCATTTACAGTTAATGCTATACTTATGTTATTCTTAGTTGAAAGAGTTAATATTGAAAATAAAGATAATAGAACAAAAAGAGAAATTAAGGCATTATAGTTGATAGTTATTATTGTAAAATCCTAATAATTTGGTATAATAGGGGTATTATGAAAAGATATAAGGTAAAAAAATTAGGAAGTGATTTTAAGTTTATTGAAGAACCAATAGTTCGTGGTTCGAGAAAAAAATTATTTGCTATTGATTCCTTAGGAAGAATAGCGATGTTTAAATATGAACATGAAAATTATAATTGCAGTGAAGCCTGTTCTGAAAAAATGGCATATGAAATAGCCAAAGTTTTAGGATATAATTGTGCGAAGATTGAATTAGCAGTTGATGGAGATAATAATTTGGGCGTACTAAATTACTATTTTGCAGATCAACTTTATGTAAGCCATACTGATATAGCTGCTTATTTAAATAAGAATACAAATGAAAGAAATAATTATTATACAATTTCAAATATAAAGGCTACTTTAGATGACATAGATAATAGTTTATTTCAAGATTTTATTAGAATAATGGTTTTTGATGCATTAATTGGTGAACAAGATAGACATGAAGAAAATTGGGGAATAATTGAAAAGAAAGGCAAGAAATATATATCACCTTTATATGATAATGGTGATAGTTTATTAAGAAATTTTAAGAATATTGATTTTGCTGAAAAGTTTTATTCTGGTAGAAAAGATTTTGATGCATTTATTAATAATAGTACAACAATTATATATAAAGAGAATAATAAAAGCAAATATAAACACTTTGAATTAATTAAGTATTTATATGATAATTATCCAACATATATTGTTCCAGATATTATTAATTTGAAAAAATTGGATGATAAAAAAATAATAGAAATAGTAAATAGAATACCAGATGATTTATTGACTAATAAACATAAAGAATATATAATAATGTACCTAATAAAACGGAGAGACATATTATTAGATATAATATAAAAAGAGGTGATATTTGTGAAAGAAGAATTATGGTTGATTTGGAAAGATTGTATTGAACATAGAAGATACAAGGTTGGATCTTTAATAAAGAAAAAACATACTTATTATTTTTCATATATTAATCCAGAATTAGAAGATGCTAAGAAGGTTGGATTTAATTATTTTCCAGGTTTTGAAGATTTGAATAAAACATATGAAAATGATGAATTATTTGCTAATATTTCAACTAGATTACCAAATGAAAATAGACCAGATTATTTGGAAATTTTAAATTATTACAACTTAGAAAAGGAATCAGACAAATTTGAGATATTAAAAGCAACAAGAGGTAGAACGTTTACTGATAGTTATGAATTTGTTCCAGCATTTGATTCAAGTAAAATTGAATTTGATGTAGCTGGTACAAAATATTGTAATGATATCAATGAATGCAAAAGTGATCTTCATGTAAATAATAAATTATATTTAGAACAAGAAACTAATAACCCCAAGGATGATAATGCCATTAAAATTATTTTTAAAAATAATGGTAGAAATTATCATCTGGGTTATGTACCAAGATATTATTCAAAAGAGATTTTAAAAGAATTAAATAAAGGTGTTGATTATTCAGCAATGATTCAAAGTTTAAATTTAGAATCACAATTAAATGATGAAAATATTACAGCAAGTGTAAAATTATTATTAAATATTTAAAAAAACAAACAAACTAGAGAGCATACTCTAGTTTTGTTTTTATCATTATATACAAAAAAGATTAGAGTTTTTTCTCTAATCCTACTATTTTAGCTGCCACTTATAGAGCTGACTTCACTCACTTTTTGTGTGAAATAAAATTATTTCACATTAATAATGTAGCATAAATATAGAGATAAATGTCTAGAATTATTAAATAGTTTCAAAATAAATAATATTTGTTATTTTTTAATATTGTGTTATACTATGCATGGATTTGGAGGGATACTAATGAAAGTATTAGTAACTGGTGGTTGTGGTTATATTGGTTCTCATACTTGTGTAGAATTATTAAATAATGGGTATGAAGTAATAGTTGTAGATAATTTGGTAAATAGTAAGAGAGATGTAATAGATAAAATAAAAACTATTACAGGTAAAGATGTATTGTTTTATGAATATGATTTATGTAATAAAGATAATGTAAGAAAGATATTTAAAGAAAATCCAGATATTGAAGCAGTACTTCATTTTGCAGGATTAAAAGCAGTAGGGGAATCAGTTTCTTTACCAATTAAATACTATGAAAATAATTTAATTAGTACTTTATCACTTGTAGATGTAATGCAAGAATATAATTGTAATAAACTTGTATTTAGTAGTAGTGCAACAGTATATGGTGATCCAGTTAAACTTCCTATAACAGAAGATCAATTAGTAGGGGGTACTACTAATCCATATGGTACCACTAAATACTTTATTGAAAGAATACTTAAAGATGTATGTATTGCTAATCCAAATTTTAAAGTAGCTCTTTTAAGATACTTTAATCCAATTGGAGCCCATTCATCTGGTTTAATTGGGGAAAATCCTAATGGTATTCCTAATAATTTAATGCCTTATATTATTAAAGTTGCTACTAAAGAATTACCAATACTTAATGTATTTGGTAATGATTATGATACCAAAGACGGTACAGGAGTAAGAGATTATATCCATGTTGTTGATTTGGCAAAAGGACATATTAAAGCATTAGAACATTTAGATGTAATAAATGGTACATGCATTTATAACTTAGGTACAGGTGTTGGCTATAGTGTACTTGATTTAATAAATACATTTGAGAGAGTAAATAATATCAAAGTTAATTACAAAATAGTTGATAGAAGACCTGGAGATATTGCAACATGTTATGCAGATCCAACTAAAGCTAAAGAAGAATTAGGATGGGTTGCAGAAAAGACTATTGAAGATATGTGCAGGGATGCTTATAACTTCGTTATAGAGAATAAATAGATGCTACAAAAATAGCATTTTTTTATTGGGTAAATTAAACAATCATTTTATTTGTTTTTGCATATGGATATAATTGGTATATTATATAATCTATTAAATAATAAAAAACACTTGATTTTTTTAGTATTTATGGTAATATATAGCGTGCAGTTAGGGAAAAAACAATATTAATGTAAATTATATGGAAATGGAACCAAATTGTTATCAATTTTGTTGTTTAATTGTGTAATTCATTGTATAATTATACTTGGTATAGTGGGGTTGAATAATATCTTTCCATATATAGAAGTGGGTTGTGAAGTTATGAATGAGGGTTATTTTAATAATTATGTTGATGGTAAAGGCAACATAATTGAAAGATCGATGATTAATAAATTATTGACTATTCTTTTTGCGGGCTTTAAATTCCTTTTTGATAGAATTGTTGCGGTAATAGGTCTTGTTATTACATCACCTTTATTATTGATTGTTGCTATTGCTATTAAATTGGATAGCAAAGGTCCAGTATTTTTTAGACAAACTAGAACTGGTAAAGGTGGAGTACCATTTAATATTTATAAATTTAGAACAATGGTTGCAAATAATGATGTTCACGATTTTAGTAAGGCAGATCAACATACTAAAGTTGGTAAATTTTTAAGAAAAACATCACTAGATGAATTACCACAAATGATTTCTATTGCAATAGGAAAAATGTCATTTATTGGACCTCGTCCTTGGATAACAGATTATTATGAAGCTATGAATGATACTCAAAGAAGAAGATATGCAGTTAGGCCAGGACTAACTGGACTTGCTCAAGCAATGGGAAGAAATGGTATATCTATTCAAGATAAGATAAAATATGATTTAGAATATATTGAAAATTATTCTTTATATCAAGATATTAAAATAGTTTTTCTAACAATTAAGGCTGTATTTTCAGGAGAAGGTGCAGATGCTGGAAAGAACACTATTGAGAATGAATTAAAAGAGTTAAAAAAACAAAATAGAAAATAAATGAAAATGGTGAATTAATTATGAATAAAGTTATTGCTATTCTAGTTAATGATACCACATATGCTTATAATTTAAGAGCAGCCATAATAAAAAGACTGATTAAAGAAGGCTATAATGTTTATGTAGTTGCAGAAGTGCTAAATTTTGGAAAAGAATTAAAGGATATGGGGTGTAATATTATTAATATTCAGGTTGGTAGACATGGTACCAATCCTTTTTCAGATTTAAAACTATATAAACAATATAAAAAAGTATTAAAAGATATAAAACCAGATATAGTATTAACATATAATATAAAACCAAATGTTTATGGTGGATATGCATGTAGAAGATTAAATATTGTATATATGCCAAATATTACAGGATTAGGTACTGCTTTAGAATATCCAGGACTAATGCAAAAAATTACTAAGTTTTTAATTAAACAGGGGATTAAGAAAGCTAAAACAGTATTTTTTCAAAATAGTGAAAATGAAGAGTTCTTTAAAAATCATAAATTATTGTCAAAGAATACCAAAACAGTGTTACTTCCAGGATCTGGTGTTGATTTAGATAGACATAAGTTACTTGAATATCCAAACGACAAAATAATAAAGTTTTTATTTATAGCACGTGTTATGAAAGATAAAGGAATAGATATTTATTTAGATACAGCAAAAACTATAAAAGAAATATATCCCAATACTGAATTTAATATATGTGGGTATTGTGATGATGAAAAGTATAAAAGTGTATTAAAAGACTATGAAGAAAAAGGTATTATCAAATATCATGGTGAACAAAAAGATTTATTACCATTTTTTGAGGAGGCTAGTGCTATTGTTCATCCATCATATTATCCTGAAGGTATGTCAAATGTTTTATTAGAAACGGCAGCTCATGGAAGACCAATTGTATGTACTAATAGAAGTGGTTGTAGGGAAACAGTAAATGATAATGAAACAGGATTTATTGTTCCAATTAAAGATACTACATCTGTTATAAATGCTGTAGAGAAGATAATTAATATGCCATATGAAGATAGAAAACAAATGGGTATTAATGGTAGAAATAAAATGGAAAAAGAATTTGATAGAAATATAGTTGTTAATAAATATATTAAACAAATTAAATAATACAAAATAGATTAGTATACTCATTATAAATAAGGAGGAAAAAATATGAAGGAAAAAGGATTAAAAATAACAGTAAATAATATTTTGTTAGTTTTATTTTGTTTGTATTTTATTTTAAAACCTATTTATATATTTGATAGTGGTCTACCACAAATTGCTGATTTTATTTTAGTAACCCTCTATACTATAATGTTTTTTTCAAGTAAAGACTATGTTGTTGAAAAAAATGAAAGAACAATTATTAATAAAAAATTTCAAATTGCTTTTATTTTTTTGATTTGGGTTTTTTTGATTAACATACTTTGGGCTATTCAACTAAGCAGTGTGTCTATACTTAAGCCAACCATATTTTATTTGTTCAATATTTTAGCAATGCACATTACAAAGGAATTATACTATAGGAATGGTAAACAAATAATTTTAAAAATATCAAAATACGTAATGTATAGTTGTTTAATTCAGTTCATTTTATCATTTACACTTCCTAAGTCTATGTTAAGAAGTACAGTCTTTTTTAATAATCCAAATCAACTTGGACTATACGCATTAATTGTTTTAACATATATAATTATTTTAAAGGATAATTATAAACCAATTTATTTTATAATAGGAATAGTATGTTCATGTTATTTGATACTAATTTCCTTGTCCAAGGCAGCAATTATTGGTGCAATTGCACTAATGACTATTTTTCTAATTAAATTATTAAAGAAAAACATTTACAAAATTATTTTTGCCTTTTGTGTAATTACTTTTGTTATATTAGGAGGATTTGATTATGCCTACAGTAAAATACAAAAAGTTGAGGTAATGAATGTTGCTATAAATAGAATTAATCTTAAAAATATGTCACAAGAAAATGATTCAAATTTAATTGATGGTAGAGGATATGGAAGAATCAAAGAAATAGGTTACAAAGTAATATATGGTGTAGGAGAGGGGGAATTTTATAGATTTCAATATTTAAATGGTGTTGAAGTCCATTCTGGTTTTGCAAGCATTATTTGTTACTATGGAATTATTGGATTTGCTTTATTGTTATTGTTCATTTTTAAAGTTATACCGTTTGGCGAAAGTAAATATTTGTATATGTCTGGAGTGTTTCTTTATGCATTAACTCATCAGATATGGAGAAACACATTAATTTGGATGCTTTTTATAGTAATGTTAGTTATCAGTAAATCTAACACGAGAGGTAAACCTGATGAAAAAAATTTATAAGAACTTTACAATAGTATTACTAATGACAATTTGTGCTAAATTTGCTTCATTTATTTCAGAATTGATAATAGCATCTCTATTAGGAACAACAGAAAAGGCAGACGCATATTCGTTAATTATTGGAATTCACCAAATGATATATCCAATGTTGAATATTGGTATTTGGAGCATTTTCTTGCCCATTTATAAAAAGAATACTAGCAAGATGGAGCAGAACAAAAAAAATGAATTAATAAACAATGTTTTAACTTTATTTTTGTTAATATCAAGTGTAATTGTTATTTTTATATTATTATTTTCAAATATTATTATTTCTATTGTAGGTAAGGGATTCTCAATTGAACTTCAAAATTTATGCGCTACATTATTAAGAATTTATAGCCCATATTTTATATTTGTTATTGTTTCATCTGTTTTTGCTGCTGTTTTGCAATCGGAAGAAAAATTTTTTGGAAGTCAAATTAGAGAAGTGGCTACATATCTTCCAACAATTGTATTTGGTCCAATATTTTATAAACTATTTGGCATCAACGGTTTAATAATTGTACATGTATTCGGAGGTATACTTCGTTTAATTATTTTAATTCCATTCTTTGATAAAAAATATAAATTTAGATTAAAGTTAAATATTAAAGATAAGTCAATAATAACCATTATTAAGAAAACTCCATCCGTTCTTGTCACAACTGCTATTGAACAGATTAATGCATTAATTGACAAAATAATGGCTTCTAGTTTAATAGTTGGTTCTGTTTCTAGTTTAAGTTATGGTAATAAGCTTATAAATGTATTTAATGGTCTGTTTACATCAGCTGTAGCCACTACTCTTTATCCAACGCTAAATACAATGATAATTAATAAAGATGAAGAAAAATTAAAAAAAATAGTTTCGCAAACAATTGTAGCCATGGGACTTTTAGTTATTCCAATATCGTTTTTAGCTGTATATTTTAGAACAGAAATAGTAACAATTGTTTTTGCAAGAGGTAAATTTAATAAAGATTCTATTGCAATTACTTCAATGACTTTTTTGGGATATTTGGTTGGGATGTTCTTTGTGGGAATAAAAGAGTTTATTAATAAAGTGTTTTATTCTTACGGCGATACGAAAATAATTATGAATGTGAGTATCATTTGCATTATTATAAATATTATTCTTAATTTTATTTTGATAAATTATTTTAATGTATCTGGTCTAGCTCTTGCAACTTCTATAGCGTCAATAATTTATTTTGTTATAGCAATAGTTTTATTGAACAAAAAGAATAGTATAGATTTTAAGAAAGTTGTTATTGGTATTTTTAAGACAATATTAATTTCCCTTGGTGCTATTTTAATTGTTTATATAATTGACATTAATATAACAATAACAAATTTAGTGTTAAATGTAATTGTTTTATCTTTAGTGTTTTTGTTTTTTTACATTATAGGAATAAAGTTTTTTAGATTTCAAGAGATAATTACTATTAGCAATTACATAAAAATGATGTTAAAAAATAAAAAAATTAAACAATAAAGTGTTATTAGTATGAAAGAGGTGATAAAATTGGAAAATAATAAATTGAGAAATAACCAATTAAAAGTATTAAGATTAGCTAAATTGTTTGACGATGTTTGCAAAGAAAACAATATTGATTACACTCTATCGTCTGGAAGTATTTTAGGAGCTATAAGACATAAAGGGTTTATACCTTGGGATTATGATATGGATGTGTTAGTTCCAATAAATCAATATGAAAACATGAGAGAAAAATTATTGACAAAAATCCAAGAAGAAAATGATCTAGTCTTACATTTGTGGGATAAAGAAAAAAAATATTCCGTGGTTGCAGATAGGCTAGGTTATTTGGACATTCCTCATGAGGAAGTACATCTTGATATTTTTCCCCTAATTGGCGCACCAAAAGATGAAAAGAAACAAAAAAAGTTTGCAAATTTATGTTATTATTCATACAAAATTTTAAGATGTAAACATTGCAATACAAAGTATTCTAAACCAAGTCATGTAAAAAAAATTAAGATGATTAAACCATTACTATTTATTGTTCCAGACAAAATAATAATTAAATGGTATAATTATCTTCAACATAAATATGATTTTTCAAAATCAGAATTTGTTCATATTTTGGCAAGTGGATATGGTGTTTCTGAAACACTGAAAAAAGACATTTACCTAAATACATTTTATAGTTCATTCGAGGACATTAAACTAAGGATTCCTGTAAAATACAAAGAATATTTGGAAAAAGTATATGGAAAAGATTATATGACTCCGAAAAAAGATGGTTATAAAAAAATAGATAAGAAAGGAAAAAATGCATAATGAAAAAAATAGCTCTTATAATTGCTGGTGGAACTGGACAAAGAATGGGACAATCAATACCAAAACAGTTTTTAAATGTTGGTGAGAAGCCCGTAATTATTTATACTTTGGAAAGATTTCAAAAACATCCTAGTATAGATGGAATAGTAGTTGTTTGCATAGATGGATGGCATCAAATATTGCAATCTTATGCTAATCAATTTAATATATCTAAATTGGTATCGATTGTTAGTGGTGGATCGTGTGGACAAGAATCTATAAAAAATGGCTTGGATGAAATAAAAAGACTTTATAATACAGAAGATATGGTTTTAATACACGATGCCATTAGACCGATGGTGTCCAATGAAATAATATCAGATAATATTGCCAAGTGTGAATTGTATGGAAATGCTACAGTTGTTGCACCGTGTACAACAGTTGCATTACATAAAACTGATAACGAGTATTCAAGTGAAGTTGTTAATAGAGATGAATTGTTACTTACACAAACTCCTCAGGCTTTTATTCTAAAAGATATTTTATCTGCTCATGCTGAGGCAAAGGAAAAGGGGATAACTCAGTCTGTTGCAAGTTGTTCTCTATACATTGAATTGGGAAGGAAAGTTTATTTTTCTGTGGGTGATGAAACCAATATTAAGCTTACAAGACCTGGAGATATAGAGATTTTTAAAGCTTTGCTATCTGTTAAAAAAAGTGAATGGATGAAGTGATATGAATTACGATTTATATAATGAAAGTATAGCTACAGTATTAAAAATGAATAGATTTGAAGAATTAAAAGGTAAAAAAATCTTGATAATAGGCGGAAATGGCATGATTGGAGCAGCAATAATAGATGTATTAAAATACCTTAATGATTTTATGAAATATCGTATTTCAATTTTTGTTACAGTACGATGTGTAGATAAACTACCAGTCAGATATAAAAATGATGATGAAATTAGTGTAATTGAATATGATGTGTTGAATTATCTCGACTTTGAAGAACAAATAGATTATGTTATAAATACTGCGAGTCCAGCTGACCCAAAAAGTTTTTCTCTAAATCCTATTGGAGTATTGGAAACAAATTTTATAGGAACAAAAAACATATTAGAGTATTGTGTTAAAAATAACGTTAAAAGATTTTTATATATTTCTTCTGGTGAAATATATGGTCAGGCTACTCAAAATACTATAGCATTTGATGAAGAATATTCAGGAAAGATAGACTCGACAAGTTTTAGGAGTTGTTATCCTTTAGGAAAATTGTCTGCTGAATCATTATGCGCATGCTTTAAAGAACAAAAAGGATTAAATGTGGTAATAGCAAGATTGTGTCATACCTATGGACCAACCATTCAAAAAAGCGACAGTAGAGCCTCTTCTCAATTTATACTAAATGTAGTTAATGGAGGAGATATTACTATGAAAAGTGAAGGAAAACAAATTAGATCATATTGTTATTCATTAGACTGCGTTACAGGATTATTAAGAATTCTTATTTCTGGTGTAACTGGAGAAGCATATAACATCTCAAATAGGGATTCTGTTGTATCAATACGAGAACTTGCTGAAATAATATCAAAAAATGCTAATAAAAAAGTAGTCTTTGATTTACCGTCTGAACAAGAGAAAAAAGGATATAACCCCGTTACAAGATCAGTTCTAAATGGTGATAAATTGATTCAATTGGGTTGGATACCATGTTATGATATTCATGCTGGAATAAAAGAAACCATTGAAATATTAAAAAAATAACATGAATATACGCCTAGAATCTATTCAAAAGAACGCAAATGTCATAATATAACTTGACATTTGTTTTTATTTGTCATAAAATATACTTTACTGCGAATGAAAGGGGAAACTATGGAATATATAAGTGTTCATGAGATGAGTAAGAAGTGGGATATTAAGGAAAGAAAATTGACTGCTTTATGTCGTGATAGTAGGATTGCTGGTGCTCGTAAGATTGGGAAAGTGTGGATGATACCTAGTAATTCAATTAAACCTATTGATAAACGTACTAAAGAATTTAGTGATTATCAAAATATGCTTAATGATAATGGAATATCTTATAGTGATATTAATAGTGAAGAAAAAGTAATTAGGGCTTTTAAAGAAAAAAATGGTATTGATGCTACATATACGACATTTACACCATATCGTATTTGTCCTATTGGTGCTCACGTTGATCATAACTTGGGTATGATTACAGGTTTTGCAATTGATAAAGGTATTCATATGGCCTATAACAGTGATGAAGCTGGTATTATTGAAGTTGAATCATTACAATTTTCCAAAAAAGTTATCTGGCATGTTAATAATACTCCATATAAAAAACAAGGTGATTGGGCAGATCCATTACGTGGAGCAACAATTGAACTTAATAATAAGTATCCACTTAGATATGGATTAAGAGCCATAATTGATGGTGAATTACCAATCGGTGGTTTATCTAGTTCTTCTTCATTAATTATTACTTTTATAAATGCTTTAGCATTTATAAATGGAATTAAGTTAACTAAAGAAGAATTGATTGAACTTTCTGAAGCTGCTGAAAATAAATATTTAGGAATATTTAATGGCAAATTAAATCAAATGTGTGAAGTATATGCTAAAAAGGATAAGTTATTATATGTAGACTTACTTGATAATTCTTATGAATTAATAGATACACCTAGTAATATGAAACCATATGTAATTGGACTTTTCTTTTCTGGGGTGGATATAAATGATAGTTCTATAAACTATAATATAAAAACTGATGAATTAAGAGCTGCTGCTTATTTACTTAAAAATATAATAGGGATGAAATATGGTGAATTTAAAGATACAAATATGAGAGATATACCATATGAAGAATATATAAAATATGAAAGTAAATTACCAGATAGTTATAAAAAAAGAGTAAAACATTATTATGAAGAATTAGATAGAGTAAAAGATGGAGTTTTAAAATATAAAAAGGGGGATATTAATGCTTTTGGTAAGTGTGTTACTGCATCGGGTGATAGTTCAATTAATAACTGGGAAACTGGTTCAAAAGAATTAATAGATTTATTTAATATAATTAAGAATACTAAAGGGGTATATGGTACTAGATTTAGTGGTTCGGGATATAAAGGATGCTGTATAGCATTCATGGATCCTGAACAAAGTGATACTATCTTTAAAGAAGTTAAAGATAAATATTTAAGTATTTATCCTAATTTAATAAATAAATACTCTCATCACTTATGTAAGAGTGCTGATGGAGTTAAATTGTAAGGAGATGTAACAATGGAGAAGATTGATTTAAATAATAAAAATATTTTAGTAACTGGTTCTAGTGGTTTTATTGGTTCATTTTTAACAAAGAGATTACTTAGTGAATATCCTGAGTCTACTATTATTGGATTAGATAGTATGAATGATTATTATGATGTATCATTAAAAGAATATCGTTTAAATGAATTACTAGGATATAAAAACTTTAAATTTATTAAAGGTAATTTAGCAGATAAAGAATTAATAAATAAAATATTTAAAGAATATAAGTTTGATGTAGTTGTTAATTTAGCTGCTCAAGCTGGTGTTAGATATTCAATTACTAATCCTGATGCTTATATTGAATCCAATATAATTGGTTTTTATAACATTTTAGAAGCATGTCGTAATAATCCAGTTAGTCATTTAGTGTATGCATCATCTAGTTCAGTATATGGTGGTAATAAAAAAGTACCATTTTCAACTGATGATAAAGTAGATAATCCGGTTAGTTTATATGCTGCTACTAAAAAGAGTAATGAGCTTCTTGCTCATGCTTATTCCAAACTATATAATATACCATCTACTGGACTTAGATTTTTTACAGTATATGGTCCTGCTGGTAGACCAGATATGGCTTATTTTATATTTACTAATAAGTTAATAAATGGTGAAAATATTGAAATATTTAACTATGGTAAT
>JAEEGL010748515.1_pt1 | contig 12741 bp, 12 predicted proteins | sample 9134231 | NCBI WGS metagenome assembly JAEEGL01 (sample SAMN16246548, study PRJNA631951) | gut metagenome | biome: gut microbiome; feature: rumen; material: fiber-attached | host: Bos | place: Iran: Karaj | collected 2018-10 | reverse complement strand
TCTTCATTCCAGAGCCCCAGCTACCTCTCTGTTGAGATGATCCGTGCAGCCATGGGTGGTGAGCCCTTCCGCTTCCCCGTTGGAACATACGTGAAGACCGACAAGTACGACCACATCATGATGGCCATGAAGACCACCATGGACAAGGACGGTGCACACTTCGAAGTTCCTCAGGGTCTGCCCGAGGAGAATGCTAAGCTCGATCAGAGCTATGAGCACCTCTGCAAGATGCGCGACGAGCGGGTTACACTGGACATCGTTCCTCCCATCTCTGAGTGGAATAAGATCAATCCAAACCTGTAAAAGGTAAAACGGTAAAAAAGTAAAAGAGTAAAAAATGGCTCTAATCAAATCTTATCGCGGTCTCGCTCCCAAATGGGGGCGAGATTGCTATTTTAGCGAGAACGCGACGATTGTAGGCGATGTGACCATGGGCGATGAGTGCTCCGTATGGTTCAACGCCGTGGTTCGAGGCGATGTAGCCCCCATCACCATCGGCAACTGCACCAATATCCAGGACGGCTCGTGCGTCCATGTCACCCACGAGACGGGTCCAACACATATCGGCAACTATGTCACCATCGGCCACAACGTCACCGTTCATGCCTGCATCATTCACGACAATGCCCTGATTGGCATGGGTGCTACCCTACTCGACAATTGTGAGATTGGCGAAGGCAGCATCGTAGCCGCCGGAGCATTGGTGCTTCAGAACACGAAGATCCCTGCTGGCGAAATCTGGGGCGGCGTCCCAGCCAAATACATCAAACCCGTCCGCCCAGGACAGACGGATAACGCCAAGCACTACGTCGCCTACTCCAAATTCTACCTCGAAGATCAAACAGAGAAGTCCGAATAAGACTTCTCTGTTTTAATTTACTTGCTTTAGAATCCTATTCTGGGGATTGACTTCTCGTCACGGGCATTGATTCTATAAAAGTAATTAAAAAGTTAGTAATAAGTTTGTTACTAATAAAAAAATTACATATCTTTGCAGCGTCAATTAGAAGTTGTAGATTATGATAATAGAAAATCCTTTTGTATTCGGCCGAGCTGCTGAGGGTACCTATTTCACTGATAGGACAGAAGATGCGAAACGTCTGTCTACCAATCTCATCCATGGCATTCATACGATTCTTATTTCTCCACGTCGTTGGGGAAAGACATCGCTTGTGAAGAAGGTCATCAACGAAACAGACCGTCCTGACATCAAGTTTGTATTCATCGATATTTTTGATTGCAAGTCAGAATATGACTTTTATCGTTCATTCGCCAATGAAATTGTCAAACAGACTTCTTCAAAGATTGATGAGTGGGTGGAGACTGCAAAAACGTTTCTATCCAATATCTCACCCAAGTTTTCTTTTGGATCAGACCCGATGAATGACTTTTCGCTTTCGTTCGAATGGAGTCCGAAAGACAATACAGAAAAAGAAATTCTTCAACTGCCACAGAAGATCGCCCAGAAGAAGAATATACATCTGGTAGTATGCCTTGATGAGTTCCAACAGGTAGCAGATTTTCCCGATTCTATAACATTCCAAAAGAAATTGCGTTCAGTCTGGCAACACCAACAAGAAGTTACTTATTGCATGTTTGGTAGCAAGAAGCACTTGATGGAGAACATCTTTAATGAGAAGAGTATGCCTTTCTATAAATTTGGTGATATGATGTTCCTCAAGAAGATTCCAACAGAGGAATGGGTTCCGTTTGTCTGCAATAAATTCCGAGAGACGGGCAAGACCATCTCAGAAGAGCAGGTAGCAAAGATTTGTGAACTGACTGAAAATCTCTCGTCATATGTGCAACATTTAGCTTGGATTGTATGGTATAAGTCAGATAAAGTCGTCAAGAACAAAGACATAGATGATGCGATCAACGATTTGTTGGAGCAGAACAAAGTCTTTTTCCAACGTGAGGTTGAACAACTATCCGAGTTTCAGTTGAATTTCCTGAAAGCATTGGCCAATGGTGTCAGTAGCGGGTTTAGCAGAAAAGAAATTATCAAGAAGTACAGGTTAGAGTCTTCTGCCAATATCCAATCTGTCAAAAGATCACTTCTAAAGAAAGGAATAATAGATATTGATGAGCAGACCATAACATTCGATGACTCCATATTTAAGTTGTGGATGCAGAGACAAAGGTTTTAGATAAAATGTTCGATGCGCATAATATAGACACATTCGCCAAAAAATTCAAAAATCAGAGGTACTTTTTTTACTTTCAATCAGAAATCTGCCGTATTTTTATTAACTTTGCCGTCTGCAACGGCGAACTTACTCCGTCTCGACAAAAAAAGAAACAAGTTTCTTTATTTTGTGCTCGACTTTTCGTAACTTTGCAGGCTGAAAAATGAAAACATTTGAAAAATGCCAAGAAAGAATCATGGAATGTGGTACGAGGTTCACCCTACGCCAGTAAAGGGCGAGGATGGGAAGAACCTGGTATATGTTCGTCCGAAAAGCGGACTGAAACTGTCGATGAAGGAGTTGGAAGAGTATTGCAGTCGCCACTATTCGCTGCGCTATGGTGAGCTAAGTCGCGCCTTCGATGTGTTCATCCGTGCGGCTGGAGAGTTTCTGGCCAAGGGATGCCGCGTTGAGACGCCCATCGGTTCGTTTACCCCCAAGCTGTCGCTGGCACGCCAGATTACGGATGCCGACGACGTGAAAGACCGCGATGTAAGGCTTGAGGGTGTGGAGTATAATCCAGGTAAGCTGTGGGACAAGCAGATTGAGAAGTGGCTCGACGGATTCCGTCGCTACCATAATGCCGACACGCAGGAAATCATGGCCGATAAGGAGAAGCTGGAGCAGGTGATGCGCGATTGCATCAAGCAGCATCACGGCTACATCACAGCTGGTATGTTCTCACGCGCCTCTGGCTTGACCCTCTACTCTGCCCGCAAACAGCTGAACGAGTGGACCAAGGGCGACAATCCCAAGCTGCTGATGACACCCAGAGGCAAGGAGCATATCTATACGGAGATATAAGAGCAAGCTTGTGCGGAAAAACGTTTCAAATCGGGTATAGGCGAATGATTGTTTGCGTATAGGCGCACAACCGTTTGGGTATAGGCAAACGATAGTTTGGTACGTTCTTTCTCCCTGATTACAGTATGGTTTGCCCCTGAATCATGGTCACATGGTCACAGCTGTGACCATGTGACCGCAGAGTGTAAAGAGCAGACAGGCATCTACAATAACACAATGATTTACAGACAATTACACAATTATTTCACGACAATCCGAGGCTGAATGGTCACATGGTCACAGCTGTGACCACGTGACCGATAAAGCCAAACAACTAAGTATATGACAACAGAAGATATCAAAAGAATGGTTGACGATGAGCGTGCTGAGCAACTGACTGCCCAGCTGTGTCGTCATTGGGAAGTGGCCTCTGCGCGACTGGAGACACTGGTAGAGGATATGGAATCCGATATGGAGATATGTGTAGAGGCGGAGATCTATGCCGCCATCATGCGTATGCAGAGTGCTGTGATGGCGCTGATGGAACTGAATAAGATCCCCACTGCCTACTTGTTTTCCGAATATATCGAGCGCATCGACAAGAGCGTGTCGGATACCGGCATACGCCAGTCGGTGGTAAAACTCTCAGAACGGCTGATAGGCGACATCCAGCGCAAGCAGCCTACATCGTTCTTCGATCTGGTAGGCCAGATGCTGTCGCAGCACGTTGCCTTGTCGCCCGAAGAGCAGAAGGCCATTCAGGAGAAAGCATCGCCCCTGCAATATACCTTCTCTGTGTTTGCCCAGTATCTGCAGCTCAACGACCTGATGATGATAGCCTCAGTGATCCAGAGCATCAACGCTGAAGGGGCGATGAGTCAGGAAGAGACTGCCGACCAACTGAAGCAGATGCGCCAGGCCATGGATGGTCTGGCTGGAAAGATGAGCGAGAGTCTGCAGCTGATGCTGATTTGGCTGTTGATCCTAATGCTGATACCTGGACTGATCGTGCAGCTGATGCAAGAGAAACGGGGCAAGAGCGAAGGGATGGCCCATTTATTTAATAAGGTACTTGTGCGCGTGCGTGAGAGCAATGTCTGGTTTAACTACTGGCATGAACACCGCGAGACGCTCCGAGTGGTAAGCGATGACAGTTCGTGGAAGGACATCATGACTGAGGAACGGAGCAAGGAGCGCACAGAACTGGGAAAGGTGCCAGGAGGCTTGTTTGCCAAGTACACCACCGATGAAGAGGCTTTCGAGGCCGACTTCCTGGAGGCTCACCTCAGCGACGCTGCCCTGCGTAGTTTCATCTTCCATCTGGCCACTCTGGCAGAAATCGCCAGGGAACTCGATCCTACATCCAAGTTTGGCCATGAGCAGTTGGTGAAAGACGAACTGCAACAGGTGGGCGATGCCGTCTTGGAGGCTGCTGGCAGGCTGCACGACCTGGTTGCTGATGCATGGTTCCCCCATTATGAAGCGATGTGGCAGGAACTGATTCAGAACGAGACCATCTTCTCCCATCTGAAGATAACACGCCAAAGTCCGCATAATAATCTGTTTACTGCCCGTTTCTTCTGCCACTTGGTGGGAGAGATGAAAAAGAAGTCAGTCTTTGGTAGTCATTCTGATCGCGACTTGGCCATGAAGATCACAGAAACGCGATATGTGGAGACTTTCAGGAAGAATATTCAGGAAGGAATTGGAAATGAGGACATTCTTACGCAAAGAGCTTTTGAGTCTATCTATCAGAAATACAACAACTTAGCACATCCTAAGCAATAGTTGCACTTTTGTGGGAATTATCCCATTTTGAAGGTGCAATCTCCCATAGTTCCTTTGCAGCAACCAAACGCAAAGTGCTATGGGAATTTTAATTGCAAAGACCTTTAGCAGCAGGCCTCGCCAGGCGAGCATGGCTGCTTACCGTCAACTGCTGGCGGAGAATCACGTAGAGGACATCCTCACAGACGTGAAGCAGAACAAAAATTTGGATCGCAAGAAGGAGCTGCCCGTTTGGCTCCCACTTGCAGAGTCATTTAACAATGGTACGCGCAAGGCTGAAGATGCTGTGCCTTCAGGATTCTACTTCCTCGACATCGATGAGAAGGGACTGACTGAGCAGCTCTGGCAGAAGGTGCAGGACGAAAAACTCATCGAGGAGTTTCGAATTGTGTACTTCGCTGAGAGTGCAGGCGGAGGAACCCACATCTGGGCTTGGCGCACACCAGGACTTTCTATCGAGGAGAACATCCAGAAGCTGGCGAGTCGCCTGGGTGTGAGCTACGACTCGCATGTCACCGATCTGGCCCGTTGCTGTTTCATGGTGAGTGAGCAGTATGTAAAGTTGCTCGATCCAGTGGTGTTCGAACCCCTGACGGAGGAACAGAAGGCCTCTTATTCTTCCCCTGAGATAGGGGAGGCCAAGAAGAACGAGGAGGATCAGACCACCCCTAACCCCTCCTACTCAGGAGGGGAAAACCAGAACTACAAGGGCATTCCCTACGAGAAAATCGTTCAGTCGATGCTTTGGAAGTTGGGCTATGGCGATGCTCCTGCCGAGGGTGAGCGTAATATGGCGCTCTATACGATGTGCCGTTATCTGCGCTTCATCTGCGACTTCGATGAGCAGAAGCTCTTCTCGATCCTACCCCATTGGGGATTGTCGGACCATGAGGTGATGAGTACCATCAAGAGTGCTGTGGGTAGTACTCGTCCTGCTGGGATTCCCTCGCAGATGAACGAGGTACTTTCAATGCTGGGAGCAGCTACTGAGGCTGGTTCAGAATCGGCTGATGATTCGCTGGTTGTCCCAGTGGAGAAAGAGTTGCCTGGTATTCTTCAGGATCTGTCCGACCACGCCCCAGAGGAGTTCAAGGAGGCCACGCTGATTGCAGCCATGCCTATGTTGGGCGCTCTGGCCACAGGCATCCGAGCCAAGTATCGCGATGGGAAGCTGAATTCGCCCAGTTTCATTGTGGATATTGAGGCGCCTCAGGCCACGGGTAAGTCGTTCGTTGACAATGAGTTTGAGTTGCTAATGGATCCTATCATCAAGCAGGATGAGGTGGAATGGCAGAAGGAAATCGAGTACTCGCTGGCTAAGAAAGACGGTCAGGAAGTGGAGAATCCCTGCAGCCAGATTCGTATCCTCGAGCCCAACATCGGTGTGAGTGCTTTCCTGGAGCGAGCCCTCTATGCCAAGGGTAAGCATCTGTTCACCTATGCCCCTGAGATTGAGACTGTTCTGAAAAACAACAAGGGTGGTGCATGGACTGAGAAGAACGACCTCTTCCGATTGGCTTACGATAACAAGCCTTGGGGTCAGCATCGCATCTCTAAGGATTCGTTCTCTGGCAAGGTCACCTTGTATTATAACATGGTGATGTGTGGAACGCCCAACAAGTGCCGGGCTTTCTTTGCTGATGCCGAGAGTGGATTGGTGAGCCGAGTAACGCCTGTGATTCTACCAGATATGGTGGGTGCGAAGATGCCTCAGTTCAAGGCTTGGAGTCAGGATGAGATCGAGAAGGTGAAACGCCAGTGTCTCTGTCTGATGGATGAGGAGGGCGAAGTCAGTCTGCCACTCATTAACAAGGCCATCGAGGAATGGGATGAATCGAAGCGCCAGGAATATCTGCAGACGTTGCGCTACTCCATCGATGTGTTCCGTCGTCGAGCTGCCCTGAATGGTTTCCGAGCCGGCATCATCGCCTATCTGCTCGAAGGTCGTCAGGAAACGGAGCGTGCCATCAAGTTCGCCGTCTGGTATGCTGAGCGTTGTTTCCAGTATCAGTTGCAGATTTATGGCAACAAGATCGATGCGCTTCACGATGGTGCGCTGAGTCCTCAGGCCTCAAAGGGTAACATCCGCTATCTGGACTTGCTACCCAAGGAATTCACAAAGGAAGACCTGGTGAATCTCCGTCTGGCCAATCACGAGTCGCCTGTGGTGAAAACCATCATCTACCGCTGGGTAAAGGAAGGTCTCATCAAGAAGATCGACTCCAACCTCTGGCAGAAGCTCCCTTCATAAAACGAGCCTCCCTTTGGGGAGGCTTTTTTAATACGCAGGACGGGTGGAGATTTTGCGGCCTGTTTTGTCCCAGGTGCTTATCCAATTTCCGGAGCGACTGGTAAAGGTATTGCCGGATACGGAGATAACCGTTCCTAAAGTCTGTTCACTCATGGTCTTCAAGGTTTTACCCTGAGGGTCGAGAATCTTATACCATGAACCCGACTTCGTGACGATAATCTCAGCACTCCACCCTATCAACTCCCCAACGCTCTGCTGGGCAAGCGTCGCAATCTTCTTCCCGTTTGTATCATACACATGATACCAACTGCCCGACGATGAAGTCTCCACATAAGATATCTGCTTCTGCTGGGCATTGGCAGAGAGACTTATCATTAGCAATAACAGCCACAAACATTTCCTCATAATAAGACTATGACTTATATTATTCCATTATCATCTATTGCATGTATATCTTCCTCAATCAAAACTCTTCAACCAGTCAATTACACTTCGCTCTATCACATGCATATTAGCACAATTACCATACCAGTTCCAACCTTGTCCTTCAACACTAATTGTAACCTTCGCATTACTTCCGTCATTCATGTCAGTAATCTCGACACTAGCAGTCCCATCTCCACCAAGAAACGATTCATAAAAGCTATAACTTATTACACGAACATTAAAATGCCGATGCTCAAACTGCTTATTAATCCTTTTTGTTATTTTCTTCATAGAGGTATATTAAAAAAACTATCTATTACTGTTTTAAACCCCATATATAGCAGCCCTTAAATGCATCTTCACCAATCTCCGTAACGTTTTCAGGGAGAGATTCATTTTTCAAATTACACCAAAAGAAAGCACGATCTCCAATGGATCTCAGTTTTTCACACCTACGTAAACCAACATCTTCCAGATTATAGCAATCTTCAAAAGCACTTTCACCAATCTCTGTAACGTTATAAGGAATAATTGCATATATCAATTTTTTACAATAATAAAAGGCATTTTGCCCAATGGATTCCAAATTGCCACATCTGCCCATATATACATTTTCCAAATTGATACATTGATAAAAAGCACCTTCACCGATAGCCATAACATTTTGAGGAATAGTTACGGATGTCAGTTTTCCACAATCAGCAAAAGCACGATCCCCTATGGATTCCAGTTTGTTACACCACTCATATTTATCACCAATGATTTCCAGTTTTCCATCCTCTTCAAAATCAACTTCTTTCAAATTTGCGCAGTTCTGGAAAGCACCATCACCGATAGCCATAACTTTCCTCGGAATAGTTATTGATGTCAATTTTACACAATCAGCAAAAGCACGATCCCCTATGGATTCCAGTTTGTCACAACAGTCTAAATCAACTTTTTCCAAGTTTGCACAGTTCTGAAAAGCGCCATCACCGATAGCCATAACGCTTTTAGGAATAATAACAAATGTCAACTTTGTACAATCAGCAAAAGCATTATTCCCAATGGATTCAAGATTGTTACACCTGTCAAAATCAACTTTTTCCAAATTTAAGCATTGACAAAATGCACCTTCACCGATATCGATAACGTTTTCAGGAATAGTTATATGTGTCAAATTTTTACAATCTAAAAAAACGCGACACCCGATTTCTTTTACACTATTTCCCAAAATTGCTTCTACTATCGGCGAATGTTCAAATAGCGATTCAGAGATTATTGAACAATTCAATAACACTTTTTCCAAATTGGTGCAACCAGAAAAAGCAGATTTACCAATATGGGTAGCGTTTTGGGGAATAGTTACTGATGATATTTTTTTGCAATTACGAAAAGCATTATCTCTTATGGATTCCAATTTGTAACACCTTTCCAAACAAACTTTTTCAATATTTGCACAAGAACAAAAAGCACTTTCACCAATCTCCGTAACACTTTCAGGAATAGTCGCAGACAATAAATTTGTACAATATGCAAAAGCACGATCCCCTATGGACTCCAGTTTGATACACCTGCCAAAATCAACCTTCTCCAAATTCTCACAATTAGAAAAAGCGGCTACACCAATCTCCATAACGTTTTCAGGAATAGTTACTGATGTCATTCTTTTACAATGGGCAAAAGCACGATACCCAATGGACTCCAGTTTGTTACACCGGCCTACATCAACTGTTTCCAAGTTTTCACAATTAAAGAAAACACTGCCCTCGATTCTTTCTACACGATCTCCCAATATGACCTCTTCTATCGGTGCACCATTAAATATAGATGAAGGGATTATTGGACAATTTAATAACGCTTTTTTCAAATATTTATAATTTGAGAAATACCGTTCCTTGATCTTTTTCACAGTATCACCCAACACAACCTCTTCTATCGGTGCATTCTCAAATAGTGATTCAGGGATTATCGGACAATTCAATACCACTTTTTTCAAGCTTGCACACCCCCAAAAAGCAAGTTCACCAATCTCCGTAACCTTTTTAGGAATAGTTACAGATTTCAATTTTATGCAATCAGAAAAAGCGCGATACCCAATGGATTCCAGTTCGTTACACCTGCCTAAATCAGCTTTTTCCAAATTAATGCATTGATAAAAAACAAAGTTATCAATCTTTGTGACGTTTTCAGGAATAGTTACAAACATCAAATCCTTACAATTGTAAAAAGCTTTACCCCCAATGGATTCCAGTTTAATACACTTGCATAAATCAACTATTTCCAAATCTTCACAATTACGAAAAGCATTATCCCCAATGGATTTCAAATTGATACACCTGCCTAAATCAACTTTTTTCAATTTAACACAATTAAAAAAAGCCATCTTCTCGATGCTTTCTACACTTTCTCCAAATATAACCTCTTCTATAGGTGCACCATTAAATAGAGAGGCAGGGATAATTGGACAATTCAATAACACTTTTTTCAAATTAGCGCAATCATGAAAAGCAAATGCACCAATCTCCATAACGTTTCCTGGAATAGTTACAGATGTCAGATTTTTACATTTTGTAAAAGCAAGCTTTTCGATTTTTTTAACACAGGACGGAATGATAATACTTATAATGTCAGAATAACCTATGCCAAAATATCCACAAATTAGTGCTGCGTTTATTGTGCTCTCCGAAAACTCTTTGCAAACAGTTCCATTGACTATAAGATACTGATCTTCTGTTTTACCCAAAAATCCATCCATAGTCGTATGACTATCCTCACTATGCTTCGGCGATTGTACTGAAGTATCTTCTTTAACTACAATCTCTTTTGCAATTCCAAGTACCTTGTTTATTTCTGAGACAAGAGATGGATTGCTCATAACCGCCTTTTTAACTTCTATTAAGGTATTGGCACCATTACGAATAGCTTTATCAATTTCTTTGGCGTTTTCGACAGCTATCTTCCAAGCTTCCTTAGCTGCTGGAGAAGAATTCTTAAGAGCTCGAGCAATCTCTAGATCATCAATTAATTTTTGTTTTAAACTTCTTACTTCATTGTCCATAATCCTTATTTTTTTTATTTCTGTTTCAAGTTACGCTGCTAACGCCATAAGGACAACAATGATCAAAAATATCCAAATGATAACACTTAAGCATGAGCCCCAGCCTTTAAAAAGAAGATCGATCACTGCTCCAAGCCCCTTTAAAATCAATCCTAACAATCCGCCTGCTACAAAGAAGAATATAATTAAGACGATGATTCCTATAATTCCCAGTATCTCCATTTCTTACTATTTTTTTGTTTCTTTGGCATAATATAGTAACTTTCCGAGAGAAATTCAAAAATCGGAGGAACTTTTTTCGGATTTTACTCAATATACTCGTACCATTGTATTATCGTCTAGAAGTTTCTTCAGATTTGGAGCCTCAGGATCCCGACTATTGAGAACAGACTTCCAAAGCTCTTGATACTTGATTCCAATGATATCTATTGTGCCGATGATATCACGGAAACTCCAATCCTCATAGACCATGAAATCAAGGTTTTTCTTGAACTTATCCTTCTGTTCATTAATCCTATGTAAGCCTTTGTTGATATCTTCAATTATAGAATCGAACGGAAACTCTGCTACAGCTGTCAACGTTACCTGAAGAGATTCTTGTACATCTCTTTCTTTAGAGGCATCGCGACCAGAGCATTCAGCCAATGCCTTACATTCATTCTCTATTATCTCCCATAATTTCCCGCAAAGAGAATAGAGCGAGCGTAGACGAATATGATTTGCCAAATTACTCTGTGCTTTAACATCATCCAGTTCCTTAAAACTATCTGGCAATTGTTTCCTGCATTCTGGCAACAACTCCACGATGCATCTTTGTACCTCAGACATTTTCTTTACGCATTCTGTAGCCTGAAGCCATAACTCTTGCTGATCCACCTCCATTATTTCTTTTAATGTATGGGAATACGAAAGCTTAATGTCTTTATTAATCTTTAGTGCCATAACCAATATTATTAATGTATAACGTTACATTCTAGTTACCTCAACATAAAGACAGCTCTGGTCTGGAACAAATCAGACCAGAGCTATAGACTGTTACTTAGATGAGACATTGCCATTCTTATTACGGATATAAGTATGGCGAGTTGTCTCGATTACCACATCTTCGCCTCTTGATGTTACATCAAGGATTCTCTCTCCATTAGGAGCCGACCACAAATGACTGTAACTAGACGAACCGACTGGTGCTCTCTGAAGTTTCTTCTCATCCTTAGGATCAATGCGGAAAAGCCAATTTCCTGCTTTACACTCTCTTGCCATAATAAAATATCGTTTATAAAAAGAAAAAATCGCTTCATAAGAAATATGAGTGGGACATAACTGCCCCACTCTTTTGGCACTTTCATTGCTATCATGCTGATATCGCTGTATCGGTACCAAGTGTATCACTGTAATCGGTACCATGCTAGCGCTGCAATCGGTACCGTCCGTATCGCTGCAAACGGTACCATGATCATCGGCTCTGCCTAACTGGGTGCAAAGATAACTATTTTTTCTTTTTCTGACGCATAGATTCTCCTTTTAATTCAATTTTATTCGCATTTGACACCAATCTGTCCATGATGGCATCGGCCAGAGTGGGATCTCCGATGTAGTCATACCATTTATTAATAGGTAGCTGAGAGACGATGATAACGGACTTCCTCTCATACCTCTCCTCCAGTATCTGTAGCATGGCCAGACGTGTGTTTGTGTCCATAGGTTGCAGTCCGAAGTCATCGAGTATAAGCAGGTCATTCCGCTCAAGTGAAGTAATCATTTTCAGGAAGGTGCCATCGAGCTTGCTGAGTGCCACCTTCTCTACGAAGCTGTTCATATTGAGGTAAGCCGTCCTGTATCCAAGCATACATGCCTGGCGCCCTAAGGCGCAGGCAAGAAAAGACTTTCCACATCCACACTTGCCCTGTATGAGCAGGTTCTCGTGGCGTCGTATAAAGGAGCAGTCTGCAAGTGCTGCAAGATCGTCCTTCGTAAAGTTGCGGTCCGTGCCGCAGATAATGTCCTCTATCAGTGCAGTATATCTCAGACGGCTTGTCTTTAGATACATTTCCGTTTTCCGATTCCTTCTGTCCTGAGCTTCTGCCTCTGCCAGTCTGGCTATTGTCGCTTCCATTGCTGGGCGGTTCTGTACTGGCAGACTGAGGATTGACTCAAAGGCATCTGCCATGCCCTTGAGTTTGAGTCCTCTGAGTTGTATAACGGTTTCTTGTGAGTTCATAATTGTAAGTCTGATGTTAGATGTTAAATGCTTCTGCGCCCCTTAC
>JAEEGL016441644.1_pt1 | contig 12742 bp, 13 predicted proteins | sample 9134231 | NCBI WGS metagenome assembly JAEEGL01 (sample SAMN16246548, study PRJNA631951) | gut metagenome | biome: gut microbiome; feature: rumen; material: fiber-attached | host: Bos | place: Iran: Karaj | collected 2018-10 | reverse complement strand
TAGTCACTTTCCAGAGTGAGGTTTTTGAGGACGATGTTGCATGAACCCATCAGTTCCATGAGTTCGCGGCCCTTTTCGCTCTTCATGTTTGTTCCGTGACCTTTGATTACCGTGTCACTGTATGAAGAAGAATCACCACGGATTGTGATTGAAGCCGAACCGTTATAGTTGATATAGTTTTCGTTGTAAGTTCCCTTTGGAATTACAATTGTGTAGCTTCCAGATGAGCCTACAGCAGCAAGTGCACTCTTGATTGAACTGTATGTTCCGGTTGCACTGCTTCCTTTGTAAAGAGTGATTTTTGTTACAGAAGAAGAACCTGAAGAAGATGAACCTGATGATGACGAACCTGATGAAGAACTGCCCGAAGAACTTGAACCTGATACAACAATTGAATAAATGTTAATGGCAGAGCCTTTTGAATAAACATAGAAAGTTCCTGCAGCAGTTGTTGTATAAGTTAATGATGTAGCTGATGTTCCAACTGTCTTTGAAGCAACTACAGAAGAACCGTTTGAAATCTGTAATGTCCTGTCGGCACCTGCATTAGCAACTACAGTGATTGTATCGCCCTTTGATGCACTGAACTGAATTGCACGGTAAGTTGGTTTTGCACCGTTAAATCCACCCTTAAGGTCGATAGCTTTTGAATACGAAGTTCCACTGTAAGAAATAGAACTTGACTTTACGTTTACAGGTTTATCTGATGTTGCAAGAATTGTAAAACTGCCAGAGGTTTTATTGCTTGTAAGCGTACCTGTTGAAAGGCTGGATACAGACAGAGTTGCACCGCGTGATTCAGCCCCGCCAAAATCGTTAGTAGCTCCATCTGTTACGAGATTGCTACAACCTGCGAAAACAAGTGCCAGAACAGCAAGCACTCCTATCATGAATTTTAAGTTTGTTTTCATATTTCACCTCGCCTATGATAAAAAAAACAAATCAAATGAACAAATGACAAAACAAAAGAAGATTTAGCATATGTTCAATATTCCATACATCCTACATTAAAATATTAAGGTGGTTTTAAGAAATTTTTCTGATACTTTATTGCACTTTTATGATAAATTTTTGTTCTAGCTGTAAAAAACGAAACAACTTCTAATAATATCTTGCTATTTTTATTAAAATATCAACACATTTTTTATTAATTCTAATTCTTTTTTTAATTTTGATTTTAGCTTTACACAGACTAAATTCCCGCTGCTCCGGGCAAAAAAAACTCCCAGGCGCGGACTGTACCTCCAAAAATTGACTCCAACTTTTGAATGACACATCAGCATCGCCTGGGAGCGATTAGTTTTAAACTGCTACAGCTTAGTTGCTTGATTTGTCGCTGTCGCAGGACATATTGTTATTTCTGATTACTGCATCAATATCCCATACAGAAGAATTTGTGCTGAAACTTCCGCTTGTTGATACCATGCGGTTAAGAATTGCTTTGCGTCCATTGTATTCTCTTGAAACAATTGACGAAGAAAGTGTTCCGATAGAACCCATCTTTGAGCCAAACTTAGATGCAGCACTTGAATCCAGCTTCCAGCCAATGTACTGCTGATTGCTTGTTCCCATAGCAGCAGATTTTGCACAGGCACCAGCAAAGCCACTTCCGCTGAAAGTACAGCCAACTACAGCACCCTGGTTGTAATAATTCGAGTTGGAACCCCATGGATTTCGGAACAAATAAGTTGTCTGTCCGCTTGTTCCCTGAATTGTACAGTTGAATAAAACAACTCCTTTTCCAATTTTGCTTGCTTTAGTTGCACGAGGAGCCATGATGTAAGATTCGTGGTTTGAAGCACCTTTATCATAAACGGATACAATCTTGCATTTTTCGTAAAGTGCTACTACACCACTTGATTCCATCCAGATAAAGTCTGTATCGCCTTCAACATCACATTTGTAGAACCATGCTTTTCCAGTTGTACGCATTGTATCCTGATGTGATTTGAAAGAACAATTGTATGCTGCCAGAGTTCCTGTTGAATCAAAGCCCAGTACTTCTGCCTGACTGTTGCCGTTCTTTGCACGATCCCAGTTACTAACCAGACTCAAGTTCATCAGAACAATGTTACATTTTCCCTGAAGTTCCATCAGTTCGCGGCCCTTTTCACGGTTCATGTCTTTTCCACGACCTTTGATAATAACATCAGAACCATAAGAAGCTGATGTATCGCCACGAATGGTAATTGAAGCACTTCCGTTGTAATTTATATAGTTTTCGTTATATGTACCTTTTGGAATCACAATTGAATAACTTCCAGAAGAACCAACTGCATTCAAAGCACTCTGAATTGTGCTGTATGTTCCAACCTTGCTTGAAGATTTGTACAGAGTAATTTTTGTAACTGAACCTGAAGAAGAACTAGATGATGATGAGCCTGATGATGAGGAACCAGAAGATGAAGAACTGCTGCTTGTTACAACAATTGAGAAAATACTGATTGCGCTGGATTTTGAATAAACATAGAAGGTTCCGCTGGCTGTTGTTGTATAGCTCAAAGATGTTGCAGAAGATCCAACTGTTTTAGAAGCTACAATAGACGAACCATTAGAAATCTGTAATGTCCGGTCGGCAGCAGCATTTGCAATTACAGTGATTTTATCACCTTTTGCAGCACTGAACTGTATTGCCCGATAAGTTGGTTTAGTTCCATTAAAACCGCCTTTTAGGTCGATTGCTCTTGAATATGAAGTTCCATTATAAGAAATTGAACTTGATTTTACATTTACAGGTTTTTCTGATGTAGCTAAAATTGTAAAACTGCCAGAAGTTTTATTGCTAGTCAATATTCCTGTAGAAATACTTGATACAGACAAAGTTGCACCACGTGCAGCAATGTCGCCATTGTCAATTGCAGTATCACTCACAATGTTACTGCAACCTGTGAAAGCCAGTGCTAAAACAGCAAGCACGCCAATCACAAACCTGAAAGTCTTTTTCATTTTGTACCTCTTTTTTGTATATGAATACTTTTTCAATTGAACAGTACAACAAACAACAACATTTTGCACATGTTCAATATTTCATATAACCGTATTTTAATATTAAGATATTTTTGAAAAAGTTTTCTGATACTTTATTGCACTTTACTGATAAATTTTTGTCTTGTCTATAAAATTTGAAACAAACATTAATAATATGTTGTAAATTTTTATAAAATTTTAGCACATTTTTTTATCAATTCTTAATTATTTTTTAAGAAGCTTTTTTATACCCTGCAATGCCAGACTGGAACAGCAAGAGCCGCACTAAAAGGCATTTCCTTTGTAAAATCAGGAAGCCAGCCGGTATCCTCATCAAGTTCCTGATAGAATAAATGTGTAAAATCATAAGTTTCGATTAATGTACGGATTTCTTCAAAATCTTGTTCGGTCAAAAGTCTGTTTTGAAAACTAGTTAAAGCACTTTGTCTGAAAGTTTTTTCATCCGCATTGTCGCCCTGCACCTTTACGGGCGTATACTGACACATCAGTGAAATACATGCACTTTTATCTGTCCCATCTGGAGCTGTTATATTATCTGCATGCTGTTTTAGCCAGTCCAGAACCAGTTTTGTATCCGAAATGCGTCCCGGCAAAATCAGATGGCGGACTATTACGCCGGAAAGCATTTTTTCTGTAACAGGAGGGGCATCTCCGCTTCCGGGAATTTTATACGGCTTATCCAGTTTGAGGAATTTTTTTTGTGAATGTTCTATCATCCAGCGTATAGCCTTTTTGGCAACCTTCGGATAATCAGCAGCTTTAAAAACCGCTTCGCTCATCATCGGATTAAGGGTTTTTAAATCCGGAAGCCAGATATCCACAAGGCCGTCCAGCATTTCCAGTGCTTCTGTTGTTTCGTAACTTGAAGTATTCCAGCAAACCGGAATAGCCAGCCCCTGCCGCCTGGCTTCTTCCAGGACTGCTGCAATCGCCGGAATTGCATGACTTCCGGTAACAATGTTGATATTCTCAGCACCTTCTGCTTCAAGTTTCAGACACAGTTCTGCACCCTTTTCGACTGATACTGTTTCGCCATAACCATGTTGTGAAATCTGATAATTCTGACAAAAAGCACATCTTAAATTGCAGCCGGTAACAAAAATTGTGCCGCTCCCACCCCGGCAGGTCAAAGGCGGTTCTTCTCCAAAGTGCCTTGTAGCCACCGCAAGTCTTAAAGCTGAAGTTTCCCTGCAAAAACCAGTTTTCCCGGAAAATCTGTCCACTCCACAATTTCTTGGGCACAAATTACAATTTTTGTATGCATCAGTCTTCATAGTATAATTATAACATAAAGAATAAATTGTGTCGCTTTATAAAAAAAACACCACCGGTTTCCTTTGTGCCGGCGGTGTTAAGCTGATTATCATGTGCGGACTTTCTCCTGATATTTTTCAGAAGTCCCGCAGTTTTTTTCAGTACAAACCGAGGAGTAAATCTGTACTGAAGTTTTCATTACCCTTTATGCTGTAATCGCAATCCGTTTAACCTGAGTTTCCGGTTTACGTGGAATTGTTACAGTTAAAAGTCCGTTTTTGAATCCGGCAGAAACTTTATCGCTGTCAATATCATCAGGCAATGTAAAGCTTCGGCTAAAATAATATCCATGGCGTTCATGAATCAGGAAGTTGTTTTCCTTACGATGCTTTTTGTCTTCAGCTTCTTCTTTTTCTGCTTTCTCTTCTTTTTTAGCAGCAATTGTTAAAACGCGGTCTTTAAGATTGATGTCTACATCATTTTCAGAAAGTCCTGGAAGTTCCATATCAAGGACATAGTCATCTTTTTTTTCAACCACATCAACTCTTGGCATATATCCGCCTCGAGAACCTTCAATCATCGGGTCATTGCCCATTCCGCAAAAGTTTCTGTCAATTACATCAAAAAGATCTGATGTAAACCGTGGATTAAAGAAAGATAATGTATTCATATTGTGCCTCCAAATATGGTTAATTAAAGTTTTATTTTGTCAGGCAGGTTCAACTGAACTTTTTTTGCCTGACACAAACTATTATGCATTTTACGTGCCAACTTCTGATTTTTTCCGCAAATTTACTTAATTTATCAAAATTTAACGCTTTTTGTTCAAAAACAGCTTACATAATTACTGATACAAAGTCTTTCTGGGGCTTACATGGGTCAGGGTAAACCCGCCAGTACATTCTGGGGCTTAAACGGGTCAGGGTAAATCCGGTACAAAAGCACCTAAAAAAGGCGTTTTTTTATCTTCAGAAGTGAAAAATATGCCATTTTGTCCTGTTATGTCAAAATTACACACTTTAACTGTGTCAAAATTACTCAGTTATCAGTTGTCGGTTAAGGAATTATCTGCTAAAATGACTTCATGACAGAAAATCTCATAAAATTCTGGTATAAATTTCTTGACCAGTATAAAATTGATAAAAACACTCTTTGTTCTGGCGAATTAAACTTTGGAACAGATCCTGAATCTTCTGCCTTTTTTTTACAACTGGTTTTAACAGGCCAAAAAACAATCAGTTTTAACGCTCTCGATTCATACAAAATTGACAATGAAGCAATTCCTCAAGCTGATACCTGGTATATTCTTACCGATTTTTCGAATAATCCAAAAGGCATTGTTCATTTTACTGATGTTCAGATTTTACCATTCAACGCAATTACCTGGGAACTGGCACAAAAAGACGGAAGCTGTTCTTCAATAGAAGAATGGCGTTCCTTTCAGAAGGAATTCTTTGAAGATGATGGCGATTTAATGGGATACGAATTTTCAGAAACTCTTCCTGTTGTCTGTGAAAAATTTTCATTTTTCAAAGTAGACTGATTCTTGTACATATCCGTCTTATAGATTATCCTATCCTTATGCGTTCAACTGGACATGCAGATTTACCTTTACACGGCGGAATTGTTCCAAAATGGCTTGCTGACCGGATGTGCTATCTGGGAACTCAGATAACCGAAGCCTTAATTCTGAATTTTGGCAAACAGGAAGTTTTACGCAGATTAAGTGATCCGTTGTGGTTTCAGTCTTTTGGTGCCGTAATGGGAATGGACTGGCATTCTTCCGGAATTACTACAAGTGTAATGTATGCTCTGAAGCGGGGATTAAACCCAAGAGCGCATGAACTCGGAATTGTTGTTTGTGGCGGACGCGGAAAATATTCCAGAAAAACTCCTGATGAACTGAGGTTTCTGTCTGATGCAACCGGGTTACCAGGTGACAGCCTGATACGTTCCAGCAAATTATGTGCAAAAATCGATAATACAGCCATTCAGGACGGCTTTCAATTATATCAGCACAATTTTATCCTTTCAGATGAAGGCGACTGGACAATTGTGCAGCAGGGGATGAATGTGGAACAAAAAGCTGCCCGCCGATATCACTGGTCATCTCTTTCACTTAAACCTGAAGCAGATAAAGAAGCTTACCTGAATAATCCTCATACTGGGGTCGTCGGAGATAATTCAGGAAAAATCCTTAATCTTGCCGCTAGTGAAGCAAAACCAACCCGAGCAACAATTCTAGATATTTCTCACGAAAATCCAGAGCGCATTTTAAAAGAATTACATTATTTTTCTGAAAAACCACAGCAACTACATACAGCAGAAACCTTCGACAGTTTGAAAAGCCGAAACATCATCCTGCCGGAACATCACGAAGTTCGTGCCGAAGACGTAAACCTAAAACGCCTCGGTGCAGTTCTTGCCACAGCTTACGAAAATCAGAACCAGAATTTTGAAGAGCTACTTTTAACTCCAGGTCTCGGCCCCAGAACTTTGCAATCACTAACTTTAGTAAGCGAAGTAATATACGGAACACCTTCCAGATTCACTGATCCTGCCAGATTTAGTTTTGCACACGGCGGAAAAGATGGTCATCCGTTTCCTGTTCCACTTAAAGTATATGATGAAACAATTCGTGTAATGGGACAGTGCATTGAAAAAGCAAAACTCGGCTACAAAGAAAAAACTGACTGTTTAAAACGCTTACATGAAACTGCTGCCCAGATAGAAAAAAACTGTGATCCTGATGCCGACTTTGATAAAATCATCCAGCACGAAAATGAACATTCAAAAGAATGGGGTGGAAAAACCTGTACCTGATAAAAATTGCTTAAAATATGATTGTTTACAATTAAATTGTAATAAAAGTACTTGACTTCCAGCAAAACTTTTGTTAATTTCTTTTTAGGATATTTTATCCGGATACAGGAGAAGCTTATGCAGATAAATCAAACAAATTTCAAAAGCGAAGTATTAGATTCAGACAAAACTGTTCTTGTCGATTTTTATGCGGACTGGTGTGGACCTTGCCAGATGTTCGGTCCAATTATTGAAGAAGTTGCCGCAGAGCATCCTGAATTAAAAGTCTGCAAAATTAATGTTGATGATAATCAGGATATAGCCTCAGAATACGGCATTATGAGTATTCCTTCACTTATTGTCTTTAAAAATGGAAAAGTTACAAATCAGAGTGTCGGAGTTATTCCTAAAGAAAAAATACTTGAGCTTCTTGCTTAATATTTATTCTGCCAATTATGAGTTTGACACAAAATACCCCTGATTTTAATGAAGGATTACTTACACAAAGCGATAAAGATGAAATGCTATCCAGCAATATTATCGAAAATCCTTTTTTTAAGTCCATAGCTGACAACGACCTCAAAAAACTTCTGTCCTTTATTTTTGAATGTGACAAAATCAAAAACATATTCCGCAGAAATCTTATAATTGATGGAAGCCGCCACGAAAATGATGCTGAGCATTCGTGGCATCTTTCCCTCATGGCTATACTGCTACTGGATTATTCTACAGAAAAAAACATCAGTCTGGAACATGTATTAAAAATGGTAACTGTTCACGACATGGTTGAAATTTATGCCGGAGATACCTTTGCCTATGATACGGCTGGCATCAAAAATAAAGAACATAATGAAAAACTTGCTCAAAAAAAATTATGTTCACAGCTTCCCGAAGAACAGGCAAAAGAACTTAAGGCTTTATGGAATGAGTTTGATTCCGAAAGCACTCCAGATGCCAGATATGCTGCCGCTATTGATCACTTGCAGCCGTTTACTCACAACGTTCATACAAACGGCTACACCTGGATTGAAGGGCATGTAACAGAAAGTCAGGTGCGAAAACGGATTAGAATAGCTGAAGAAATTTTTCCATCACTTATCCCATGGATTGATGAACAGATAAAACATGGTATTTCACAAGGCTGGATAAAACATGACTGATATCCAGAGTTTTTCTGATATTTAATTAGTGGTTTTTGCCATAAGTTTAGAAAGGTTCATCAAATCTGTTAATTTCATTAATGCTAAGCCAGAAGCTTCATCACCTAAAAGTACAAGTTCTGTATCTGTATCTAAACCAAATATTTTTCGTGCTTTTTCAGGAATAACAATCTGTCCATTTTCATCTATCTTTACTGTGCCAAAAAAATGTTTTCCTTTAGGTGGTACCTCAAGTCCAAAGTTATCCTGCTTTTCATAATTCGCCAGATCATCCAGACTGACACCAAAAATTTGAGCCATTTTACGGCATTTTTCTAAATCAGGACTTGTTTCTCCTGTTTCCCATTTTGCAATAGACTGACGGGATATTCCTAATTTTTCTGCCAGCTCTTCCTGAGTCAGATGATGCAGTTTTCGTAAGTTAATCAAATTTTCTTTGAACATAAAATTCCTAAAATCAATTATAAATCTATTTTTTCAAATTTTCTTTGTGCAACTTTACAACTACATATTGTCATTATAACATAAAAAACTAAACTGATACAGAAAATTATTAACTGTTCTTTTTTGTGTACAAAACCGGTTTCATTTACATATTCCAGTCCAGGTAAATAATGTATTATTTCTGAAAGCAAAACAACCAAAAGCGAAATTACTATAAAGAAAATAAAGGGTTTTGCAAAATAATAACCCGTTGAAAAAAAGCCTCTAACAAAAATTAAATTGAAGAACATAAAAAGCAAAAGTACATATGAAATAAAAAAAAGATTCGCATTTTGAAGAGGATTCGTTATGTATACTTCTGTATCTTTCAGTACTATCATTCTAAAAAAAGTAAAGCCAAGCATAAGCAAAAGTGCAATTATCTGAATAAAAGCAACAAAGATAAATCTGGCTGTTACTACGTCTTTTTTTGAAATTGGTAATAATACTGAATAAATTATATCATTGCTTTCCCTACTGTTTTGAAACGTATAAAAAATTCCAAGACATACAAAAAAAGCGCTTATACAAATAGGATACCCGGGAATAAATGTCATAAATGAAAATACGATAAATAAAAAACTAATTGGAGAAGCTGCAAGTTTCATTTCCTTTTTCAAAAGTTTTGCAAAATTATTTTTTCTGTTAAACACGAATATCCTCCTTTTCAGTTTTCAACATATAATCATCAAGGCTCATTCCAATTTTTTCGATTCTATCTGAAAACAAAATGCTGCCGTTTTTGATATAAGTAATGGAATCAGCACATCTATCCAAATCTGTTGTGATATGAGATGAAAACAAAATAGAAATTCCCTTTGCTTTTAACTGCAAAAAAATATCCAGCAATTCAGAACGCGAGATTGGATCAAGACCACTTGTTGGTTCATCCAGAATCAGTAATTCTGATCTATGAGAAAGTGCAAGCGAAATTGAATATTTAACTTTCATTCCTTCAGAAAGTTCTTCCGGAGTTTTATTTTCATCTAGTTTAAAAACTTCCAGATAATGCTTCCAGGCTTCTTCATCCCACTGAGAATAAAAGCTTTTTGTTACCAGAGTAATATCTTTGATTTTCTTTTTTTTATAATATCCTGTTGCACTGACTACATATCCTATTTTTTGCTTTATCTCATCTTCATTACCAGAAAATGGCTTTCCAAAAAATTCTATGGAACCAGAATCAGGATGTACCAGATTAAGAATAGACTTTAACGTAGTTGTTTTTCCTGCACCATTTCGACCGATGAATCCCATAATGGAACCTGATTCTAAAGTAAAAGAAACATTTTTAAGCTTGAAGGCAGGATAAGACTTACACAATGAATCAACTTTTAAAACAATCATTGCTTTCTCCTCTATACTAAAGTTTAGGATTCTATAATAGTGTCGTCAATCAACAAATTTTAACATTCAAAGATTTTTTATGTTAAAAAAAGTTGCATTACAAGTTCATCATTATTATTAGTGCCCGGGATAAATGTATTTTGCCCGCTGTAAAAAAGGGAAGAGTTTTTTAAGACTGACTTCAAGCTCTGATTCGTTTCCGCCATATAAATCTGTTCTGCCGTAGCAACCGGGAGCAAAAAACGTGTCGCCGGTAAAAAGTATTTTTTCATCAGCATTATACAGACAGATGCTTCCTCTGGAATGTCCCGGTGTGTATATTATCTGCCAGTTATTACAAATGATGCCACCGTCACAAAGTTCCCGGTCTAAAGGCGGCACATCAGTCTTCAGGATAAACGGCGCTAAGTCCGGAAGTTCCTGTACGTGGGTGACAAAAGAATTTTTTCCATATAAATGTTTTTCTTTTTCATGTGCCATAATCAGCATTTCCGGATATGCTGTCTTTAATTCCCTTAAGGCACCCACGTGATCCGGATGTGCATGAGTAAGCACGCAGACTTTCGGTTTTTTATGCATATTTTCAATTGCGGCGTTTATTTCCAGAAAATCTCCGCCCGGATCTATAACCAGCAATTCTGTTTCACTTAACGGGTAAAAGTATGTATTTGTTGCTATCGGTCCGGAACAAATTCCTGTCACTCTTTCCATACAAATCACTCTGCTCTTTTGGTTTTTCTTATGACACAAAAAAACCGTGCCTTAACAATTATATTAAAGCACGGTCTCTTTTCGCAATAACTTGCAAAGCTTTTTAACTAAAGCTGATTAGTCACCTACGTATCCGCTTGATACATTTTCCGGTATAGCTTCTGTATTTAATCCTGCTTCTTCATCTGAATATGTCTGATTTTCAAAAGAATCGTTCTGTGAAGCACCCTCCATTTCCAGTTCATCTTTTTTGCGGGAATAACTTACCTGAAGCGGACGTCCGCGATAAGTTGTACCATTCAATGCAGTAATGACTTTTTCTGAATCTTCTGCAAAGAGCTGCACAAAAGAATAATTATCGAGAACCCGGATATCTCCGATTCTGTCGCGTTCCAGACCTGCACCTGAACAAATCAGATGAATTAAGTCACGTGGAAAAACACGACGATTACGGCCAGCACTGATAAAAATAGTTGCTGCAAGGGCTTCATCAATTACAGTTCGGCGACGTGCTCTTTCTTCTGTGTTTTCTTCTGAATTAAACTGACGCCGCGGTGCATTTTCATTTGCACGAAAATGTTCATTTCTGCGATCGCGGCGACCACGAAAACCTTGCGATGCATTTTTAGCAAGCAAAGCTGCAACATACATCCTCAATGTAAACGGAACATTCTTTTTGAACAGTTTTTTATACTGATTCAAAACCAGTGGATCTTCTTCTGTTTTTACGCGCTGAACCGCATCCTGCAGAAAGGCGACCAGACGGCCCTCATCAATCTCGTTGTTGTGATATCCCATACTACAACACTCCTAAAAAAAATAAATAAAATAACGGCACAAAACAAAAAATCAGTTGCCGTTTGAAACCAGTTTTAAAACATAGCCTGAACCATAACGTTCAAAACCACATTGTAAAAGTACATGAACAAACCCATCAGGTAAAAGCATATTCGAAGCAACAAGTCTGGAAACTTTTTCGCTTTCTGCTTTTTCAATCAGTTTTTCAAGCATGGCTTTTCCAATTCCAAGTCCACGATACTCTTTTTCTACAAAAATCATTGAAATAATTCTTGCATTCAGATTTTCTGAAGCACTTTTATTCATTTGTGCAGTGGCAGCAAAATCGCCTGCCGGAGTTTCTGCCACAATATAAACAGGTCTTGTTTCTGGAGGACACACATTCATCTTAATCCATAAATCCGCAAAAACTCCGCCAGAAATCTTATCATCAAAATTTTTTCTAAAATAGCTGGCTGTTTTCTGTACTGCTTCATTAATATTCTGCATGTCTTTTTGTTCTGCATCTCTAAAAACAAAATCGTCTAAAACTGCTTCCGAATATTCTTCAATTTCAAAATTTAATCTTTCCAGATGCCAAGTTTCCCGCAAGTCATTGTACCATTCACGGATAACCTTTTTCATTTGTGAATCTTTGTAATTATACCAGTTTTTTTCTACTTCAGGATACTGTAAAAGAACATTTTTAAATCCGCGGAAAACACCTTTTCCTGCCTGAAGCACTGCTGAAAGTGCCTGCTTTGCCGGCGGGTTACGTAAGTTTCCGACAAAATGTTCCATCAGTCTGAAACCGTCTATAGAAGTCCATTCCGGTAAACTGTAATATCGTTCTCCATTATCTGCTGAAATATCATCCTGCGCAGAACCAGAGTCAAATTCTCCGTATTCCTCGAAACTGTCCTGAGCTACAACTTCACATTTTGCTGAATCAAACAAAAAGTCTCCATTCTGATTTTCCATGTAAAAGAGAATGTCATCAATTGCCGCATCTGTAAGCTCAAACTGCATTTTTCTGTTACCAAAACTATATCTCAGATCTTTTTGTAATAATCCTGCTGACCAGACCATAATCAACAGCTTCTTTTGCAACAAGCCAGTAATCACGGTCAGTATCTTTAGAAACCTGTTTCAATGACTTACCGGTTTCCTCGCTGATTATTTCATTGATTCTAATCCGGGTCTTTTCAATTTCTGCAGCC
>JAEEGL015182714.1_pt1 | contig 12742 bp, 12 predicted proteins | sample 9134231 | NCBI WGS metagenome assembly JAEEGL01 (sample SAMN16246548, study PRJNA631951) | gut metagenome | biome: gut microbiome; feature: rumen; material: fiber-attached | host: Bos | place: Iran: Karaj | collected 2018-10 | reverse complement strand
TGTGGTAGAAGAAATCGTCCCTGGCATTTCCGTTGAAATGCAAGCCCGTCAAACGCAAGCCAAGTTCATTGAGCTTCAGCGTCCCGCCTGTCTTGTTGGCAAAAACACGCCGCACCACCAGGCCCTCTGGCACTTCATCGACATACACATCGTCCACTATGCTATTCTCATACTGCATGACAATGTGCGTATGCCCAACCTGCCCCGCCTCCTGGCACTCAATTTTCGCAGGCTGTGTCTCCTGCCCTTCCAGCACAGCAAAAAACGCGGCGTCATTGATGCCGCACTGCAACTTGTCAAACACGGATGACTTCATTACTTTATTCTCCTATGACTATTCATGGTTCCAAACGGGCAACCGACTCATCCTTAACGCGGAGGCGCAAAGGCGCAGAGACTATTGCTTTTCCACAGATTCGCACAGATCATCTCAGATTTGCGTATGGTCTGCTGAAGCACTAAAGTAGCGCCGCGTCTCTGCCAGCAAAAAGCTTTGTCTTTTCCACTGTCCACTGTCCACTTTTCAATTGCACAGGCAGACGAATTATTTGATTGCATTAAGGCCTACAGCGGCTCCTGCTAGTTCGCCGACCTTTGGGCCAAGGGTGGTTATCACAAGTTGGCAGCAATCCATGAACTCGGGCCATGTGAACATGGGCAGATAGTGCTTCACCCTGTCCAGCATGAAGTCACCTGCATAATAGGCGGCAGTGCCCAGCACCACCATCTCTGGATTGAACGTGACCATCATTATGCCGATGCCCTGGGCCAGACGGCAGCATATCTCGTCCCACATCTCCACAGCAACTGGAATGCCCTGTTTCGCGCCTTCGCGCACCGCCTGGAAATTCAAGTTCTCCACCTTGCCATCGACGCCAGGCAACTTGTACATCGGAGATTCTGGATGATTGCGCAACTTCTCCTGTATGCGCAACGCCACATTGCGGCCACCGCAATATGCCTCCAGGCAGCCAGACAGGCCGCAGCCGCACATCGGGCCGCCAGGCTCCAGCACCAGATGCCCCATCTCGGCGCCAATGCCCTTGGCACCCGTCACCAGATGACCGCCAGTTAAAACCCCCGTGCCGACGCCTGTGCTCATGGTCACATACACCACATCCTTCTTGCCCTTGGCAGTGCCGAAGAACACCTCCGCCAGCACGCCTGCATTGGCGTCATTCTCCAAAATCGCCTTCAGGCCAAGCCCATTGGCCAAATCGTCGCGAATAGGCGCATTCTCCCACACAAGATTCGGGGAGCGAGTAATCAAGCCCCTCTCCATGTCCAGGGGGCCAGGTGCGCAAATGCCAATGCAGCTCAAGTCGCCCATTGACAAGCCCTGCCCCGCAACCAGTTCCTTCGCCAGGGCAATGACTTTTGCAATAACCTCTTCGTATGGTGCGCCTCCAGTGGGGACACGGCCATTCGCCAGCACATTGCCCTCCGTGTCCGCTATGCATACCGCTATCTTGGTGCCGCCTACATCCACGCCCAGAACTTTTGCCAAATCACTCATCATTATCTCCCTTTGTTTTTAGGACATATTCGCGCTTTGTTTTTAGGACATCTTCGCGGCAGGCCATTCGGCGCACGGGACGAAAGGGCCTGCAATTAGAATGGATGCCTCAGCGCCCAGGCCCTCATTCTCTTCACTATCTTCAAGGACGCCTCTATCGCCTCGCTGCGCTCATCGGGTCCCAGGTCGTTGCTTGAGCAAAGCCAGCTGGCCATATCGCTCAGCATATTGTCTTTAAGCCCTAGCGCGACTGTTGAAATCAAATCCAGTGCATTGACAAAGTCATCGGCGTCAGGATTGGCACAGTTCTCCTTCATCACCATAAGAAGCGCCTCTATGTTCTGGATCAAGAGAGCCACCTCCCTGAAAGAGAAGCGGCTGTCAAAATACTTGTTGAACGCACGGGACAGCTGGGCGCATTCCTCAGCCTCGCTCAATGCCTCAAAGTCAGGTATCATTTGTCTAGCTTTTCTTCCTGCTGGGAAGTTGTGAAATCCTTGATCAAAGGACGCTGCAGCATCTGCTCGTAGATGCGCACATACTCGTCTGCCGTGTTGTCATTGTTGAATGTGGCAAGCGCCTCATTCATCACGCGGGCGACTTGAATCTCCCGCTTTGGCAAGGGCAGCGCGTAGAACTGCATCGCCTGGTCCATCGCCCAGCGCAAGCCTGCCGAATCATGGTACTGGAAGACAAAGCCATTGCCTGTGCTCTGGGACAAGTCAAGATGCCTCACCGTGTCATGCAAGCCTCCCGTATCATAGACTATCGGCAGGCTTCCATATATCTGCCCAATCATCTGCGGCAGACCACACGGCTCAAAGCCCGAAGGCATGAGTATGAAGTCTGAACCTGCATAGCCCAGGCGGGACAGCCTTTCGTCAAAATGGCAGATTGCGACACGCTCGCCAAAGTTGTGGCGCTTGATTATGTCATCGAAATACTGGTAGAACGCGCCATTTGCCACGATGCCGATCTGCAAGTGCTGGTCCCAGTAGTCATGCACCACCTGGTACAGGATGTCCGTCAAAAGCTGCGGGCCCTTCTGAATGGGGTCAAGTCTTGATGGCCAGAAGAAGAGCGGCGCGTTGGGGTTCACCGCCAAGCCCAGCTGCCTCTGGAATTCCTGCTTGTTGGCACGCTTCTTCATGGCATGGTCCGCGGCGGTGTACTTCTCCACCAGGCTGTTGTCCGTGGCTGGATTGTAGTCGGGGTCGGGCGCATTGAGTATGCCGCGAGCGCAGCCTGCCTTGAATTTGTTCAGGATTTCCTGGCGTATCTGGGGCTGTATGAATGAATGGTATCCATCCACCATCTCATGCAGGAACGTGGGGCTCACTGTATTTATGAAGTGCGCGCCGAATATGCCGCTGGTCAGCAAATCCACCTTGTTGCCCGAACGGGATTCCTCGTAGTTCACTGGCGGACGCGAGAAATACAGCATCTGCCAGAACACGCCCGTGTCAATGCCGTGGTTGTCTATGTTCTCCAGCGTGGTTTCCTGGGTGTGGATGTTGTGCACAGTAAACAATGTGGGGATGCCCAGACGCCGCGCATAGCCAGGTATAAGACCCGTCATCCAGTCATTGCAGTGTATCAAGTCAGGATTAACGGTGGGAATGATGTTGTTGATGACCTCGCGCTGGAACACCAGGCTCATGTTCATCGAGTCTTCATAGTAGTTGGGATACACCTGGTCCCTGTAGTAGAACGTACGGTCCTCCGCCAGGTGTATCCTCTGTTCAGAACTGCCGCCTTCACGGTGAAGGGTCGCATTGTACTTCTCCAGCTTGGCGTCCAGCAGGTCCGTCACTTCCACGGGGAACAGCCTGCGGTAATGGGGCAAGGCAACATGCACGTCAACGCCCCGACTGAACAAGGAGGCAACCAACGACGCCGAAACATCAGCCATGCCACCAGCCTTGGCGGACAACTTGTTCGCGATGTTGCCCATCCCCGCAGGCAAATACGTGATTTCTGGCGTGACAATCAGTACCTTGGTCTTCTTCCTTGATCTGTTATGCTCTGACATGTTATCTCACCCCGCCTAGCTTATTTCACCTCAAGAACGCTGTTGAGTGTCCCCATGTCATTGGAAACAAAGTTTGGATTCGAGGCATCAATGTCCCAAATGCCGTCCACGATGAACTTGTACTCGTAGCGGCCAGGAGCCAGCATCCTCATGCAGCTGAATACGCCCTTGCCGTCCTTGTCCTTCATCGGGCATTCCTCGGCGTTCCAGTCATTGAAACTGCCAGCCAAAAACACCTTTGAGCCCACAGCGGCGGCCACCTTGAATGTGACACGGCGACGCCCTGCAATGCCTGCCTTGCTTGCCACTGCCTCTTTCTTCTCTTCTTTCACAACTTTCTTTGCCATTTTCTTATTCTCCTATTATTTGCTGTTAAAGTGCGGTAATGTAATTGTATTGCGCTGATTTTCAAACTGATTTATGAAAAAGACGGGGACGCACCCTATGTGCGCCACGCGACAAGCGCACACCAATAAACTCACCGCCAGCGAAGAACGTCGCCTCAACGTCCAGTGCACTTGAAGTTTTCCAGACCGTCCTTGAAGATGGCTGCGTCTGTCAGGAACAAGGGATAATCCAGCATGGGCATGCGGTGGAATTGCCTGAATCTACCGTAGTTGCCGTCGCTGCAAGTGGATTCCTGCTTGACACGGTAGATTTTGGCGGTAATCGGGTCAATCAGCACGGGCTTTTCAAACGTGCCCCAGCGCTCTGGATACATCTGGATGCTGACGGCATGCACATCATAATTCGACTTGAGATGGCTTGGATGATAGTAGGCATAAATCGGGACGTCACCTTTCCTGAAACCGCAGACTATCGGGTACAAATCGTCCACAGGGCGTGTCGTATATGCCCATGGTGTCTCGTATGGATGTATCTCGAATGACACATTCGCAAGTCGTGCTTCTTCGTCAAACAGCCATGTAAAACTCTGCATGGCACGCAACGCCAGTTTCGGCTTGTAGCAGTCTGGATCGGAGGCGTCGATGATGCCGAACGGGAAGACGCCTGCGCTGCTATAGCCATTGCGGAAATCGCTGGCAGTAAAGAACGAGGTCATGTCAAGCCCCAGGCGCAGGTCCGTCAGATAGCGTCTTGTTAGGAAACGGGCCTGATACACTTCGCTTATCTTCGTGGGAACTCCGTTTTCGCCCTGCCACACCTCGATTTTCCTTCCGCTTTCCGCAATGCGGTCGCGTATGAACTGAAGACGTCCAGGCCAGTATAATTCAGGAATCTCCTCGTATGGATGGTATGAGAAAATATCTATGTGCTCAGCCAGCCCAGCGTCGAACAAGCCCTGTATGTATTCATTGCAAAGGGAGCAGCCTGAAATGGAGCCGCCGATGACCTTGACATCCTGGAGAACAGCGCGAAGCGCCTCCGCCGTAATCTTGACCAGTTTCACATACTCCTCTGGCGGCTCGGCCTCGACCTTGCCATTCAATTCGCTGCCTGGCTTCTGGAGAAATCCCGCATTGGGCTCGTTCCACACCTCGTAATATGAAACCCGCCCCTCAAAATGACGCGCCATCGCCTGGCAATAATTCCTCCAGCCAGCAATGGCCTTTTCGCCAAAGACAGTGGGTGAGTAGAAATAACTACCGCGGCATGGTGGCACATCCATGTAAAGCCCGTTCCCGAAACTCAGGCTGATCCAAGGGGTAATACCCGCGTCCAGTAGCCCGTCCACGATATGGTCAACCCAAGCAAAGTCGTATGCGCCAGGAGTCTTCTCAGCCCTCTGCCAGCCCGACTGAAGCCTGGCCCACTTGACGCCTGAATTGCGTATGAACTTTATCGTCTGGTCAAAATCGTATGCCTCACGATGGTCCAGCACCTCGAATCCAATGCCAAGACGCGACGCCTTCACTTCTCGGCTTGTGCGGAAGGGCATGTCCCCTATATATTCAAGTTGATTGGAGAAACCATCCCGTTCCGCATTGAAAAGCAACTCCTTGTATTTCTGCAATTCCTGCCCACGAATCTGGTCAATGAACTGCATGTCAGCCTGTGGTAGAAATCCATCCAGCGAGTTGCTTTGTTTTTCTGTTGCCATAGTTTGATCTTTATTGCAATTAAGTGATGTGAGGTCAAAAACGCCAATGTGAGCGCCTTAGCGGCTGCAATGTGAGCGCCTTAGCGGCTGCAATGTGAGCGCCTTAGCGGCGCTCACATTGGCGTTTTTGAAATTACATCTGATGCTTATGGGACTTATGTCAGCTTCTGGAAACCAGCTTTGACAATGCAAGCAACGCCAGGACATTGGGCAGAACCATCAACTGGTTGAACATGTCCTGCAAGGCCCAGACCAGATCGTTCTGCACAATTGTGCCAAGGAATATGAACAATATGCCTAGCACAGAATAGATCACGGTCCCCTTCAAGCCAAACATATAGTTGAAGTTGATCTTGCCAAAGAGATTCCAACTCAAAATAGTTGAAAATGCAAAGAAGAGCAAGCAAATTGCAACAAATATATTGCCAAAAGAAGTTGATGACACAGAGGCAAAGGCATGCTGCACCAGGTTGGTCTTGGTCAATCCTGCGGAAGCCAGCAGTTCGGAATACGTGTCCCCTGTGGCATTGGCCAAGGGACCATTGCCAGTATAGATAGTTGAAATCACGATAAGGGCGGTCATGGTCAGCACCACAAAGGTGTCAATGAACACGCCAGTCATCGCCACGACGCCCTGTGTGTGTGGCCTGTCCACATTCGCCAATGCATGTGCATGAGGTGTTGAACCCATGCCCGCCTCATTTGAGAAAAGCCCGCGCTTGACGCCCTGGCTGATGGCGGTCTTGAGCGCATATCCAATTCCTCCGCCCAGCAAGGCCTCGGGCTGGAAAGCATACTTGAAAATACAGGCGAATGTGGCGGGGATGCAGTTCCAGCGGCATACAAGCACAAACACGCCGCCCAGAAGATAAAGCACCGCCATCAGCGGCACCAGTTTTTCCGTCACAGCCGCAAGTCGGTAGGCTCCTCCAATGAAAATGGTGGCTGCAAACGCAACGATTATCAAGCCGATGCTCCAAGTGGGCAACCCGAATGCATTGTGGCATGTTTCCCCAATGGAGTTGGCCTGCACCATGCAGCCAATGAAGCCCAGTGACAAGATTATCGCCACGGCAAAGAAAAATGCCAGGTATTTCCCGAATGCATTTGGAAAGGCGCGCCTGATGTAATATGCTGGGCCGCCATGCATTGAGCCATCAGCCAAGGTCACCCTGGTTTCCTGGGCGAGAACGGCTTCAGCATAGATGGTCGCCATCCCCAGGAAGGCAATGCACCACATCCAGAATATGGAGCCTGGACCGCCGACTATGATTGCCCCCGACGCACCGACAATATTGCCCGTGCCAACCTGCGCGGCCACAGCGGCGGTCAGTGCCTGGAATGAACTAATTCCGCTTTCCTGCCGCCCGCCATGAAGAGAAAAGTTCCCGAAAAGTTTTCTGAACCCCTCGCCCAGGCAACGCACCTGCACAAATCTGGTGATTATGGTAAAATACAATCCAGTGCCAACCAGCAATATCGTCAGCACATAATCCGAAAGGGAATTGTTTACGATATCAACTACAGACTGTATTGTTTCCATTTTTCCTGTATTGTGTTTTGGATTGACGGAAATAAGTCAGTGCATGTCACCGACTCTAAATCACTGCTCACTTCTTCCTGCAAAGATTGCAGGTTTCACAGCCCAGTTCGGGCGGAATGTAGGTTTTGCCCTCTTTTCTTGCCTTGCGTATGCGCATGTAGTTCATTCCAGCCAGGAAGCAGCCCAGGACAATAAACGCGCCAGCAGGTTGCTTCAATATGTTGAATGCGGTGCGATCGCCCATCAACTGCATTTCGAACAAAGTTCCTTCGGCCAGGAATTCGCGCACGGCGCCCAGCGCCATCAAGGCCAGCGTGAAGCCGCAGCCCATGCCAATGCCGTCCAGCAGCGAGGCGAACACTCCGTTCTTCGAGGCGAATGCCTCCGCCCTGCCCAGCACGATGCAGTTCACGACAATCAGCGGGATGTATATGCCCAGCGTCTTGTTGAGTTCGGCTGGCGCATACGCCTTCATCAGCAACTCGATTATGGTGACAAACACGGCAATCACGACGATGAAGCAGGGGATGCGCACCTTGTCAGGTATCAGTTTGTGCAGAAGGGAAATGCAGACATTGCTGCCAGCCAGCACGAATGTGGTGGCTATGCCCATGCCCAATGCGTTCTTTGCACTGCTGGATACAGCCAGCGTGGGGCACATGCCCAGCATCAGCACCAGGACTGGATTCTCCTTCCAGAGCCCTTTGGAAAAATCTTTGAAAATGGACATTTGCTTCACTCCGTCTTACTTTACAATACTGGGAAAAGTATCCGCCACCTTGTTGACCGCATTGTACACGGCATTGCTGCTGTAGGTGGCGCCTGAAACAGGATGCACGCCTGAAGACTGCAACGGTACCTCGGAAGACAACTTGCTCATGGGCTTGCCAATAAAACTGTCGAGATACACATTAGGCGGCGTACCTGCCTCTTCCTTCTTGCCGCTGATGAACTTCCAGAATGACTTGGGCGCCTTGCGGTCCGTGGCCTTGGTGCCCACGCCAGGCGTCTCGCTGTGGGCTGTCACCATGATGCCAGTCACCTTGCCTTCAAGGGAAAGCCCCACCATGACTTTCACATTGCCGCCGAAACCGCCCTCTCCAATCGCCTCAGCCGCGTATGCAATCAACTTGCCAGATGCGTCCTTGCCGCTGAAGAAGGCCACGCCCTCTGGCCCCTGCACCTCCATCCTGTCCATGGAAACGGCCTCGGACGGCATCACCAGCTTGAGGTTTTCCTGGAGCGCGGCCTGTTCAGCCGCACGGCAGGGTTCCTCCACCATGTTGTGCACATATACAAGGGCCGCACTGCCAAAAAGGCAGATCAGTCCAAGACTTGCAATTAACTTCAATGTTTCTTTCATGCTCTCTTGACCTCCTTGGCGGCGCTCCTCATGCCAAAGGGCTTACCAGCCGTCAATTTGTCGATAAGCGGAGTCAAAGCGTTCATCAACAGAATGCTATATGTCACGCCTTCGGGATAGCTGCCCCAGAGGCGAATTATGCTGGTTATTATGCCGCATCCCACTGCAAACAGAATCGAGCCTGCCCTGTTCACAGGCGTGGTCACCATGTCAGTCGCCATGAAGAACGCGCCAAAGGCCAGGCCGCCAGACATGACATGCATCGTCAATGGCGCAAAATGTGGATTGCCTGGCATGGTTGCATGTGCGATGCCAGTTATGAAAGCCACTGTGCCAATATAGAACAGCGGCACCTGCCAGCGTATCAGGCGGCGCACCATCAGGAAAACACCACCGACAAGTATTGCAAAGAAACTGGTCTCGCCCATTGAACCAGGTATCCTGCCCCAGAACAAGTCCACATAACTGTAGGTCCCTCCCTTCGAGCATCCATCCAGCCAGGTCATGCTCAAGGGCGTTGCGCTTGTGACTGCCTCCGCACCAGTGGCCCATACGCCAATGCCCTTGACTGGCTCGATGAAGGTGCTCATTATCTCAGGCACGGCCAGCAGCAGCACCAGACGCCCCACCAGCGCGGGGTTGAACGGGTTGTACCCAAGGCCGCCATATACCATCTTGCCAAGGCCGATTGCAAATATCGCGGCAACAACGCAGCACCATTCAGGCACTGTGGGCGGCAGATTCAAGGCCAGTATCAGGCCTGTCAGGGCCGCGCTGCAATCGCCTATCGTGGAACGCTGCTTCATCATCGCATTGGCAATCGCCTCCACCGCAACGCAGGAGGCCATGGTGACCAGCATGACCCACAGCGCACGCAGGCCAAAGAAATACACCGAGGCAATCGCGCACGGCATCAACGCGACTATCACGCTCAGCATCGTGCCGCGTATGGAATTGTCACTGTGGACGTGAGGCGAACTGCTCACCACCAGCCTGCTCAAGTCAGGCATCCTCACTTCCTGAACATCTTTATTCTGCTCTGCCATAATATGTCGCCGTCCTTATGTGAGTTTTATTTTGCCGCGGCAGCCGCCTTCGCCGCCTCTGCCGCCGCAGCCTTTGCCGCGGCAGCCGCCTTCGCAGCCTTGATTTTCGCCATCACAACGCCCTTGGCACGACGCATGTTCTGCACCAGCGGGCGATGCGCGGGGCAGCTGAACGAACAGCATCCGCACTCGATGCAGTCCACCACATGCCATTTCTCAGCCAATTCAAAGCGCTCGTTCTCAATCTGCACGCTCAATATGCCAGGCATGAGGCCCATGGGGCAATTGTCGTTGCAGGCGCCGCAGTGCAGGCATGGATTCGGCTCGTACTGCATTATCTCGTCCTCACCCATGAGCAGTATGCCTGAAGTGTTCTTCATGATGGGTATGTCCAGCGAATACACGGAGAAGCCCATCATAGGCCCGCCAGAGATTATCTTGACAGGGTCGTACTTCACGCCGCCAGCCAGACGTATGGCGTCACTGTACCTTGTGCCGACGCGGAACAGCCAGTTGCCTGGATTCACCACAGGCTTGCCTGTGATTGTGGTAATGCGCTCGTACAAGGCCACTCCCTGGCAGACAGCGCGCCCGATGGCGCCCACCGTCCCCACGTTGGTAACCACGCATCCCACATCCATCGGGAGGCCGCCAGCAGGCACCTTGCGCCCTGTCACAGCATAAATCAACTGCTTTTCGGAACCCTGTGGATATTTGACCTTCAACTGGCTGCACTCTATGCCATACTTTGCAGCCTCCACGCTCATAAGCGCGACGGCATCTGGCTTGTTCGCCTCAATCGCCAATATGATGCGCTTCACGCCCAATATGGTGCCGCATGCCCTGATGCCCGCAATGATGTTCTCATACTGCTCCCGCATGAGGCGATGGTCCGCCGTAAGGCAGGGCTCGCATTCAATGCCATTCAAAATCAGCACATCCACTGGCTTGGTGGGCGACAACTTCACCGCGGTGGGGAAGGAGGCGCCACCCATGCCGACTATGCCAGCATCCACAACACGCTTCTTCAACACGGCTGGCGCCGTGTTCACGGGGTCCAGTATGGGCATCGGCTCTATTGGGGTGTCCTCCCCGTCGCTCTCTATCAGCACGGCAGGCACCTGGCTGCCATTCACGGCCAGGCAGGTGGTCAATGCCTTCACAACACCACTGGTGGGAGATGCCACTGATGCGGACACAAATCCGCCAGGCTCGCCTATCTTCTGGCCCTTGAGCACCTTGTCCCCCTCTTTCACCACAGGCGTGGCAGGTGCGCCGATATGCTGCTGCAATGGCACTATGTAGCTTTCCAGCAAAGGTGCCGCGGCAATGGCGGACTTGTTGGTAATCTTGGCCTCCGAGGGATGGACGCCACCGTAGAACTTATGCTGCTTTGTCTTTTCCATAAGAGTATTCGCTATCCTGGAAATCTACTGCGCTCTCATATTTTCCTGAAGCAATGGGTGGGGCATCCTGCCTTTTCCACCGCATCGGCACTGGGTGGATTCTCCAGATTCACGCTTGCCAGGAATCCATTGAATGTCATCTGGCCTGGCTGGGCGGCCTTCTCGCACTTGTGGCATCCAATGCAGGCGGCCTTGCACTGCTTCATCTTTATCTTGCCCGCCAACGGCGAACTGCAGAACACCTGCACCTCCACTGCGCGGGAAACCAGTTTGATTATGCCGCGGGGACAAGCCGAAACGCACTTGCCGCAACCGACGCAAAGTTCAGGATGCACCTTCGCCAGGCGCTGTTCAGTGATTTCGATGGCGCCATGCGGGCAGGCGCGGGCGCAGGTCCCCATGCCAAGGCAGCCGTAGGTGCATGATTTGCTGGCGCCCGCCACCAGCAATGCGTTGCGGCAGTCATTGACGCCATTGTACATGGCATTCCTCGTTGCCTTGCTCTCATCGCCACTGCACAGGACCACCGCCATCTTTGGCTCCACAGCCTCGGCCTCCTCACCTAGAATCGCGGCAATCTTCTTCACATTTTCGGCTGACATGGAGGGGCAGTGCCCTGGCTTCGCCTTGCCGCCAAGCATGGCGTTCATATAATCGTTGCAGCCAGCGAAGCCGCAGCCACCGCAGTTGGCTCCTGGCATCAGAGGGGCTATCGCCTCCGCCTTGGGATCTGGCTTTGCGCCAAAATACTTCACTATCACGCCAATAGCCAAGGCCATCAAAACACCTGTGACCGTGAGAACTATGACTGGTAACATATCTTATCCTTTCCTCAAATGATGCTTATGACTAAAACCGACAAACCGGGCATCCAATACTTGTTCAGCCGCCAAGCCCTGCAAATCCTGTAAACGCCATGGCAAGTATGCTTGCCGTCAGGAGTGCTATCGCAGGTCCCTTGAATGGTTCGGGTATCTTGGCAAGTTCCAATTTTTCGCGCACACTGGCGAACAGCACCAATGCCAGGGCAAAGCCAACCGCGGAGGCACAGCAGAATACTGTGGATTTAATCAGGCTGTACCCTTCGTCAGCGCATATAATCGCAGAGCCGAGCACCGCGCAGTTGGTGGTGATCAAGGGCAGGAATATGCCCAGTGCCTTGTACAATGGCGGCGAAAAGCGCTGCAGCAGCACCTCGACTATCTGCACCAGCGCAGCTATCACCAGAATGAAGACAATCGTACGCAAATAGCCAAGGTTCATCGGCACAAGCACAAAATGCTGTATGATGGCCGTCACCAGGCCCGACAACGTCATCACGAAAACAACGGCCCCGCCCATGCCGAGCGCCGTGTCCATCTTCTTGGAGACACCCAGGAAGGGACATATTCCCAATATGCGGCTCAAGACAAAGTTGTTCACCAGTATGGCGCTTATGACCAACGATAAATATTCACCTAACACGAATAGTCTCCATTGAGGTTACTTGTTTCTCAAAACGTTGGTGGCGGAATTTAACCCCATTGTACCGTTTTGTCAATCATACAGCATTAAGAATGCCGTTTCATCTGCAAATTATGAGCGCGCAAGGCCAGGGGCTCATGGCAGTCACACGTCCTGACGCGCGGCCAATGGCCGCGCGGAGCGCTGCGCCCTTTTACACTATCGGTTGGAAAAATACAGTGCTGACATTACATTACCTTGATTTTTTGCAAAACAACAAACAAGTCAAACAAAGGGAAATCGACAATGTCAATCAAGTGGATACAGCTGG
>JAEEGL015162920.1_pt1 | contig 12742 bp, 12 predicted proteins | sample 9134231 | NCBI WGS metagenome assembly JAEEGL01 (sample SAMN16246548, study PRJNA631951) | gut metagenome | biome: gut microbiome; feature: rumen; material: fiber-attached | host: Bos | place: Iran: Karaj | collected 2018-10 | reverse complement strand
CCCACTATTCCGAAGAAGACTTTCTCAAATCACAAAAATGACTGTTCATGTTATTCATGAACTAATTGAGAAAACACATATAGATTCAGAAACAAAACTAATTTTTATTTCCCAGCGTGGAGAAATTTCCCGTACCTTATCCGTTACAAAAAATCTAATAGAAGACAACATGGTTCTGCCGGCTAGTTTTTCACTTTCTGTATTCAACACACCGGTTTCTTCTGCCACTCTTGCATTCGGATTAAAGGGCGGATATTCTGTAATATATCCTTCCAAGGGAAACTTTACAGACGCTTTTAAGACTGCCGCTGCACCAATTCTGGCCGGAACTGAAAAACAGGTAATTCTTGTTTATGCAGATGAACTGGTTCCAGACGCATATGGCGATAAAGTGCCAGAAGAAAACTATCCGTTTGCTTTTGCGGGTATTTTAAGTTCTGTTAAAAATAATAATTGTATTTCTTTTGATGACTTTTCAAACGTACCAGAGTCACCAAAAGAATTTCTAAAACTAATATTAAAGTAGAGGGCTTATGTCTAAAGAATCAAAAAAGGAAATTGCAGAAAAATACGGCCACAAAGATCTTCCTAAAGTAAAAAACTTTTTCTCATATACATTCTTCTGTCTTATGAAAATACTTGCCATTATCTACTTTGGTATTGGTGCAGTAGTTCTGGCAATTTTTGTATTCCCCCTTATCAGAATTTTCTCATTCAAGAAAAAAGAAGATTTTGGCGTACTGGCCCGTGCCTACGTTTCTCACACTTTTAGAGTTTTTCTTGGTTCGCTAAATTTAACCAGAACCTCAATTCGCAAGGTTGATGATGCCACCGCCTTCCGCAATATTCACAGCAAAATTATTATTGCAAATCACCCGTCCCTTTTGGACTTTGTTTACATAATGTCGCTTGTTCCTAATTCAACCTGTATTGTACGCGGAGGTCTTACTCACACACCATTACGCGGCGTAATTAAACAGGCATACATTACAAATACAACTGAATTTGATGATGTTCTTGTTGAATGTAAAAAGCTTACAGATATGGGCTGCAACGTAATCATATTCCCGGAAGGTACACGCACACCGCGCCATGGACAGAACAACTACAAAAAAGGCGCTGCCCGCATTGCACTTTACTGCGGCTGCGATGTTCAGCCTATTTTTATTGGTGGAAGCGACAAGTACGGTCTTGGTAAACACGACCCTCTCTGGTCTTACAATCATGTAGAACGCTTTCTTTATGATTTTAAGCTTCTTCCTGTTATTTCTGTTAATGAATACAAAGATCTGTCTGAACCTATTGCAGCAAAACGTCTTACAGAAAAAATGGAAGAGACAATCCGTGGTGCTGGCGCAGAATACGCAAAGAACTGGACGGGGAAGACCTTAAATAATTTTTAAATATGGTAAAGCTAAAAAATGCTTGCGCATTTTTTTTACGCTTTTCTATTGAACACCGGCCGCCAGCGGCCTAACACACGTACTGAGCCTGAATCTCTAAAATCTTATCGCGAACAGCAGCCGCCTGCTCGTATTCCATGCGGTCTGCAAAATCACTCATCTGCTGCTTAAGAGCATTTATTACCTTCTTGCGCTCCTTTGCATTAAAGAGATTTGCCTTATTTACCAGCACCTCAGTTTCATGAGCAGCCTCTTCTTCGGCATCTTTCTTTTCGTGAACAAGAATATCTTCCACAGCTTTAGAGATAGTCTTAGGGGTGATTCCATGCTCTTTATTATATGCTTCCTGAACTTCACGCCTGTGCTTAGTCTCTTTGATTGCAGCCTCCATAGCAGGGCTCATGTGGTCAGCATACATTACAACCATGCCTTCGGCATTGCGGGCGGCACGCCCAATTATCTGAATAAGAGAAGTCTCGCTGCGCAGGAAGCCAATTTTATCAGCATCCAACAGAGCAATAAAAGAAACTTCCGGCAAATCTATACCTTCGCGCAGCAAGTTGATACCAATCAAAACGTCAATTTCGCCGCTCCGCAGGCTTTTCAGAATCTCAACACGTTCAAAAGTGTCAATCTCACTATGGATATACTTTACCTTAAGCTTCAACTCCGTCAGATAGTCGGTCAAATCTTCCGCCATCTTTTTAGTAAGGGTCAAAATAAGACTTCGCTCATGCTTTTCAATTCTAGCACGAACTTCCTTGTAAATGTCTTCCATCTGACCTTCACTAGGACGCACTTCAATAATAGGGTCCAGCAAACCAGTCGGGCGAATTAACTGTTCAACAACCTGGGTACTCTGTTTTACCTCTTCTGGTCGCGGAGTTGCCGTAACATAAATAATCTGGTTCATCTTGGCATCAAACTCGGCCTTTTTAAGAGGGCGGTTATCAGCAGCAGAAGGAAGGCGGAAGCCAAAGTTTATAAGGTTCTGCTTTCGGCTGCGGTCACCTTCATACATGGCACCAATCTGAGGAACAGAAACATGAGCCTCGTCTATCATGCAGAGAAAATCATCCGGGAAGTAATGCAGTAAGGTTGCAGGCGGTTCACCAGGAGCACGGCCGGCAATTGGTGCAGAATAATTTTCAATACCAGGGCAGGTTCCCATTTCCTTAAGCATTTCTATATCATAAGTTGTACGGGTCTTAAGACGTTCCGCTTCAAGCATCTTTCCAGCAGCGCGGAAGTTTTCTACACATTCTTCCATCTCTGCCTGGATTCGGTCAGTGGCTTCAATCAGCTTATCCTGCGGAACTACAAAGTGCTTTGCAGGGTAAAATACAGTTTCATCAAGTTCGCCCGTAATATCACGGTTCAAAACATTAAAACGTCGAATGCGAACTACATCTTCCCAGTCCAGTTCAATTCGGTAGGCTTCGTCAGTTTCCATATAAGGTGGGAAAACTTCAATTACATCGCCCTTAATGCGGAAGTTTCCGCGGTCCAGAACATCATCATTGCGGGAATACTGCATGGAAATTAAAGAAGTAGCAAACTTCTTTATGTCCAGAGTCTGCCCAACTTCTACATGAACGCGCATGCCCTTGTAGACATCTGGCATACCCAAACCGTAAATGCAGGAAACGGTTGCAACTACAATTACGTCGCGACGTTCCATCAGGCTGTAAGTTGCCGCAAGACGCAGTCGGTCTATTTCCCGGTTGATGTCACAGTCTTTTTCAATATAAAGGTCGCGGGCAGCCACATAGGCTTCCGGCTGGTAATAATCATAGTAAGAAACAAAATACTCTACCGCATTATTAGGAAAGAATGATTTAAACTCGCGGTAAAGCTGGGCAGAAAGAGTTTTATTATGGCTGATAATTAAAGTAGGCCGCTGAACAGCCTCAATAATTTTTGCCATGGTAAAGGTTTTTCCAGAACCGGTAACACCTTTTAATGTCTGAAACTTATCACCACGCAAAAAACCTTCACTAAGCTTTTGAATTGCCTGTCCCTGGTCTCCACTTGGTTCAAAAGGAGAAACCACTTCAAATCGTCTCATACCAGTCTCCCAGTTCTTTTCTTGCAAAAGTCACGCTTCGTGCGCCGGGACACCCCACGCGCTCCAAGCCACCACCCTAACTTTCTACCAGTGTAACCTTCAGCACCACGTCTTTTCTATTTCTGCGAACAACTACAGTTACAATATCCCCAGGCTTTTTACTTTCAAGAGCCGAATAATAATCAGCCAAAGTTGAAATTGCAATATTATCAATCTTAGTAATTACATCGCCACCAATATAAATAATATCCCTGCGGCTGCCGTAATAAACAGCTTCTGTTCCACCCTGCATACCAGCTGCGGCAGCTTTTCCGCCATTAGTTACCTGAGAAACCAAAACGCCAGTTGCAATATCAATGCCGGCATAACGCGCAATTCTCTGACTATTCTGAACAAAAACCGCATCAATTTTACCGCGCTGAACTTTTCCATATTTAATCAAATCAGAAACAACTCTAACCGCAGTTTCTGATGGCACCGCAAAACCGACACCAGAAGAAGATCCTGAGCTGGACTTAATCATAGTATTAATACCAATCATGCGGCCATTTGTATCCAAAAGCGGACCACCAGAGTTTCCCGGGTTAATGGCAGCATCAGTCTGAACCATATTTCTGATTATTCTGTTGTTACTGTTCTGAATAGGACGTCCCAGACCAGAAACAATTCCAGTAGTCATAGTACGTTCCAAACCAAAAGGGTTTCCAATTGCAATCACACGCTGACCAACTTTAAGGGCGGCAGAATCGCCAAAACCAATTGTTTTCAAAACCATACCATCTGGTGGAGTAAACTTAATAACTGCAAGGTCGCTGTCCAAATCCTTACCAACAACCTCGGCTTCATACTGAGTTCCATCAAACAAAGAAACATAAATTTTTGAAGCATTCTGGATTACATGAACATTAGTAAGAATATAACCACGCTTATCTATGATTGAACCACTTCCGCTTCCGCCATCCTGAACATAAGGCTCCAAAAACCAGTCATAAGCAACAATCTGGGTATTAATGTTTACAACAGCTTCATTACAAAGGGCATAAACATTTATATTCTGCAGCTCTTCCTGAGTGTAAGAAGCAGTATTAGCAACAGGAATTACAGTCGCAGCGTTCTGCTGTAAAAATGAAGTGTCGGCCTCAATTGTTTCTGATAGGCCGTCAGAAGCAGCAGAAAGCTCAGAACCATCGGAACCATCAGCCACAAGTTCAGAAACTTCTATCGCCTTAGTTTCCCCAGAGCCATCAGCCTTTTTATGTGAACTATAAAATCTAAAAGAAAGAATTGAAACAACAAGTGCTGCTATTCCAGCCCCAATAAGTGTGCTGCGAACCATCTGGCCGCGTGAATACAATTTCATCAGCAAATCTCCAAGCTCAGACAGTATAGTACAAAAACAAAAGCTTTTAAATCACTCTGAATCAGACTTTTTCAACTCAAGCCGGTAAGTAAGCCTATAACCTTTGCGAACTTCTATAAGATATACAAGCCGATTGTACCCCGCCTTGCAGACCGTAAGAACATACTCACCAGGCAGCAAATCACTTACCACAAGAGGAGTTTTCCCATAAAAAATTCCGTTCAAATAAACTTCCGCCTTTTTTACATTGGCTTCTATTTTTATTTCTGATGATTCCACCGACTCCTGAATAAGAGAATAATCCAGGCTTTCAGGGCCCGCTTCTTCCTCTGCAGACAAAAAAGGCAGGGCCAACAGGGCAATCAGCATAAACAAAAGAATTCTTTTCACAGTAAACTCCGCTGTAATTTTATCCTACTCCGAGGGCGAAAACAAGAGCGAATTTTCCTTAAAGCTATAGTAGTTTTCGCAGTCAATTATAATGTGATCCAGAATGCTTATTCCCAGAATGTTAGAGGCCTCTAAAAGCGCTTCTGTTGCTGCAATGTCCTCATCAGAAGGCTCACAATTCCCCGAGGGATGATTATGACAGATTATCATTGCTGACGCAGATTCCTTTATTGCTTCCATAAAAATCTCCCGCGGGTGAATCAAGGTCCGGGTCAGAGTTCCTACAGAAACCACATGAATCTGTATAATTTCATGACTACCGTTCAAGGTAATTGCCAGAAAATGCTCTTTATTGCTCATGGCGTAATTCCGCACAAAAGGCAAAATGTCACTCGGCCCCTGCACCCTCACTTTCAAATGCATGCTCCGCCGCCGGCCCAGCTCAATAGCCGCCGCAACAGCAAGAGCCTTCCCTTCCCCCACGCCCTTCAACTCCATAAGCCTGGGCACCGGGTCCTTATCTCCGCAGTCATTCAGCACTTCCACAATTTTCCGCGCCATCTGATTAACCGGCATTTTCTTGGTCCCGCTCCCAAGAATAAGCATCACAAGTTCCTCGTCAAAGGGAAAAGAAATTCCATATTCCAGAGTTCTTTCCCGTATGTCCAATTTATCAAAAGTTTTTGTATACATCCTATATATATACTTGCCGCCAAAAGTTAAAACATGAAGTCTTTTTCAAAAAAATCTCAAATAAAGTTGCTTTTATTTATTCCGAAAATCTATTTGGAAGGTATTTTATGAAAAAAGTGATTGTTCAGTTCTCTGCCCTTATTCTCTTTGCTTTTTCTTTAGTTTTCACAGGCTGTAAGACTCTGCCCCGCAAGCAGAAAGTCATAGAACCACTTTCACGCTCTCTTTTAGGTCAAGGCCGTATGACTGCAGAAGCCCTTGCAGACTTTTTCCTGCAGAACAATCCGGAAGAAGATTTTGACCATATCCTTACTTTTGCACAATATTATATTGATGAAGCCGCTGCCGAAGGAATTAATTCAGACGTAGCCTTTGCGCAGATGTGCCTTGAAACAGGTTTTTTAAGATTCGGGGGATTAGTACAGCCGGAATGGCATAATTATTGCGGGCTTGGTGCTATGGATGCCGAGCACCCTGGAGAAATTTTTGAAAGCGAAGAACTTGGCGTTCGCGCTCACATTCAGCATCTACAGGCTTATGCAACCACACAGGAAGTTGCCCTAAACAAAGAGCTTATAGACCCTCGTTACAACTGGGTCCACAAAACAAAATATGTAGAAGATATTTTTGGCCTGGCAGGAAGCTGGGCCACAGACCCGGCATACGGAACAAAATTAGACGATATTTTGACCCGCATGCCGGAATTTGAATAAATCAGAAATAAGTCGAATTAGTCACCAATTGTGGTACCAATGTATTCCTTATCATTCAAAATAGCATTGATATTTGGAATATTCTTTCCACCGGCACAAATAACCTTCATACCAAGTTCGCTGGCCTTCTTAGAAGCAATAGGGTCAAAAGGACAATTCTTTCCAGGAGTCCACTCATCACCTACCATCTTGCGGAAGTCTGCCCAGGAAATTGTATCCAAAGGCTTAGCATCAGGATTCTTGCGTGGATCATCAGTATAAACCTTTTCAATATTAGAAAGATTTACAATTGTCTTAGCATCAAATTTTTCTCCAAGGTATACAGCATCTGTATCTGTAGAAAAACCTGGCTTCCAGCCGCTTGCAACAAGAACCTGTCCGTCAAATTTCAAATCTTCCAAAGTTGGGTTGTAAACAACATCATTCTTGCAGTATTCGCCAAAACTAGCCTTCAAAAGCTGGGCATTAATGCGGGTTGCCATAATACCAATCCAGTCTGCAGCGTCGGCTTCAGCCTTTACTCCAGTAGCAGCTGCAACTTCATTATATGCAGTCTGATAAACGCGGGCAGGAGCTCCACCACCAGCAACAAGAATCAAACGGCGAGTCTTATCTTCATCAAGCCAGTTTGTACACATTTTTACAAATTCAGAAAGAAAGCCAACATCTGGCTTATCCGGAACAATGATTGAACCACCAACACTTAATACTTTAGTCATCTTATCCTCCAAAAGGGCCCCACCAGCCGCCAGTCAGCCTGTACACACAAGCCTGGCAGCCGCAAGACCTTAAACATTAATATACGCCTTTAACAACAGGAATACTCCAGTAGCTGCTGTACTTCACAGTGCTCTGACTAGCCTCTTCCCATATAGATTGCAAAGCAAAACTTCTAGGCTGCTGAACAATTTTATTATCCAAACTAAAAGGTTTCAACTGATTCCAGCCATGAGAGAAAGTAATATGATGCGAATCCAAATTTCCAAAATAGAATTCTCTTGCATCGGTAATAGAACCCTCAGTCCATTTTTTATACTCTAAGCCGGCTCCAATTGCAGGGTCCACTGGAATCCATCCAATTTTTTCTACATAAAACTCACACCACCAGTGAGTCTGGGTCATCAAATCCTGGCACACAAGAATTCCCGCGTCAGTAAAAGCAGGAATACCAGCTGCCCTGAACAAAGCAGTACAAATAACCGCAAAGTCGTAGGCATCACCCTTCTTGCTTTTTATCATATCCAAAGGGTCTGCATCATTCTTGCGCAGCTTATGCTGAATTTTATAATTATCACACATGTAATCATAGATCAGTTTTGCTTTTTTATAAGGATTCTTTTCTTTACCAACAATTTCTGCCGCAAGTGCTACAAGAGCTTCATTATCGCTAGGCACCAAAGAATCAGGCCGCATAGCAACAGAGAACATATTGCGGTCAGTATTTTTCAACGGAACAATCTTGTCTGCCTTTACATTAGAATGAACTTCATAAACAGGAAGCACAAAAGTCTGAGAAAAAACACTCTTTGGAGTATTACTCTTATTTTTGGTAACCTGATGAATCAGGTTTTTCTGATAGTTCATCAAAATTGGCGCAGGAGAAACATCTGTAATTTCATAAGGCATCTGCGAAACGCTCACATAAGGAAGCGGACACCTCAATGTAATAGAGGCAATATCAGAAACAACCACATCTGCAATATCAGCAGAATACTGCAGAAGGTAAATCTTCTTGTTAGTATAACTTTTTACCCCGGCATCCTGGTTAATCATAATAGCCTTAGGCTCAGACTTTTCCTTTTTGTTATCTACAATCAGAACGCCGCTGTGAGCACCATCAGGTACGTGCACCTGAATCTCTGTATCAGACCATGAAACATAATCAAAATCTTCTTCACTAGCAGCAATCATGTTTTCTGTAAGCAAAGGAATATTGGTCAAATCGCCATTTTCAAGTTTATTATTATAATTTGCAGTAAAATAAACCTTAGACTGATTTTTGCTGTTTCCAAAATTAAGCCCCTGAATTACAAGAATATCTCCAATAGACACCTTTTCAGAAGAAAGATAATTAATTACAGGCTTTGTGATATTAACAGCATTATTATTTGTAACAGGAACAGGAATATCAGTTTCATTTGCAAAGAGAGCTGGTTCAGATCTGGCATCTACAGTTCCAACAAAAACCAAACCATCCTGAACAGAAGCTGGCAGAACAAAGCGGATGCAGGTATCACTCCAGGAAAGATAAGAACTTGCAGTCAGTTTAGTTCCGGCAATTTCAACATAGCTCATATCGCGTTCATTGCCAAAATTTTTTCCGTTAATAGTTACAACATCTCCTGGAGAACCAACCGGAGGAACAATAGAGTCAATTTCTGGAATAATCTTTGCTTTCAAAGAAAAAAAGAAAATTGCAATAACAATAAGGGTAAGGATGATGATTCCAGATATCCATCTTATAAGTGGATACCTTCGAAAAGAATAACTTATTTTACCAGACGAATTCACTCGCTTTTACCTGACATTACCGTTCTTGGAACATTTATCTCTGCAAATACAGGAAATTCTCCCATGCCCGGAACGCTAATCCTTATAGAAATTCTATCTTCCGGAAAGTCTGGACGCAGAACGTCAATTTCACGCAGGTTATCAGACAGTACCTGATTATCTATCGTCTGACCTCTGGAAGTATTTACTGTCTCATGTATATTACCAGAAACAACAACATTTTTTCCACTATCAAACGAAACATTATTTGCACTTGTAGGAATAGATACAATTTGTGATGATACAGAAGGCACAGCAGAAGAAGCAAGAACAGAGCCATCAGCCTTATTACCGCGCATAGGTACTACCAGAGCAAACAAGGCAGCGGCCGCAGCAGCAAGAGGAATATAATAAGCAGGTCTTACAAAACGATTTCCAGAAGATTTACCCGTATTCTTAGCATAAGACATCTTAACCATAAGACGCTCATAGCTTTCATCCAGAAACTTTTCATCAGGAGAAATTGCCTTAGAATCAGCACTCATTACCTGGTGCAAAGCTTTTATTGCTTCAAGCTCCTTCTTGCACTTAGGGCACTTTTCTATATGAGCCTCATATTCTTTTTTGTAAACTTCTGGCAATTCGTTATCTAAATAAACAGAATGAATATCTTTACTCGGGCAAAAAGACATTATCTTCTCCTATTATTTTAACAAGCTGCTCCCTAGCTCTAAAGATTCTAACCTTTACATTACCTTCAGTAATTCCAAGCACGCGGCCAATTTCCTTGTAATTCAAATCGGCATATTCGCGCAGCATAAGAACATCCTGCAGATTCTGTGGCAGCTTCTTAAGAGCCTCCCTGGCTTTATTAATTGATTCCTGCTTTAATAAATCAGTTTCACCTGATTCCACCTTTCGAGTATCACTGTACAAAGCTTTTTCATAAGCCTTCTTCTCGCGGTTCTTACGCTTGATGTAGTTCAAAGATGCATTTTTTACCACGCGAATCAGCCAATACTTCGCATCATTCAAAGAAGGAAAAACAAGCGCTTTTTCATTCGCTTTAATTAAAGAATCATGAGCAAGGTCTTCCGCTGCTTCTTCATCATTTACAACACGATACGCAATTTTAAAAAGCATCTGCATAGAAGCATCGTAAATTTTTTTGAAATCCGCAGGGTTTCCGGCATTCACAGATTCCGAATCCAGTCTTCCCTCTTCTACTTTAGTAAACACATCCACTCCAAAAAGGTTACAAAAAAAATGATTATAAAAGCTTCCTTACTTATAGCACCCAAGGCCGCTCACACAATAACAGAATCCAAGCCAAAGCTTATACTCTTTTATGACCTCTTCCAGGTTGGACCATTAGGTGTATCAATAATAATAACACCGCGGGCAGACAGTTGGTTACGAATTTCATCAGCCTTTGCAAAATCTTTATTCTTCTTAGCTTCAGTTCTTGCCGCAACCAGAGCATCAATTTCACTAGCCTCAGGATCACCCGCATGAGCATCGCCTGCACCTGCGTCAGAAGCTGCGCCGTTATGCAAAGCCTGCTTATCCAGCTCGTCAAAACCGCCTTTAATAACATCCAGGCTCAAAACGCTATCCATCTTCAAAACAGCCGCAAGAGCCGCAGAAGCCTTTACACCGCCCTTTCCAGCAGCTTCCTTCTGCAAAGCAGCCATAGCAACCGGAGTAGCCAGGTCGTTTTCCAAACCTTCGCGGAACTTAGCAAGATTTTCACTTTCGACACTAATGCCAGAAAGCACCTTAGCATAATTTTCACGAGTAAGACCAAGACCTTCTTCGGCATTAGCACGAGCGAGAAGTTTAGCAATACGGGCATTCAAAGCCGCACGGCCATTCTTAGCAGATTCCAAAGCTTCCAGAGAGAAAACCAGCTGCTTTCTGTAATGACCGCTCAACAAGAAGAATCTATAATCCAAAGGCTCAAAGCCCTTATCCTTCAAAGAAAAACCCTTTTCAGCCGGCAAAGAAGTCTGCAGAGTAATAAAGTGTCCGCTAGACTTACTCATCTTACCGCCCTCAAGAATCAAAAACTCATTGTGAAGCCAGTATTTTACCCAAGGACCTTCAGCATGCTCTTCAGCAGTAAAAGAACCCTCACTCTGAGCAATTTCGTTAGTATGATGAACAGGTACATGATCAATTCCACCAGTATGAATATCAATATGCTTACCCAGATACTTCATGCTCATAGCAGAACATTCAATGTGCCATCCAGGATAACCACGTCCCCAAGGGCTATCCCAAGTCATAGCCTGATCTTCAAACTTAGATTTTGTAAACCAAAGAACAAAGTCCCCAGGGTTGCGCTTATTTTCATCAACAACAACAACCTTACGTTTTCCAGCACCAGCCTTCAGTTCATCAAGGTTCAAGTTAGCAAGCTTACCGTAATCAGGGAAAGTAGAAATATCAAAATAAAGATTTCCACCAGCCATGTAAGTATGACCATTAGCTTCAATCTTTTTAATCAGCTCAATCATTTCAGGAATATGTTCAGTAGCCTTACAGATAACATCCGGGTGACGAATATTCAGAGCATCAATATCCTTCATAAAGGCATCAGTATAGAACTGAGCAACTTCCAATACACTCTGATGACGCTCCGCAGCAGACTTCTTCATTTTGTCTTCACCCTCGTCGCCATCGCCAGTAAGGTGTCCAACATCAGTAATATTCATTACATGCTTAATATCGTAACCCAAAAACTGAAGAGTCTTATCCAGAATATCAAGAAAAACATATGCACGCAGATTTCCAATATGAGCGTAATTGTAAACCGTAGGACCACATCCGTAAAAACCAACGTGACCATCCACAACCGGTTTAAACTCTTCCATTTTTCGTCCCATAGTATTGTATAATCTCAATGCCATATTTTACCTCGTTTGATAATTTGGTAGGGGAAAGCCTTCCCCTCGCTCCTGCCCGCTTAGCGGTCTTCCGCTACCCCTTCTGCGGGCCTCAGGCGCCGGCCCGCAACGCCCGCTAAACTTTTCCTAATTATACACTTTTCCCCCCTCTTAAACAACACGCCCAAAAAAAAGGCACTACCCATTCGAGTAGTGCCCCTTACAAATCATTTTCCCACAATTACCAGGAAACCTTTACATCATATCCACTAGAAGCAGGATTAATCACAACCTTATAATTCTGAGATCTTTTATTCTCTGCAGAATATTCAGACCCATTCTGAACAATCACAAACCAATCATTATCTGCATGTCCAGGGTACTCTTTAATGTAAGCATCATACTCACTTTCTTCCATTACATAAAAGTCAAAATACTCTGTTGAATTAGAAAGCTCAGCTTCAGTAAGATGTCCATTCAATGTTTCTCTAATCTTTTCACCAGGCTCCAATGTCTTCTTACTAGTATTGATGCTCAAAACAGAATTATAAGTTACCATGTAATAAAAAGTCTTGTCTGTGTTGTTTTCAATAGTAACTTCAGCACTCAATGGTACAAAGAAATAACATCCAGATAACATAAGTACCAATCCAAGAATAATTGAAGTAAAAGCAAATTTTCTCATTTTCAAACCCCTTTCTTTAAAATTTGCTTATTCTACAAGAATAATCTCTTAT
>JAEEGL014970097.1_pt1 | contig 12742 bp, 13 predicted proteins | sample 9134231 | NCBI WGS metagenome assembly JAEEGL01 (sample SAMN16246548, study PRJNA631951) | gut metagenome | biome: gut microbiome; feature: rumen; material: fiber-attached | host: Bos | place: Iran: Karaj | collected 2018-10 | reverse complement strand
AGGTGAATATTATATTAATCCAACTGTTATTATGAATAATTATATTCTAGAAGGAATCTTTAACAAGAGAGGATATAAAACCTATGTTGAAGAAGAATCTGTAAAGGATATTTTAAATGAAAAAAACTGGAATTATGCATCTAGTTATAAGGCAAGTAGAATATTATTAGAAAATGCTAAACTTAATAATCCAAGTTTAGAATATTATATTGATATTCATAGAGATAGTCTTGAAAAAGACAAAACTACAGTTACTATAAATGACAAGGATTATGCAAAGATTATTTTTCTTTTAGGTCTTGAAAATCCAAATTACGAAGAAAATAATAAATTTATAGAAAAAATAAATAATAAAGTTAATAATTATTATCCTGGTCTTAGTAAAGGAATTTACAAAAAAGAAGGCCCAGGAGTAAATGGAGTATATAATCAAGATTTTTCTAGTAGATTGATATTATTAGAAATAGGCGGCTATGAAAATACTACTTCTGAAGTTTTAAATACCGCAATAGCTTTTTCAAAATGTTATTTGGAGGTATTAGATGAAGAGAATAGTTAAGATATTTATAATTGCTCTATTTATAATGTATTTAATTACTTTTATTAATAGAAATAATTATTATGAGAGTAATCAAGTTTTATCAGATAATGCTATTAGAAATTTTGAAGAGGATTTAAGAAATGGAAAAAAAATAAATCCAAGTAATTATTTACCTAAAAAAAAGAATTATAATAATAAAATATCTATTCTTTTTTTTAATATATCTAAGACTATTGAAAAAGTTGTAAACCGTTCTTTAAAGAAAGCTATACAATACCTTGAAGATTGACAAATTATAAAAAAAATAGTATAATACGTGTGATTTTTAAGGGGTGGTGTAAATGGACATTAATAAATATATACATTTAGTAGAACAAATTATACAATCTAAAAAATTAACAAAAGAAGAAAAGAAAAAATATCTAATGTTATTAGAGAAACTTCAAAAAATGACTAATTTAACACCACAACTATACGAAAAAAAAGCTTATCAATTTAAAGATAAATATTTAACAGAAAAAGAAAGAATAATATATGAATTAAATAGATTAACAAAATATAAAAGTATACAATTAAATCCATCATCAATAAAAAGATTAGCATATCAGCTATCACGTAGTAATACAAAGGATAATTACACTGATTTAAAGAAAAAAATAACCAAATTACAGCTAGATAATAATATTTCACCTAGTTTTTATTCGGTATTTGAAAAACTTGTTGAAGAAGAAACAAAGCCATCAATGCAAGAAACAATAAATGAAGAAGAAAAAGTAGTTAAAAAAAATAAATAACTACTTTTTTTTATTGTGCTTTTATAGTATAATTGAAGATAGTAGAATAGAGGTGCTTTAAGATGGATTTGATTACAAACTTTTTAAACAAATTAGAAACGATGATTCTAAATATTGATAGTGAACTTGAATACATAAGAAATAATAATTTAGAGTATGAAACAATTTATAATTTATTAGAAACATTAAATAACTCTAAAACGGATTTTTCAGTTACATATTATGAATCTTCTTCAGAAGTGAAAGAAAATATTAGAAATATATTATTAAGTGTTTATAATGATGAGGAATTAGTTTCAAATATAATTAATGAAATAGTAAATTTATATTTCTTGTATCATACAGGATTATTAGAAAATGATGATCTTGCAGAACAAAAAGAAGAAGCTATTGAAGCATTAGAAGACTTTGAACAAAAACTATCTGATTATTTTTCTAATAAAGAACATATTTCAGAAAATGCTGTAGAATCAAGACAAAGAATGAAACAAAAACTAATAGAAATCGGTTCTATCTTTGGAAATCAATATCAAAGTGAAATTATTGATGACGTAGAAAAGATTGATGAAGTACTTAAACTATTAAATCTATCAGATGATGAAATAGTAGATTTATTAGCGTATATAATAGAATCAAATACTAAATTAATGAAAGAAAATATACTAGAAGAACAAAATAGACTTCAAGAAGAAATTGAAAGAAATAAAGAAGAAGTAGAAAAAATAATAGAACAAGAAGATGATTCTACAAAAAAGATTGATGATCAGACACTAAGCGTAATAAATGAATTATTATCTAAAAAAGATGTAATCGAAAAAATTGTTAAATTAATTAATGAAGATGCAAGAAATATTGTTATTTCAAACCCAAGTGCAGAAGAAACAGAAATTATCATGAGTTCACTAGAACTTGCAAGAGAATATATAATTGATAAAGTATTATATGAAGATTTAACTCCAGAAGAAGCATTACAAGTATTATATAAGGAACATGAAAAATCAACAGAAAGCATTTTAAAAGAATTAAATGAAATATTAATTGACGTTGAAGAAGATATACCATATCAAGAACAAATTGCAATAATTAATAAGGGAACAGAGTTTTATACTAAACACAAAAAACTTCTACAACATTTTTCAAAACAAGAAAGAAAAATAGTAGACAGCTATATGACATCAATCTTGTATAAATCAAAAGATCATAGAATAGATTTATATAGAAATACGAGATCATATGATAATGATTCAAAACTAGTTGCAGAAGCTACTTATGAAATAAAAGTAATTCTTGATTTATTAGATTCATTAGATAGCAATTGTATAGAATATAAAGATGTTCTTAAAAAAGTAAGTAAAAGAATATCTGATATATTAGATAGTGTAAAAACAATTGAACTTGAAAAAGCAAAAAAAGAACCTCCAAAAGAGAAAGAAAAGCCACAAGGAAGATTATATTATCTAATGAGAAATGACAAAAAATCAATGTTTGAAGATGATGTAAGACCAGATGATATCAATAAAGGAATATCTCCTGAATACTATGAAGAGTTAATGGAAGCACTTGAATTAATTAAAAATAGAAATACATCAAACACTCAATTCTCATTACCAGCTCAAGAAGGAGACAATTATTTAAAGAAAAATGGAGTTCAAGTAACAACAACTTCAAGAGTAAAAGTATTATATATTCCAATAGGACCAACAGACTCAATAATTGTAGGTGTAGGATTCTCAGATGGAAAACAATTCCCACTAAGAGATCAAGACGACAGATTAAGAAGATATCAATTTCAATTAAGTAAATTAAAAAATGATATTGAAAATAATTATGCAGAAAAAGAAATTAGATTATCAGAAGAAACAGACAAGAGAATAATAAAAGCTTTAAAAAGCTCATCAAAGAAAACATCATTAAGCGAAATGTTTGAACAAGAAGAAGATAAGAAGCCAAATAAAAGAAATAATGGAAATGGCCAAAAATAGAAGGGAGAATTATAATGTTAGAACAAAAGATAATAGATTTTATAAAAAAGACTATTGAAAATTATGATAGTGACATAGAAAACACAAGACAAACATATAATTCTTCTATCGACAAGTATGCAGAAGAATTAAAACAACTTAGGGAAAATCCAAATTCTATATTAGACATAGATATAAAAGTGTTTGAAGATATTCTTGAAGAATCATTACTTAATGATTTAATTAAAGAAAAATTAATTAGTTCAATTAAATCAATAAAATTTATTCTAGAATCAAATTCAAAAAACAATACTACTTTTAGAATAAGTAGTAAGCAAAAAGAATCTCTTGAAAAATTCTTTGAAATAGTTGAACAGATAAGAAAAGATAATAATAGTGTAAAAGAAGCAAAAGAAAAAGAAATAGAAAAATTAAAGTTATCTAAAAATAAGTTGGCTAAAATTCAAGGTATATTAGAAGATCCAAATAATTTTGAATTTATAGAAGATATTGATGTAATTGTTGATGCAATTAAAAATAGTTCAATGTCTATAGATGAGAAAAAAGATATATTATATTCGATTCTAGTCTATAATAATAATATACATAATAGTCTCGTAACAACAAACAATCATTCAATTCCATTGAAATTAAAAAGACTAAATATTAATGATGTAAGAACATTATTTGATAAATATGGGTATGATTTTGATCAACTTCATAAAAAAGAACAAGATGATATTCTTGCATATGGTGATTTAAAAAATATGGATGAGGTATTTGATTGCTTAGTAAAAAATAGATTTCCAAAATTTAGTTTTCCAACTGATTCATTAAAAATATCTAGAATACTTATTAATTGTGATCAAAATACAATAACAAGTATTGTTAATTTCAGTAAGATAAGAGGATTAAATTCAAATGATTTATTAAAAATTATTCCAGCACTTATAAAACAAAGAAAATCGTCAACAAAAAGAAAAAAACAACATAAAACTTCAGATCCAAATGGTGGAAACAATGATTCACCTATAGTTCAAGGAAAATCAGATGACTATGTAAAAAATATAAACTTCCTAGAAAAATTAGGATTCAATATAAGAGAAGTATTCGATAAATGTCCTCATATTCTAACAACAACACATGAAAGATTAGTAAATAACTATAATAAATTCCGTGCATATAATCTTTCATTTAAGCAAAATGCAGGAGGAACGTTAACTTGTCCATCCTTATCATTCTTAGGACTATCACAATTTGAAGAAACAATTGATCAATTTATTGAAACGAGTCCATATGGATATGATTATATTAAAGAGAATTTAAGCAGATTAGCTATTGCTGATTCAAAAGATCTTATATTCTATAAAGTGTATGCATCATATATGAATCAAAATAAATATGGAAGTCCGCTTACTCCAGAAGGACCATTTGTCTTCAATACCTCTAGATTGTTATTAAGAGGAGAGATAACTCAAGATAATGTTCCATATAGAGGATTAAATGAGTTAAATAAAAAAACACAAACTATGACAATTGATCAGGTTGTAAAAAATAAAGATATATTTGATAAAGCAATAAAAGATAAAGAAGCAAGTGTTGATTTCCTTTCTTTTAAAGATTCAAGATTAACTGAATTGGAGAAATATATAGATCCAAATAATCCTTTGGCTTATGATTTTAATGGAACAAGAATTTCAGTATTAAAAGTAAAAAGAATATTATATTTATTAAATCAAGGAAATGTTGATGGATTAGATGATAGTTTATTGTATGCTATTACATATAATACAATAATCGACCAAAATAATTTTGATAAAATTAAAAACATGGTAAAAAGTAGGAGGATATAAATGGATTATTTGTTGAATGAAGGATTTTCTAAAGATTTGATAATCAAACTCGAATCAAAATATGATGAGAGTGTAATAGAATTAATAAAACTTGAACGAGAAAATATAAAAGAGATAATCAAATATTTTAGAAGAATTGGTATAAAAAAAATAGATGAACTTTTACTTGCATATCCAGAATTATTTTTTAAAGATGTCAAAATAATTATTTCTACTTTTAAAAAGTATGTTATTAGTGATCTTGTAAAAAAAATAAATGAAGATACAAGTTATATAGAAAGAATATAATTAAAAAGCCCATAGGAATATGGGTTTTTATTGTAATATTAGACACTTTTTAAAAAATTATTTGTAAAGAATGTTTATTTTTTATTTAGACAATGTTAAAATTAAATATAAGATAGAAAGTATGGTGATAAGATGGTAAGTAGTGGAACTGTAACAAATGATGCATCAACATTAGAACAGTACCTTAATAGTTATAAGTCTGAAATAAGTGGATTAGAAGGAAGTTGGAAAGGAACATCATATGACAGTATTACATCACAAGCAGATGCTTTTGTAAGTGAATATAGTTCAATTGTTACACAAATGAACAATTTTGCTAGTGCATGTGAATCATATGAAGCATACAAAAGTTTAAAAGCTACAATTGCTAAAACAGAAGCTGATAGAGCAAACGCAGCAGATAGTGTAAAATATACATATGATTCTCCACTTGCTCAAATGAATAATGATTTGGAAAAATTAAAGAGTAATATAAATACATATTTAGCATCTGCTTCTGCTATATCATTAACTGCATCAGCAGTAAATGTAGGAGCATCTGCTGGAATAAGTGGTTTAGCATCAGCTGCATCATCAAGTACTACAGCAGAAGAAAATAAAGCATTTATTGAATCAATATTGTCAGAAGAAGGAAATACAATTAGTGACTATTCTGGATTTAATGATGGTCAGTGGTGTGCTGACTTCGTATCAGAAATGTTAAATAGAAATGGTTATAATATTGAACCATCATCTATAGCAGGACATGAAAGTGATAATACTATATTTAAGTCACTTGAACGAGCAGGAGCAACAATTCATTTGGATCAAGCAGCTCAATATAATGGAGAAAGTGCGGATGATTATACACCTCAACCAGGAGATGTTGTATTATTTGACTTTTCATATGGTAGCTCACCAGATGGAACTACTGATCATGTTGGTTTTGTTGTAAAAGATAATGGAGATGGAACAATCACAACAATAGAAGGAAATACAAGTGGAGCAGCTGGAGGAAGTTGTGTTGCAATACATGATGATAGAAGCCGTAGTGAAGTATATGGATACGCAACACCTGTAAAAAATCATGACTAGAATAATTAGGAGGTAAACTAATGAGTTTATTTATGATAGAAACAAGTAATGTTGATTCTGCATCATCCGCATTAGGAAAGATTGCCACACAAATATCAGATTTATCTAGTAGTGTAAGTAGCTATGATACAAGTTGTGAAGATAATTTTGATTTTGCATCAGCAAAAAATGCAATATCATCAAATATTGAAGCATGTATAATAAAAGTTCAAAATACTTCAAGCATCTTAAATGCAGTATCACAAACACATACACAGCTTCAAAATACTCTTAAATATAAAGAGGATAAATCCGAAAATAAATCAACAACAAAATCAGGAAAGTCAAATTCATCATCAGGCGGGGGATACTCATCAGGTGGTGGATACTCATCAGGTGGAGGATATTCATCAGGAGGTGGAGGAGGATACTCCGGTGGAGCAGCAACAAGTGGTATAGCAGCTGGAACAGTCGCTGCAGCAACTACTCCTAGAAAAACTGATGAACCAACAAGCACAAAAAATAGCGAACCAATAGAAATAAAGAATACATTGAAAGAAGTAGGCTATGTATATATAGATAAAGAAAAAATAAGTGACGATGCAAAAGAAGTATTTGACAATGAAGAATTTAAATATGATGAAAATGGATATGCAAAAATAGGTGATAGATATGTAGTTACTGTAGATTCATCAATCGCCAAAGAAGGAGATATTTTAAAATTTACGCAAGAGGATGGTTCAGAGATAGAAGCAGTAGTTGGCTTAACAACAACAGGAGAAAAATATAAAGATAAAATTAATTTTGTAATTTCACCAGATAAAGAAGTAGATAGTGAAATAACAAATATTTCTGAAAATATTTTAAATGACAATCAAAAAATTGAAAAAATAGGTAGTATCTTACCAGAAAAAACAGAAACAACAGAAGAAACATCTGCATTATTATCAGCAGCAACTCCAAATACAGTAAATGTTACAGGAGCAAATGTATTAAATGGTAATGTTATTGATACAAGCAAGCCAGTAGGTACAGGAGCAAAATATAATTTATCTGAAGATGATTTAGAATTTTTAGGATATGTAGCATCATCTGAACAAGGAAGTGTTGAGGGAGCAAAACTTGAATTATCATTAATGGCTAATTTATATGAAGAAAATAAAGATAATTTCAGTAGTGTAAGAGATTATGTAGAAAATAGTGGTTGGTTTGGTAGTTCATATGGTAGTGAATATAGTAATCCTGGTCCTGAGTATATTGAAGCAGCTAAAGATGTATTATCAAATGGAAATAGATATCTTGCATCAAATGTAGTTGAACATGATTACTTAGGAGATCTTGTATATTGTAGTACAGGAGATGTGTATGATAAAGATAGTTATATTCCGGGAGAAACTGTATTAGAAAATCAATGGGGAGCAAGATACGTATTTGTAGGATTTGCACCAAACGATGGAGATCCATTCGGATATCTTATTAACTAATAATGGAGGTGAAATATTTATGGCAAAATATGTATGTGACATGGATATAGTAAACAAAAATGGTGAAAATTTATGTAAAGCTGCAACTGAAATAACACAATCAATAGAAAAATATTCTTCGACAATTGAAAGTAATTTATCCTCATGGGAGGGTACTGCAAAAAGTTCATTTGAAAAATCAAATAGTACGCATATTTCAACAGGAAAAAAGGAAGCATCAGAAGTAAATGAACTTGGTGAATTTATAAAAACAGCAGCAAAAAGTATACAATCATTAGAAGATGAGTTAGCAGCATTAAAAATATAAGTGTAAAATTTTGTTAATAGTATTGTAAAAAAATGTAATATTGTATAAAATGTTATTAAGGATAGGAGGTTAGAAATATGTCTGGATTACATGCTGATACAGCAGCAATGAACACAAATGGAAAGGATACTGTAGCAAATGCAGAATATTTTTCAAATGAATTATCAAGTCTACGTAATAATATCGATGGTTTGATGGCTATTTGGAGAGGTATGTCTGCTACTGAATTTAATAATTCTTACCAAGAACAAGCTCAAAATTTACAAGCTTTTCAACAATTATTAAATGAATTAGGAGAAGGTATTAGTAAGAGTGCACAAATTCTTAATACTACAGAAGAAGAAAATGCAGCTGCAGGAGCAAACTTATTTTAGGAGGTTAGTTAATTATGAATGAATTTGAAGAGAAAGATTATGCAGGTGCAAGAAGTTGTGCCGATGCAATAAAAACAAATGCTGATAATATCATGGGAATTTTCAACGATATTGATGGTGTAATGAACAATTTGTATGGAGCTAATTGGCAAAGTACAGGAGCAGATAGTGCAAGAGATAGATATAACCAAATTCGCAAGAATTATGAAGTGTTCTATGAAAAAGTAGTAGCAATGAAAAATCATATCTATAGTGTTACAGCTGCTAATGAACGAGCTGATAATGCTGCAAGTCAAACAATTGCAAATATTTAAAAGCACAAAGTGCTTTTTTTTCTTTACATTTTTACATTAAATATAGTTTGACTAATCTAATACAAATTAGTAAAATAGTATTATAGATAATAAAATAATGGGATGTGTTTTTATGAACGAATATAAAATATCTGATTATGGAATATTTAATGATGCTGTAAGTACATCAAAAACGATGAATGAAAGCATATTAGAAGCAAAAAATACTATTGATGACTGTAAAACTTATTTAAGTAATGAAGCTGTATTTAAGGGCCCAATAGCCGATCAAGCATTAGAAGGATGTGCAACTGTTGCAAATGGCGTAGGACTATTTTCCCAAAATTGTGATGTAGTTGAAAAATATTTAACTGAAACAGCTACAAATTATAACAATGGCGATAAAAATGCTAAAGATATTGTTTTATTATCTACTTATTCATCAAATGAAAGTACTACAAATGTAACAGGTAAAAATATCCTAGATGGAAATGTAATAGATGCCTCTAAACCGGTTGGAACTGGTACAAAATATAATTTGTCAGAAGATGATTTAGAGTTTTTAGGATATGTAGCATCTTCTGAACAAGGAAGCGTTGATGGCGCAAAACTCGAACTATCACTAATGGCAAATCTATATGAAGAAAATAAGGATAATTATAGCAGTGTAAGAGATTATGTAGAAAATAGTGGCTGGTTTGGAAGTTCATATGGAAATGAATATAGTAATCCTGGAGATGATTATGTGGCGGCAGCAACTGATGTAATGGTAAATGGAAATCGTTATCTAGCTTCTAACGTTGTAGAACATGATTGCCTAAGTGATATTGAGTCATGTAGCACTGGAAGTGTAGATGATAGGTCATGTTATGTACCAGGAGAGACTGTTTTAAAGAATGTATATGGTGCAGAATATGTATTTGTAGGTTTTGCTCCAAATGAAGGTGATCCATTTGGGTACCTTATAAATTAATTTTAGTAATATATTTGATAAAGATATACAAAGTATAATTATAGAATAATGGGATGTGATTTTATGAACGAATATGAATTATCTGATTATGGAATATTTAATGATGCTGTGAGTACTTCAAAAACAATGAATGAAAATATTTTAGCAGCAAAAAATACTATTGATGACTGCAAAACTTATTTAAGTAATGAAGCTGTATTTATGGGACCAATAGCCGATCAAGCATTAGAAGGATGCGCAACTGTTGCAAACGGCATAGGTCAATTTTCTCAAAACTGTAATACAGTTGAAAAGTATTTAACAGAAACAGCAACAAATTACAAAAATGGAGATAAGAATGCAAAAGAAATAGTTTTATCATCTACCGGAGCATTAGGAACATCTACAGGATCTGCAAATTTCACAGGTAAAGATAATGAAGAAAAACTATATAATTATTTATCTTCACAAGGATTTAATGATGCAGCAATCTGTGGTATTTTAGCAAATATAGAGCGTGAATCAGGTTTTGATACAGAAGCATTGGGTGATGGTGGTACTTCATTTGGTATATGTCAATGGCATGAAGGCAGATGGGATAGCCTTGAAAAGTATTGTGAGAAAAATAATTTAGATGCCTCTTCAATAGAAGGTCAAGGACAATACTTAGTATCTGAATTAAAAAATAATTATTCTGGTGTATATGATACATTAATGAATGTTCCAAATACATCTGAAGGTGCATATGAAGCAGCATATAAATGGACTACAGACTTTGAAATTCCTGCAGATGCAGAAAGTGAAGGAGATAGCAGAGGAAGTAATGCACAATCAAATTATTGGGATAAATATGGAAATAAATAAAAATAAAGATTAAAATCTTTATTTTTTTTGGATTTTATGGTATAATATGTTGCATTTAAAGAGAGGTTTGTTTTAATGAAAGAGAAGACTATAGATGTATCATTAAGATCTATGATTAGAGAGTGCAGTATTAATCCTAATATGGCATTTGATATATTTAATGAAATAGGACTAAGTAATAGAGAAACTATTCATGATACTTTTAAATACAAAAAATTTAATGATGACTTTATCTCAATTGTCTCAGTATATTGTGATGAACATCAATTTGTTGGATCAATAAAACCATCATATGATCATTATATAAATAGATTACTTCAATTATTAAACATTGATATAGATATAACAAAGTTAACTGAAGATGAACTAACAAAATTGTTATTAGATAGAATAAATATATTAAAAAACATAAAAAAATCTGAAGAACTAAAACAAGAATTTCCATTATTATATAAAGATTTAATAGATGGAAGAAATTATTATGATAGTCTTCAAAAATTAAAAAAATATAATCAACAAGAATGTAAGGATGGAGAACATTACTATTATAGTTGTGCACTAAAGAAGAAACTATCAAATTTTATTAAAACTCAAGTAGAAATGTATACAAGATATGTAAAGAAAAGAGATAATTTAAAAGAAAAATATGAAAATACATCATTTAATATTTATATTAGAAAATATTTTGATTTAAATAAATTAGCTTTATTTGTTGCTCATAATTATTTATTAGTATGTGAATCAAGTAATGATAGATCGGAAATGAAAAAATACTTAGATAAAGTTGAAATGTATCTAGATAATTATAAAGTAGATAAAGATGTAATAATTCATTCTGATAATGGTAAAGAAATAAATATTAATGTTATTAAAAAGAGGGTAGAAGACATAAAATATAGATTAAACAATAGTAATAGTACAGTAGATTGGATTCTTATACCAAAAGGAAGAAATTTTAATACTACTAAGAAAAATAAAAGTACAATAGTAAAAACAACAATTATGAATCATAAAGAAATAGAGCAATTACAAAAATTTGGTAAAGAAAAGAATTCTTTCTATGATTCAACCAATTATATTGCTAAAGTAGTAGGATTAGGTAAGTATAAAGGATATATAGGGTATATCTATGAAAATGGAAAAGTAATATTAGATATGGAATATGATGATAATAGGCCATATACAGCTAAAGGAAATGCTATATATGTTATATCAGTATGTGATTTTGAAGAGTTATCAAGATTAAGCAAACAATGTTTACGTAATGATTCAAGAGTAAGTAGATATTGCCATGTAGGTAATTGGAAAGATATTATAAATGACATAATAGAAAAAGAAGCAAGTGAAATAGATAAATACAATTCAAACTTATTAATAAAAAGACTAAAAAGAAAAGCCCTTTATTAAGGACTTTTTTTATTGGTATAATTCTTTCTTAATTAATTCAAGGTTTTCTTTCATAATAGTAAGATAATTATCTCCATTACTTCTTTGCTCATCAGATAGTATATCTAGCTTATATAATTCAATCTTTTTAATAGATGTATTACTATTCATTATAGTTTTAACATTATCATTATCTTCTTCACCATTAAAAGTAATAATATAACTTGCTCCAGCTTCAGCAATTGCATCATATGCATCTGAAATATCTTTCTGAGATGCATCTGTATCTATACAAATAACTTTTAATCCAAATTTTTCAAGATATTTTAATGCAGAGTCTGCAACAATTATTGTTTTATCATCAGTAGAATCAACTGCCACTCTATATTGTGCATCTAACTCTGATAATTCAATCTTTAATTCATTATAAGCTTCGTCAACTTCCTTCTTGAGATAATTACTATTAATATATTCTTCTAAACCAAGTCTTATATTTTGACTCATCATAAGGAGTGATGATGGATTTAACCATAATTCTTCAGGTGAATAATCTGTTTCTAATACATAAGCTGTATCAATTATTTTTAAATTT
>JAEEGL012953254.1_pt1 | contig 12742 bp, 11 predicted proteins | sample 9134231 | NCBI WGS metagenome assembly JAEEGL01 (sample SAMN16246548, study PRJNA631951) | gut metagenome | biome: gut microbiome; feature: rumen; material: fiber-attached | host: Bos | place: Iran: Karaj | collected 2018-10 | reverse complement strand
TTTTGCGGCCTGCTCAAGGCTCTCGCCGGGATCAATCAGTCCCGCGGGGAAATTATAAGCAAAATCGCCTACGGCCATGCGGAATTCCCTGTTTAAGAGGATCTTCTTACCGTCAACAGATGTGATTATGAGTATCACGGCATCACACTTATCGTTCCTGATACCGTTCTCAAGTCCGGTGATGTTGCCGTCACGGGACACCATCTCATAGACTTTCGGATTACCCTTCTCTGTCTCGTATTCGGCTTTGTAAAATGTGATGAACTTACCTGCAAAGGCCTTGCTTATTCCCTTGAACTTCATTTATTGCCCATCCTTTTCTTTAAAACATCGGCAGATGCGACGGAATATCCGAAGAATCCGAGCTTCTCACCTAAGAGGAAATACTCGCCGTGGTTGTAAGCCACGAGTTTTGCGTTGTCGAGACAGAGCCTTCCCTTATCGTCCAAAAGATAGGAATCGGCCGTAACTGCAACGATCTCGCCTATGAACATGTCGTGAGAGCCAAGCTCTGTCACGCTCTTTACCTTGCAGGATATCGAGACAGGCGCTTCCTTGATGGCATAGGCATATTCAAGACCTTCCGCCTTGACTGGTGTAAGCCCGCATTTCGCGAACTTGTCCTCATCGGCTCCCGATCTGACACCGCAGTAATCGCAGGGTTTGCAAAGTGATTTCGAAACGAGGTTGATAACGAATTCGCCCGTCTCGGAGATCAGCTTATGCGAATACCTGGACTTACGGATGCTCACAGATACCATAGGCGGTTCGGAATTGACCGTGCCTGCCCAGGCAACTGTCATTATATTAGGTCTTGTTCCCGGATCTTTTCCCGCGGATGAGACCATTACGACCGGTACGGGATTAAGTATCGTAGAGATCCCTACCGGACTCTTGTCGTGTTTTGCCATATGTTATGCCTCCTTAAAACCCAACGGTGTTACGGCAGTAAAGCTCTCATGGAGCAAAAGATAGTCCTTGATGTCGATTCCCGCGGAATATCCTACAATGCTTCCGTCCTTACCGATAACCCTGTGACACGGAACCACTACCGAGATCGGGTTGTCTCCGCACGCGGCTCCTACCGCTCTCGTTATCTTTCTCGCCTTGGCCTTATCACCGCCGGTCAATTTCATTGCTATATCCTCGTAGCTTACGGTTGCCCCGTAAGGGATGCTGCAAAGCGCCTTCCAGACTTCTCTTTGGAACTCGGTGCCCTGAGTAAACTTAATATTCACGTCAAATCCCGCTCTGATGCTGGAGAAATACTCCGCAAGTTGCATGCTCGCTCTGCCGACTTCCATTGGCAGATAACCATATTGTTCCTCGTCGATGGCATATCTGCCGTCATTGCGCGCTAAAGCTCCCGATTCATCCAGAAGACCCAGGCCACCAGCCACGTTCTCGGCAAATCTGTCATTCTCGATCTTCTGGCCGTAATGGAAAAGCTTTATCCTGTCTATATAACTGTTGCCTCCGCAAACCATTGCCACGCCTCGCTCGAAAGGAACGAAACATACGTTATATTCGGGATATTCATATGAGAGCATCGAGAACAATCCTGAATCGATGAACCCGGTCTTTTTCCTGACCTCGTCCCTTAAGACAGCTTCCTGAACGAAGCCTGCGCCCTGGATTATCCTCTCAAGGCCTTCATTTTCGCTGTCGCAAATGACGGTGACCTTGTGGTAGAACTGCTCCAAAAAGCAATACTTCAGGAGCCTGTCCACTATCGCGCTCTGAGTATCGGCATTTGCATCCTTGGTAAAAACAAATTCGAGATGTGCCCTGCACATTTTGCGGTCAGGCCTGAAAAGCTTGACCATCGCATATATCTCCTCATTCTTGAGAGCGATCAGAGCCTCGCCGGAACTGCCGCGCCCGAAAGATCTGATGTCATCTTCGATAAGCGACAGAGTGCCTTCCATGAGACCGCGGGTCCTCAGCACCGCGCTGTCCCTGATATGGATACTGCGAAGCTCGATCTTGTTATCCATAGCACGCCTCCGCGTAGAATCTCTCATTTCCGCCCGTAAAGTACGATATCGTGTACTCGTTTGTCTTGCGGAAAAGCACGTTGTCAAAGCTTCCCGGGCAATACACGGCATTATCCATCGACTGCCGGAAATCCGATACCATAGAACCGAAGGCTCCCTCATTGGCGGCCATATTCCAAACCTTTGCCGACCGCACCAGCGGGAGCAGGCCTTCCATGTTTTCCATCCTGTATATCAGGAGCTGGGCATCTTCATCGTAAGAGATGAAGGAAGCGAAATCGACCGCAAACTGCTGGTCTTCACACTTTTTGGATACGCAGAGCGAATAAGGTCTCAGGTACGGAACGACGGGATTTGCAGGGCTGCTGCAAGGCAGATGCAGAAAATAGAGCTTCGCGGGATAGTATTCTTCCCATGTCCTGCAGCTTGCCGAGGAATCGACCCAAAGTGCAGCGTTTCTGGAGAACACCGGATCTGCACCGTCTTTGCCGGTATTGATTGAAAGCTTGGAATCGTAAAGCTTCTTAACGTAGCCTGTGAGAGAACTGATAACGGGCTCAGCCTTCTCCTTATCGATCCTGTATTCCTCATTCAGCATGTAAGATATCGCGCGGTCATCCGAGAAGCACGAGCCGAGATAAGGAACGAGCTTATAAGCGGAAGCCATCGGAACGCACTTATATGAGGTGTTTGTCAGCTCCAGATACTTGGAAAGGTCTTCCGTCGTGTATTTAGCCTGAAGCCTTCCGTCTTTGGGAATATAATCCCTGTTGCCGAAAATGACCGTGGCAGAGCAATAATGAGGAATACCGTAAAGTTTCCCGCCTTCGAGCTGGTTTGACATCGAAGCTGCAAAGATCTTTGCCCCGTCTATGTTCTTGTTGCGTGAAGCGTAAACGCTCAATTCAGAGACAAGACCTGCCTCTGAAGCCGACTGTGTATCGGAAACAAGGAAAAGATCCGGCTCTTCCCCGGTCTCCTTCCATCCGTTCAGATTCTCAAGGCTGGCACCGTCATTGGTAACGCCGATATTCTGGATAACATAGTTTGTCGAAGCGGACATCAGAGTCGGAATATTCACATCGGAACCGGAAACAGAACTGTCCCAGATCCCGTTGTTCTTGTAATAGAACATCGCCGAAAGGCATCTTACCGTATCATCGGAATACGGGAGCGCGACCTTGAGGTTCCTGATGCCGTCAGTTCCCTTGTTTTTAGCAGTCGTCTCTGATTCGGTCTGTTTGGTACTGCCAGGCACTTCATCAAGCTGCGGAAACACGTCAGATTCTCTCCGGCAAGATCCCAAGAGCAATGTAAGACACAAAGCCAAAGCCGCAGCGCAGGTTTTCTTCAAGTACACTTGCAATACCTCCCATTGAAACAATTATAACTCAAATAAATAAAAACAATAAAAAGTAGATTTGCTTGACATAAATAGGTTAAACATATATATTTCTTTAGTATGCCAATGTGGCTCAGGGGTAGAGCAATTCACTCGTAATGAATAGGTCGTGGGTTCGATTCCCACCATTGGCTCCAAGAAAACCTGCCCCGGTAAATATCTTTCCGGGGCGTTTTTATAACCGGGGTACTCTTGTTGAAGTCGTTTCTGAAAAGAACATTGACCTTCCTTCTAACGCTGTTTATAACAGCCGGTCTGTTTTCTGCGTTTTTTACTGAGACCGTCTCTGCGGACAGTCCCTATAAGATGTCCGGCACTTCGATCGCCAAGACCATCGGTTATTCCATCGGCGAATACGAGTCCGGCATCCTTACCGTCGGTAAAAGAGAAAGCGGCAAAGGCCTTCAGGCGGTCAACTTCAGTCTTTCGATGAACGACAGATCCGTCTCCGGTTCACTCGAATACCGTATCTACGTTAACAGGAAAGGCTGGCAGCCATGGACTTCCAACGGCGTTATGACAGGCTTTCTAACCATGCCAAACCAGATAACCGGAATTCAGATGAGACTGACCGGCGATCTTGCCAACGAATACGGGGTCTGGTATTCAGCCTGGACCGATCTGCATAAAGACAGACAGGGCTGGGTCTGCGACGGCGCTCTCGCGGGAAGCGCTTCCGAAGCTAGAAGGATCGAAGAGATCAGCGTCATGCTGGTCAAAAGAGACCAAAAATTCGGCGCTACAGAGATTCATTTCAGAAGCTATATGCAGAAATACGGCTGGGGCGGTTCATGGACTTATTCCAACCACTACACCGGCCGTCCCGGGAAAAACCTTCGCATGGAAGCCATCGAGCTCTCTCTTTCAAGCAACGAATACACCGGCGGCATTGCTTACAGAGTAATGGTCAGCGGTGCGACAGGATGGCAGCACTGGACCTATAACGGTGAGATGGCAGGTACCGCGAATCAGTCCAGGAGAATGGAAGCGATCGAGATCAAGCTGACCGGTGACGTTGCTTTACACTATGACATCTATTACAGAACTTATATCAACGGTCTAGGCTGGTTCAACTGGTCAAAGAACGGAGAAGCCGCAGGAGCCAGAGGCATCGGCAGGCGCATCGAAGCCATCCAGATTGCACTGGTCAGGAAAGGAAGCCCTGCCCCGGGCAAGCTCAACAAGGTCAAGACCAAGATCGGATATAAATTTGTTTCCACAAGCACCAATTCAGGTGTCAGCGACTGGAGGATAACCTCAAACGGCAAAAGCAACGGTTTTGCATCCAAGGTCCTCCGCCGCGCGAAATACTACAACCGCACCGAATACAAGGATATGAGATGCGATGCACTTGTCGCCCAGGTCCTTATAGAAGCGCTCGGAACTGATCTCGGCAAAGCCAACAAGAAGAACAAATATGCAAGACTCAACGAATGGATCGGCCTAAGTGCTCTGGAATCCCTGCTGTCGAGCAATTTTGTTTACACTGATTCTCACGGCAGAACCGTAATATGCAGACCCGTTGCCCAGACCAAGCTCAAGCAGGTCGTCAAAAAGCACTGGAACAAAAAGATAAGCAAAATGCCCGAAGAAGAATTCAATGAATGGATCACAACTTACTGCAGACCTGGTGACATCGTCATCTTCTACAACAAGAATAAGAAGCCCGTTCATTGCGCCATCTACTCCGGTGTTCAGCAGTGCTCGCTCATGGAATATGAATATTTCAGGGGTAAGAACAAGGGCAAAAAAGATACAGATATCAAACCGGGTCCATACATGTGGCATTCCGGAAGCTATACAGGCATAGCCAACAAATACGCATACTGGGTTGCTGATGTCGGCGACCGCGCATATTACATGAAGCGTTTCCGCGTGGACTCCGGCACCTCCCAGCCGGTTGCACCTAAACAGACCTGATATCAGCGTCTGAAGAATTTGGCCAGAGGCTCGATTATCTCACTTAACTCTTTGATCGATTTATTGAGGGTGGCAACATCAATGCTGCTCATACTGTCAACAGTCTTTTTTACTGATTCGGTGTTATCCACTACGACCTTATCGACGTTCTTTACCATCTCATCGATACCGTCCAGAGAACTCTCAACGGAAGCGATTGCCTTATCGGCATTAGTAACGACATTCTGTATGCCGTCCAATGCTTTATAAGCATTGTTCAGTGTCGATATTACCGAGGGAACAACGATCAGCACGGCTATGCCTACGATAAGGCAGATAACAACAAGTGCCGATGCAGTGATAAGAGATCTTCTGCTGGTCTTCTTCTGTTCCTTGAGAAGCGCGATCATGAGGTCGCGGTCGCTCATCCCGGAAAAATCTTCCTTTTCGGGTTTTGCATCCAAAGCGGCTCCAGTCTTGGCGGCAACAGTCTCTTCTGTCTCTTCTGTCTTTTCTTCTCTTACTTCCAGCGCCTTTGTTCCTTCGTTCTCAGCCATGTTTCAATCCCCCTGATAGTGTTTTGTTATCACAAATATATATATGTTGTACCATGACAGCCGTGATAAGTGAAATAAAAAGAGTGAGTGAAGTATATCTCAACTTCACTCACTCTGTTCATTTTCATTCCGCTGATCCAAGAAAAAGATGGCTTTGCGAGCGATTTCCGCACAAGCGGGCTATGCCCGCGCGGAGGACCTTAGCGAGCAAAACCATCTTTTGACTTTAATGATGGAAAAGCCTGATTCCCGTAAATGCCATAGCCATACCGTACTTGTCGCATGTCTCGATGACGTTGTCGTCACGGATTGAACCGCCCGGTTCGGCAATATACTTAACGCCGCTCTTATATGCACGCTCGATGTTGTCGCCGAACGGGAAGAAAGCGTCAGAACCGATGGATACATCAGTGTTCTTGGCGATCCACTCCTTCTTCTCTTCCATGGTCAGAACCTCAGGCTTGACCTTGAAAAGCGTCTGCCATACTCCGTCTCTTAAAACATCGTCATGTTCTTCGGAAATATACACATCGATGGTATTGTCACGGACGGGACGGCTGATATCATCAACGAACTGAAGTCCCATGACCTTCGGATGCTGTCTGAGCCACCAGATATCAGCTTTGTTGCCTGCAAGTCTTGTGCAGTGGATCCTTGACTGCTGGCCTGCACCGATACCGATGCACTGTCCGTCCTTAACATAGCAGACAGAATTGCTCTGTGTGTACTTGAGTGTGATGAGCGAGATGAGAAGATCTTCCTTCTTGTCATCAGGGATATCCTTGTTGACGGTTACGATGTTTTCGAGAAGAGCCTTGTTGATATCAAGCTCGTTTCTTCCCTGCTCGAAAGTTACGCCGTAAACCTGCTTGCGCTCGATAGGCTCGGGCTTGTACGAAGGGTCGATCCTGATAACGTTATATGTTCCCTTACGCTTTGACTTAAGGATCTCCAAAGCCTCGGGTGTGTAATCGGGAGCGATGACGCCGTCACTTACTTCGCGCTTGAGCATGTTCGCGGTAACAGCATCACATGTGTCTGAAAGAGCAGCGAAATCACCGTAAGAAGACATTCTGTCCGCGCCTCTTGCTCTTGCATATGCACAAGCGATAGGAGAAAGCTCGCCTAAGTCGTCAACGAAATAGATCTTTGCTTCTGTATCTGTAAGAGGTCTTCCCACTGCGGCACCGGCAGGTGAAACATGCTTGAATGAAGCTGCAGAAGGCATTCCAGTAGCTGCTTTGAGCTCCTTGACGAGCTGCCACGCGTTAAAAGCATCAAGCAGATTGATATATCCGGGCTTTCCGTTCAATACTTCGATCGGAAGGTCGGAACCGTTTTCCATAAAGATGCGCGAAGGCTTCTGATTGGGGTTGCAGCCGTATTTAAGGGCCATTTCACTAGACATTTATTATTTCCTCCTGTTACCGCTTAAGGCGGGATTATTTAACGTTCTTGTTGACGATCCTTGTCTCGTAAGTACCGTCATCGATATTGATAAATCTGACGAACAAAGAAACCTTGTTATCCTCATTGAGGCAGTTCCAAACATTGTTCGTGAATGTGTCGATGTCACCGCTTATAGCAACCTTCTCAGGCTCACCCTCGAAAGAAGGAAGCGGATTACCGTCACCCATGTATGTGTGGATGAATCTTCCTGTTCCGGGAATCGGGTTGGAATATGTGAAAGTATGTCTCTCGCATGATTCGGGGTTGCCGTCAGCGCTCTTTAAGATGGACATGGCAAAATTGTATGTGCCGTTCTCTACGCGCATGATGCCTGATATACGGGGCGTGTAGTTCGGAGCATCGTCTTCGAACTCTCTGCCTCTCAAGGACTGCTCAAATGTATACTGCCTGTCCATGAGCTCATAGATGGTATCTGTCTGGTCACCGTTTGTTACGATGGTCTTGTTGCCAAGGACTCTGACAGGTGAATAAATGATGAGATGGGGATCGGAAAGCTTCGAAGGATCGAATGCCTCCGTCTTGATGCCGTCTTCAGTCTCCGTGAAAACACGGTTACGGGAATTAACGGACCTTCCCATAATGAAATATGCTGTTACGGCTTTTTTACCGTCTTCGCTTCTTCCGATTACGATTCCTCTTCCGGGATAAGCGTTTGTCTTAAGAAGTTCGCCCAAATCTGCAGTCTTCATTTTCTTTCACCTCCGAAATTATTCTCTTACGTAAGCTATGTTGTTCTCTATCGTTACCTTGCCGTCAGCGATAAGTCTTATCGCCTTGGGAAGTATCTTCCATTCGCACTCTTCCATTATCCTTTTCTGCAGGACCTCAGGAGTGTCATCAGGAAGGACATCAACCGACTTCTGAAGCAGGATCGGACCGTCATCGTAATTCTCGTTCACGAAATGAACGGTTGCGCCCGATACCTTTACTCCCCTTGCCAGCGCTGCCTTGTGCGGCTTGATGCCGTACATTCCGGCACCGCAGAAAGAAGGGATCAGCGCCGGATGGATGTTGATGATGCGGTTTGAATAAAGTGAGACCGTCTTGGGGCCTAACAGCGACAGGTATCCTGCGAGGACTATAAGCTCGGCTCCGGACTTGCGGACGCGGTCAGCCATCTGTTCATCCCATTCTTCTCTTGAAGGGAAATCGGCAGCTCTCATAACTACCGAATCGATCCCGTTCTCGGCGGCACGTGTAAGCGCATATGCCGTAGGAGAAGATGAAAGGACAAGTACGATCTCGATATCCTTCAAGATACCGTTCTTCGTGTTATCTATTATCGCCTGGAGGTTTGTTCCGCCTCCTGATACGAATACAGCTATCTTCATCAGTCGATCCTCGATCCGTTATTTATCAGACTTCGTCATCCTCAGGCTTGCCTGCGGTGAAGTCACCGTCGAAGCATGCGGAGCAAACGCCGCAATCGATGGTGTTAAGAGATGCCCTCAGAGATTCGAGACTGATATATGCAAGTGAATCAGCACCGATCATTTCGCGGATCTCTTCTGTTGTCTTTGTGCTTGCGGGAAGTTCTGTCTCTGAAGAAGCATTTACACCGTAGCAGCATCCGAACTTAACCGGCGGGGATGCAAGTCTTACATGTACTTCCCTGGCGCCGTTCTCACGCAGGAATGAGATGATGTGCTTTGTCGTTGTACCTCTTACGAGCGAGTCATCGACAATGGCGATCCTCTTATCCTTGATAGCAGTCTTGAGCGCGGCAAACTTCATCCTTACAGCAAGTTCTCTTTGCTGCTGAGTGCTCTTGATAAATGTTCTTCCTACATATCTGTTCTTGAGAAGTCCGGAACCGTAAGCAACTCCGAGACCTGCAGCATAGCCTTCCGCAGCAGCGTTGCCTGAATCCGGAGCACCGATAACGAGATCCACGTCAGCAGGGCTCTCCTTTGCAAGAGCCATACCTACTCTGTATCTGGAATCAAAGATGGACATCTTATCCATAAGGGAGTCAGGTCTTGCAACGTAAACATACTCGAAAACGCAGACCTTTGTGTCCTTCTTTTCTGCAGCTTCGTTGTAGAGCAGTGAGCTCATACCGTCCTTGGAGATGGTGATGATCTCGCCCGGCAGGAAGTCTCTGACCGTCTCGCATCCGATAGCGTCAAGAGCGCATGATTCAGAAGAAATGTAGTATCTGTCATCCTTCTTGCCGAGGATGAGAGGTCTTAATCCGTACGGATCTCTTACACCGATGAGCTTGTCTTCGGTCATGAAGATCATGGCGTAAACGCCGTGGATCTGCTTCATTGTCTCGAGAATGGCATGCTCGCAGTCCTCTGTTCTGATCCTGTTTCTCGAGAACAGCGAAAGTATGATCTCGGAATCTGTATTTGTCTGGAAGATCGCGCCCTGGTCTTTGAGCTCGTCTCTTACCTTGTTCGCATTCATAATGACAGAATCAGAAGTAAGTGCAATGCTTCCTACTCTGGACTTGATGGATATAGGCTGGATAGCTTCAGGTCCGTTCTCACGGGGAGAACCGCCCTTGCAGTGCGCAATAGCACATGTGCCCTGTAATGCAGATAATGTAACTTCATCGAAGACATCGGTAACCAGACCCATAGCCTTGTGAACGAGGAAAGTACCGTTATCGTTTACTGCGATGCCGGCGCATTCCTGACCTCGGTGCTGCAGGGAGAAAATGCCGTAATAGGCATCTTTTGCGATGTCGTTGGATTGACCTTTAATGTCATAAGTTCCGAAAATTCCGCTCATTTTGTTCCGTCCTTTGTATGTAAAATTCTTACTTGTCCATATCAGCTATCTTCTGCTTGAGCCTTGCATCACGCTCAGCCACAGAAGAAGCAAGGCTCTTCTTGTATTCCTTGAGGGCATCGGCCAGTCCTTTGTCAGAAAGAGCGAGGATCTGGCATGCGAGGATAGCGGCATTGGAACCGCCGTCGATCGCAACTGTTGCTACCGGGATACCGGTAGGCATCTGTACAGTCGCATAAAGCGCGTCCACACCGTTAAGAGCACCGCCCTTGCAGGGAACTCCGATAACAGGAAGCGTTGTGCTTGCCGCAAGAACACCTGCCAGGTGTGCAGCAAGACCTGCTGCCGCTATTATCACTTTGAATCCCTTTTCCTCAGCTGTAGCCGCAAGCTCATGAGCGCGCTCGGGAGTCCTGTGCGCTGATGCGACATCAGCCTCAAACTCAACGCCGAACTTGTTCAGCATCTTGAAGCATCCCTCCATTACGGGGAAATCGGAATCAGATCCCATTACCACCAATACTTTACCTTCAGACATATAACCTCTCCTCCTTTAATATCACTCGTCACCCTGCGCCCAGTTAAGACGTGCCATTACCCTGTCGTATGCTTTGCTTTCGAAAGTGTAAGGCTTCGGGCAGTAATCGTTGCCGCTCTTGGAACTCCTTAACGAAAAAGGAATGATATTGAGCCTGTAATCTGCAACCTCTTTGCCAGTCTCATCAAGCACAAACGTGCACTGCGCGATGCAGCTGTCCGGATCGACCGGATTCTTATTATCTCCTAAGCAGAAGCTCCCGATACTGTACAGGATATACTTGTCCTTATATACCTCGATTGGCTGGAGTCTCTGCGGATGCGTGCCTACCACTATATCTGCTCCGTGATCGATCAGCGCACGGCCCCTGCTTGACTGACTCTTGATCGGCTTGTATTTTGCATCGATGCCCCAGTGGCAGGAAACTATTACTATCTGGCATCCTTTAGCCCTGAGCTGCTTGATAAGATTATAGGTCTTGCTCAGGCCGTATGTGGAAATATAACCGCACATACCGATCTTTACACCGTTCTTTGCCGTATATATCGAGTAATTCGAAGAATCGCTCCACAAGATACCTGCATTGGTAAGATGCTTGCGCGTATCCTTAAGACCCGACTGACCGAAATCGAGCGTGTGATCGTTCGCAAGATTGACGGCCTCGATGCCCGCTTTGGTGAAATACTTTGTGCCCTCAGGCTTCATTGCAAAGACAGGCTTCTTCTTGGCATGCTTTTTGCTCGAGGTTATCGCCATCTCGCAGTTGACCAGAGTCAGATCGTCATTCAAAAAGATATTCCTGCAGTTCTTGAAAGGATACTCCCACCTCTTCTTGACCACCGCATCAAATCGGTTATAAGCCCCTGCAGCCGAGGCAAGCGTGCAGTCACCGGCAAATGATACCTTTACCGTTAACGGCATCGGCGTTGCTGAAGGCTCAGGTGTTGCAGCAGGCTCTGTTGCAGATGTTGGAACAGACGTAGGTTCCGTTGTGGTCTCTTCTTCCGCAACTGACTCAGATGCAGCCATCGAAGATACCGTGAGATCAGTGTTAACTGTTTCCGTCACGGAAGCATTGAAGTTCCTGAAAGCACAACCTGCGAAAACAGCGACGGCAAGGGTTATACCCGCCGTCATTATTGTTTTGCGGAATGTCGTGCTGTCAGAACTCAAGTGCCTTATCTCCTAAAAATGCAAGGTCCGCGCTTCCTCCAAACTAATAGAGCTGTCACGCGGACCCTGTTAATCCTCAGTTACAGGAAATCAGAATTCTCTTCTTCTTCCCTTTCTGTCTTCTCCGCCAAAATCGTTATTGTCACGGCCGGCGTTGTTGTTTCTTCCGCCGAAACCTCCGCGGCGTTCACGGTTCGGACGGTTCTCACGTCTCCTGGGTTCTTCCTCTACATAACCCTCCGGCTTCGGGAGGCAGTCTCTGATGGAAAGGTTGAGTCTGCCCTGTGAATCGATCTCGATGAGCTTGACGTGAACCTTGTCACCTTCATGGAGAACGTCTTCAACTTTCTCTACTCTGTTCCAAGCCATCTTGGAAATGTGTACGAGACCTTCCTTGCCGGGCAGGAATTCAACGAATGCGCCGAAGTCCATAAGTCTTGTAACAGTACCGTCGTACTCTGTGCCTACCTCAGGATCGGAAACGATGCCTGTGATAATGGTCTTAGCCTTGTCTGCAGCCTCGAGATCAGGTGAAGAGATGTAGACCATACCGTCATCGTTGATGTTGATCTGAGCTCCGGTGTCAGCGATGATCTTGTTGATAACCTTTCCGCCTGAACCGATGACTTCCCTGATCTTGTCAACAGGTACCTGCATGGAGATGATCCTGGGTGCCCACTTGTTGAGCTCTGCACGGGGTGCGGGAATACGGGGAAGGATAACATCGTTGATGATCTGGAGTCTTCCCTTGTGTGTCATCTCGAAAGCAGCCTTGATGATGTCTAATGTGAGGCCCTCGACCTTGATGTCGACCTGGATGGATGTGCTACCTTCTGTTGTACCTGCAACCTTGAAGTCCATGTCGCCGAAGAAGTCCTCGATGCCCTGGATATCCATGAATACGAGGAAATTATCGTCGTTGTCGGGAGCTGTGATAAGTCCGGAAGAGATACCTGCAACAGGTCTC
>JAEEGL012697558.1_pt1 | contig 12742 bp, 9 predicted proteins | sample 9134231 | NCBI WGS metagenome assembly JAEEGL01 (sample SAMN16246548, study PRJNA631951) | gut metagenome | biome: gut microbiome; feature: rumen; material: fiber-attached | host: Bos | place: Iran: Karaj | collected 2018-10 | reverse complement strand
TCTTGTTCTGGCAGCAACGCTTTCTCTTTTATTTGACTTTATCATGACGGCATCAAAATCCGTTCTTATACATATGGATGTAATAGAAGAAGCAGACCATTTTGGCCTGCTTGATCTTGATGTTCTTCGTAGCTCAGACAAAAAGTAATCAGCAAAAGTCGTAGGGTTACTCCATCCCGTTGTACCTTACGCACAGCATGGTGGTATCGTCAAACTGCTCCGCTTCCTTTACGTACTCTGCAATTCCTTCTTTGACATTTTCTATAACTTCTTTGGGGCCGGCGTCAGGTTTTCTGTTCAGGATCTCTATCATCCTGTCTTTGCCAAGAAGCTCTCCTTTTTCATTATTTGCTTCCGGCACTCCGTCTGTGTATAGAAACAGCGTATCGCCCCGGCTAAGCGTAAATTCTCCGGATACAAACTTCGCATTGAGGCTTGCTGCAAGTGGCACTGAGTGCTCATCACTTATCACCTCAAACAGTCCTCCGACTCTCCTGATAGCTGGATATTCATGACCGGCGTCAACATATCTGACTGTTCCGGTATCAAGGTCAAGTATTCCAAGCCACGTCGTAACAAACATGTAGGCTTTGTTAACTTCCATAAGCTTCCTGTTCACATCTGCAAGGATATCAGCAGGATCCTGAAGTCCCTGCTCGGTCTGGCTCCTTATCAGTGTCTTGGCTATTACCATAAACAGCGCCGCAGATACTCCCTTATCCGAGACATCCGCTATAACAAGAGCAAGATGAGTATCATCCACCATAAAGAAATCATACAGATCTCCTCCTACCTGAAGGGCAGGTTCCATTGATGCGAAAAGGTCATACACCGGGCTATCCGGAAATTTATCCGGAAGCATTCCCATCTGTATCCTGGTGGCAATGGATAGCTCAGCTTCCATCCTCTCCTGCTGAGCAGTGATGTCCCTGAGCCTTATGATGGAGTCCTTGATATCGGCTTCCATAACAGTCATGCTCTTCCACAGGTCTTCAATTTCATCAGATGTTTCGATACCAAGCGGTTCGTACACAGAAGGTGTATCCTTATTAAGGCTTACCTTGTCCATCTGCGTGTAGTCCCTGGCTGCTGCCGACATTGAAACCAGATGGGTGATGATATTTTTTCCAAGGGTTCTGGCAAAGGAAAAAGCAAGCACTACCACCAATGCCACAGAAACAGGGATCAGGATCACTAAAAAGCTGAGCATTTCTCCGAGAAAATCATTAAGGTCCATATCCACAACAGCATATCCCAAAAGCTGCCCGTCTCTTGCGTAAAATGGTTCAGCTCCCGAGCCGATCCATCCGTACTCACCGCCATGTGTTATGTCAAGGCGCCAGGATGAATCCACAATATCTCTCGTATCATCGGTTTCCGCTTTAGTCCACTGTCCCGGCATATATGCCCATTTGTCCTCGTCGCCGTCAACAACATACACAACGCGGTCATTTTCATCATCCATGAACATCAGGAACATATTTCGCTGGCCGGTATTTTCGCGAAACTTTACCAGAATATCCCTGGCGGCATAAAAGTCGTCATCTACCAAAGGCAAAAATGCATAAAAAAACTCATCGGACGACTGCTGACTTCTAATTTCTTCCGGAAGATTGTCATAGACCTCTCGTGTCTTGGCAAATATCTTTTCCAGGTATGCTTCATCCTGAAGTGAGAGCATTGTATCCAAAAGATGATGTGCTTCAGTCTTGTAATGACGCAAAGAGGAATAAGTATGAAGCAAAAGTCCTGCCCAGCTTCCTGCCAGAATAAGGGCAAGGGAACCAATCAGGATCATTCTGAATGCCTTTGTCTGAAGCGAAACATATCTTTTTTTATGTTCTTTTGAATGGTTCATTTACTCAGTCCTCCTTGATAACAATTATACCCGTTATTCTACCCGTATGACATCATTTTGTATGGTATGATATATGTAAATCAACTAAAAGCCGCTGAGAGGACACTATGCGCAAGAAAACTCTTATCGAAAAAAAATACAAAGCCATGCTCCTTGGCCTTACAATAAGCGGGCTTGTCTCTGAGATTGAGACCATGGCTGACAGTATCATAGCCGGAACATTTTTGAATCAGGCGACAGTAGCTGCCATATGCCTTGTTTATCCGGCAATCAATCTCAGCTGGTTTTTTGATCTGCTGTTTTCTTATGGCGCAGAGATTATTTACTCCAAACAGGTGGGCGGATATGACAAGGAAAGCGCCGACAAAACATTCGGAAATGGTGTGATCATCAATGCAGCTATTGGCATTTTCCTCTTTTTGTTCTTTACCGTGTTTGGAACAGGTTACTTAAAGCTCTATGGTGCAGAAGGAGAAATACTTATTCTTGCCCAAAAATATCTGTCCTGGATGCGTTTTGTTATGCTGATAGCTCCCCTTTCATATTTTATCGGTATTATGACTTTGGCGGACGGAGATGAAAAGAGCCTGTCTATTTCAAAAATCCTCACTTCTATCAGTAAAATAGCAGGTTCTGTCATACTGTGCACAGGTTTGGGAATAGATGGGCTGGGGCTTGCATCTGTCGTCAGCGTTTATGCGGGATTTTTTATCCTTCTTTTGCACTTCTTCAAGAAGAGTAATTCTCTTAGATTCAGGTTTTATTGTTCCTTAAGCAATCTTTTCCAAATGGCGAAATTCAGTGTTATCGATTCGGGAAAATACCTGTTTTTGGCAATATATACTGCTGTCATAAACAAATTTGTTTTAAGCTTCTTTGGAGAAGGAAAGCTTATCTTAGTCTCTATCATTACACTAACGCTGGAAACTTCCCTTGTGTTTGAAAGCGTAGGGGATGCTGCATCGCCATTTCTCAGCGTTTACCTTTCAGAGGATAATTTCGCAGGACTAAGAAAAGTCTGGAAAATGGCTCTTAAGAGCGCAGTCCTGGAAGGAAGCGTTGCAACAGTACTGTTTATACTCTTATCTCCGCTCATTCCCGGGCTTTTTGGTATCACCCAGGGTCCTGTCAGACTCCAGGCAACATTGGGAGCCCTCATAATGGGTCTTGGATTTGTCTGTTCCAGCGTTACTTTTCTACTCACATCCTATCTTCTGATCATAGAAAAGATCAGGCTGGGCTTTTTAGCAACAATGCTTAGCATCATGGTGATACCTGCAACTTTGGGATGCGGTCTGGGGTATATCTTTGGCGTTTTTGGGCTTTTTGCAGGCATAGCGGCGGCACTTTTTACCACGATTGCGATCATCTATATATATCTCTGCCTGGCCTATGGAAAAGATAATGTTCCGCTCCTTTTAAAAGATCTGGAAAAAGGGAAAACCTCCTTCTTTTTTGAGTTCATGGCAAATCCCCAGGATATAGTAGATACACGGGATGAGATAGGAACAGCTCTTAAAGGATGCAATATTCCGGAATTGACAGCCTCCAGGGTGATGCGTCTTTTTGAAGAGGTATCCATGGTAATATACGAAAAAAACGCCCCAAAAACTATTTTAGGGGAATGCTCCGTTATCGTTTATCCGAAAAGAGTCAGGATAATTACAAGATTTGACGGAAAAGAGATCGATCTTTCCGACAGTGATATGATTGCAGACAGTTTCAGAGAATATTCATTATCCATGCTCATCGCCATGAGAGGTTTCGAGGGAAGAGCTCTTCCTGCAATGAGTTTTAACAGAAATGAATATCAGGTGGAATATTAAAAACTCCGTACCATAATGATATGATACGGAGTTCTGCCTTCATTTTTTAATTTTAACTTTCGCAAGATTACCGAGTTCGTCCTTGTTATGAGGCTCAGGAGTAATTTTGTTATTATTTTCCGCTTGTTTCTTTGCTTCTTCAAATATAGCTTCCCACTTTTCAGGATCAAATTCATTACCGTTACCACCGGTTACCTTCTCAAGTTCATCAGCTTCAAGTTTCTCTATTTTATTATTTAAATCTTTATTCATGGCGTTAGCTCCTTTCCTTTAAGTAACTGTCATCTTGTACATTTATACGAAAGTATGACCACTGATGGCAAAAAACATGCTTATTCTATTTTGAAAATGTTGCTGAAGTAAGTCTCATCAAAAATATCCATGACTGCTTCATTTACATTTTTTATTACCATGCTACCCTGAGCGTCCATGATCTGCTGCGCAGCCAAAAACTGCCTGAGCCCTGCAGAGGAAGTGTACTGCAGGTTTTTCAGATCAAAAACAAGCTCGGTTACACCCGCCAGTTCACCCTCAACTACTTGCCCAAGACTTGGTGCTGTTACGGCATCCAATTTGCCTTCAAGTTCAATAATAAGCTTACTGCCTTCCTGTATTTTGTTTATGTTCAGCATGATACACCTCCTATACTTGTTACTCTTAACCCTTGATCTTTTTAATTAGTTTGAATATAAATCTCAAAATAGGCGTGGAAGTAAGACCTGCAACTACAGCTTCAAGCTCATCTTCAGACAGCTCGCCATCCTCATTAAGGCTATCAATCTGCAGTTCACCATTTTTAATCTTATCTAAAACTTCAATTATCTGTTTTGCCTCATCAATCGATATCTCATCGCCTTGCTCCAAAAACCATCTCCTGACATCTTCCGTATCTTTAATATTAAGATTATCATTTACACTTATATCTTTTTTCACAGCGTTCTCCTTTCATTCTACGAGATCTGTCTGATTGCCAGATCATAAAACCGTCCCTTCGCCTCCATGAGCTGCTCATAGCTGCCCTGCTCAACAATACTTCCCTTATCCATGACAATGATCCTGTCACAGTTCTTTACTGTGCTCAGTCTGTGCGCTATGACGATCTTGGTTGCCTCTATGCCCTCAAGTGTTTCAACCACCTGGTTCTGGGTGACATTATCAAGGGCACTGGTAGCTTCGTCTAAAAAGATCACCCTTGGCTTTCCTACAATGGCCCTTGCTATCAGTATCCTCTGAGCCTGGCCTCCTGAGATGGTGCCAGCCCCTTCTGCTATAGCTGTGTGCAGTCCCATAGGCATCTGTTTTATATCATCTTCAAGGCCCACTTCCCTGATGGTTTCCTCAACCCTTTGCATCTTTACCCCGGGAGAGGTGATCGTAATATTATCGTAGATACTTCCGGTAATAAGTCCTCCGTCCTGAAGTACAACGCCAAATTTCTTTCTAAGTTCCCTCTTGTCCAGATCGTCTATATCCTGGTTATCGTAGTAAACCTTTCCGACCTGGGGTTTTTCAAAGCCCAAAAGAATTTTAAGGAGAGTCGATTTGCCACAGCCGGAGGATCCCACAATTCCCACATACTCTCCGGGCTTTATGCTGAGACTAAAGTTTGAAAGCGCAGGAGCTTCGTTCGGATTATACGAAAATGTCACGTTATTAACTTCAATACCACCTTCGATCTTTCCCGGCATCAGCGCATCTTCACTTGATTCAGGCAGTGTCTCAAGAATGGGTTTAACATCATCATATAGTGGTTTTACCTGATTTACCACAAGCATATTCTGAACTATCTGCAGTAGCGCCCCTGAAAAAGCGCCAAAAGCTGCGGAAAAGGCTGAAAAACCACCTATTGTAAGGTCGATATTTTTCCTGACCATAAGAAAATAAAATACTATGGAAAAAAATATCTGGAATGAGCAGCTGACCGAGCTGACTGCACGGGTTATTCTTTCTTTTTTCGTGTTTATCCTTATGGATTCGATAATACTTCCGAGGTAATTAAGTATTGCCCTGTCCTCAGCTCCGGCTATCCTTATCTTGCTGATACCGGTTATCATCTGGTAACTGGCAGCCTGTGCTTTTACGTCGGCTCTTAGTTTTTTACCCTCATACTTGGTCTGAAGTACCCCCATGATCACAACAAATGAGTCGATCAACACCAGAAAAACCAGCGCCCATCCTGACATCTTTGCGGAATATTTGAACATTCTCCAAAGATACAGCAGTGAGAATACGGCTGACAAAAGAGATGTTGTAACACTCTGGGCTATAACATTATATATAGTCGATATTCCCATCACCCTCTGGCCAAGAGTGGCTGCGTCGTAATTTCTGAAAAAGCTTTCCGGCAGGTTAAAGAGTCTGTCTATGGCAGCGGACTGCACAGCGTACTCCATAGTATTCATGGACCGAAACGATGACAGATTCTTGACTATCGTGAAGGTAATATTGCCCAGGGAGCATGCAAGAAGCACAGCCCCAAGCTGTATCAGTCCCGAAGAGTTACCCATTGGAATAAATTTGTCATAGGCCTGCTCGTTCATGAACGGGAGCAAAAGACCTACCAGCGTTCCGATAAGTGCCATGGCAAAAAGCCTTACTATATCAGACTTGTACACCTTTTCCATTCCAAACTTAAACAGATCCCGCTTATAGATCTTTTTCTCGGGAAAAGGTCTGTAAAACATATAAGCAGAAGCCTTAAGCCCACTTGCTATGTCAGGCGTCACCTTTACAACAGTCCCGTCAGAGGGGCAGTACATCAGATAGCTGTATGGCCCTTTTGGAACAAGTGCAACCACTGCCTTATCTTCGGCCCTTGTTGCAAGAAAGGACCCGCAGTCGCTTTTATACCATTTCCCCTCAAGTACAACTTCCCTTATTACGAAGTGGGATATCCTGGCAATATCTGCTATCTCATATCTTCTGCCGCAGTTCTCCTGGATCCTGTCAAGACTGGCAATGCTTATCTTCTCTCTGCTGCAGATATACGCTGCCGCATCATATAAGGCCTTTCCAGTTTCTACAAATTTCTCTGATCTTGCTTTGTCTTTCCCGTTTTCAAAAAGCCCCAGAATAAGGCGGAAGGATTTTTCTCTTGTTCTTTCTACCTCTCTTCTTGTAGCGTATATATAGCCTTTTTCGCGGACACTTAGCTTTTCATATTTTTCAATGAGCTCTCCGGGAAAGTCCTGTGCATCTTCAATGTTTAAATCTACTTTTTTGGCAAATTCCAGCACATCTTTTTGGGTGCAGGCACCTTCCGAGACGGTGACCACAGCCTTTTCAAGGGCAACAACACCAAGTATCCACTCTCCCAGGTACTCAGAGCTGTGGATAAATCCCGGGAAAGACTCTCCCTCTTTCATTTCTGCCAAAAATAGTTTCCGTCCCTCTTTCCCGTCCTTTAAAGGTATCAGGTACACAAGAAGACTTCCTTCTTCCGAGGCATACAAAGAAGACGGATTATCTGCATAATATATATCTCCACCTTTTATAATTACTTTTTCCATCAGATGCTCCATACTTCTTCATCAAATGTTTTTAATAAGTCTCTGATAATGCCCTTCCATAGCCGCAAGCTCTTCATGGTTTCCCCGCTGAACGATCTTGCCCTTTTCCATTACGATTATCTCATCGCAGTCCCTTATGGCGCTGAGTCTGTGAGCCACTATGATGCAGGTGCAGCCTCTTCTCTTTATATTGTCCAGTATCTCTTTCTCCACAATGGGGTCAAGTGCACTTGTGGCTTCATCCATGATAAGGATTGAAGGATTGGTTATCAGGGCTCTTGCTATCTCAAGCCTCTGCCTCTGACCTCCGGAAAAGTTTGAGCCGCCCTCAGAGAGCTCATAATCATAAGCTCCCGGTTTTGAAGTGATAATGTCATGGATACAGGCATCCTTGGCAGCCTTTATCATATCTTCATCACTTATATATTTATTCCATAACGTCAGGTTATCCCTGACAGTTCCGGAAAAGAGCATGATGTTCTGACTTACGGTAGAAACACTGGCAGAGAGTACTTCCTGGGGAATCCTTTTAATGGGGCACCCGTCAAACCTTATCTCTCCGCCCCATGGTCTGTACAAACCGGAACAGAGCTTACTTACAGTAGATTTACCGCTTCCGGAAGCTCCCACAAAGGCTATGGATTTACCCGGTTTTAATTTAAAGGAAAAGTCATCGATCAAAGGCTCTTTTAATATGTCATAGCCAAATGACACGTTATCCAGCTCAACTTCTCCGATGAGTTTCTCAGAAAATGCTTCATGCTCAGTCTCGCTGTACTTTTCATCTTCCTTGTATTTCATGATATCGTTGACGCGAGCCATATCCGCTTTGGTTGTCTGGATCTTTTGGATAAACCCCGCCAGGGAGTTTATTGGCGACGTGAAAGAATCGAGCAGTCCCGAATATGCAATCAGCATACCTGCTGTCATATATCCTCTGATGACCAGCACTCCGCCGACAACCAGTATAAGCACGCTCTGAAGATTTTTGGACACTTCAGGAATGGCATTTAAAAGCTCCTGCCTCATACCTATGGACTGCTCCATAAGTATCGACTTGGCATAGTGTCCCTGTAGTCTGCTGACATACTCATTTTCCGTACCGGATGCCTTGAGGGTACCGGTGATACTAAGCCCTGCGAAAAGAGCTCCCATCATCCTTCCCTGATCCTGCTGCCCCTTCATGGACATATCTCCCATGTAAGATGCCCCCCACTGCATTACCGAAAGATTTATGATAACGCATACAAGACCTATCGCAGTCAGTACCGGACTGTAAAAAACAAGAAGCACCAGGTAAAAAGCTGCCACAAAAATGTTAAGTATCGTCTCTGCCAGATCACTTGTCAGAAACGTACTTATGTTGTTGTTATTTACGATCCTGCCGGAAAGATCCCCTGCATATCTCTGGTCATAAAATGAAATAGGGAGCCTTAAAAGGTGAGAGATAAAATTGTATGAGCTTATGGATATCATCTTGTTCTGCAGCTTATTCAGGAGCTTTCCCCTGTACCAGGTAAGAAACGACTTAAAGAGCGCCGTTCCCAGCATGATCACCAAAAGGGTGCTTATCCAATCAACATTTCCCCCAAGCAGGATGTCATCAATAAACACCTGGGAAAAGACAGGGGTAACAATACCGGGGACAACCAGGAACAGTCCAAGAACGATAAGCGCTGCAATGGCGCCTTTCTGCCCCCTTAGCCTTTCTTTTACAAAGTCCAGCATGTTCTCCTGCTTTTTACTCTTTGTAAAACTGTCAGTAAGGGCGAAGGTCATGACTACTCCTGTATAGCAGTCATCTATATCCTGAACAGTCAGTTTTCTTCTGCCCACGGCGGGGTCATTTATATAGCAATGATCCCCTTTTCTGCCTTCCCATACAACAAAATGATTAAAGTTCCAGTGAATGATACATGGAACAGGCATCTCAAACAGGCCGTCAAGATCTTTTCTGTAGCCGTGAACTTCAAGCCCGAACTTATTGCCTGCTCTCTTGAGATTCTTCATATTGCAGCCATCCCGGGATACGCCTGTCTCAATTCGCATCTGCTCAAGGGGTATAAACTTCCCAAAATATCCCAGGATCATTGAAAGAGAAGCTGCCCCGCACTCAGTTGCTTCCATCTGATAGACTGTGGGAGTTTTGGCATAACCATATTTCTTTTTAGTCTGCTGCATCTTTTCTCCCATAGCTTCTTTACTGTCCTTCGTGTTCAACTGATAACTGTTCCTTTAACAGAGGAATGAGCATTGTGATAGGAGCCTTCTCTTCAATTACAATATCTGTGGAAACCAAAGTTCCTTCATCGACGTCAACCGCTGCTCCTTTTTGACTTGACCACCAGTATCCGCTTATAGTTCCCTCATCCTTTTTAATATCAACATTTACAGAGACCACAGGACCATCTTTTATAAATGCCTGTGTTAAAGATGTATCACCCAGTTGATTTTGTATCTCTTCCTGACTTGTTACATACCCGGTAACAGTTGTAACTGTTCCTTCCATGTGTCCGTATTCCTGTCTGCTTACAGTAGTGGGATAAATTACTACCTGCATTCCGGGCTTTATCTTTTTTCCCTCAGCCACATGAACATAACATACAACGATCTGGTCATCCTCTGCGGATGCGATCCTGCAGACAGTTGTCCCCTGCTGGACCATGTTTCCCTCTACGATGTTAAGCCCTGAAACATAGCCGTCATGGGTGGAATTTATAGCTCCCTCCTGCATCTGCTTATTGTATTTTTCTATTTCCCGATCCAGCTGATCCAAAGCTGCGGCCTTTGCACTGTCAAACTGCATCTTCAGGGCAGCGTTTAGTTTCTCAAGCTCTTTTTCATTTTGTGCAAAGGAAGCTTCCCCTGCCATTTTCTGTGCCTTGATATCTATAAGGGGCTTATTATCAACAGTTACCACATCTTTTTCTGATTCAAAGGTAACAGCTTCTACTTCCTTTTTCCTATCAATAAGGCTCTGCATTTCATCCTCATAATTTGAAGTATCAATCCTGGCGATCTCCTGACCTTTTTTTACAAGATCTCCGTCCCTTACAAGGATCTGATCCACAACTCCCCCTGTATTGGCAGCCACTGTGTGGATACCGCTTTCTCCCATCAAAATACCGTTTGCCGATACATTGACAGGAAGCCTTCCGAAAACAGACCATATAATAGCGGCGATAATAATACCGCCACCGCCTATAGCCGCAATCCAGAAGGATGGTGAAATAATCTTTATCATCTTGTCCAGCTGCTCAGGTGACGACAGCTTATCAAGAGCCGCTTTTCTGTAGATTTCTGCCATATTTGCCCCTCAACGAAATAAAGCTTTCGAAAATCTTCCTGATAATTTGGTTTAGTTATAAATATTTTAACATAAAAAAGTTTACGATTATGAAAATACCCCTTTTAAATTCACGCTTTCAACTCTCCTTGCTATGGTATCTGTATCAGTCAGGTACAGTCCAAGTTCCTTCATACGTTCAAAGAATACTCCCCCTGCGAAGGTATATCTCTCATTAAGGATTTCTTCCCTGACAAACCTTTGATGGGAGTAGCTGATGATGTTTCCTACCGCAAGAGAATCGGGAAGGATTAAAAGTTCTTCATTTCTTGCATACCTGACTGCATTGTATCCGGCTACAGCTCCTGTAACTACTGCTTCTGTATGGCCGATAAGGGGCGCGCCCTTTTCTCCTGCGCAGAACAGGTTTGTGGCTCCGATAGCCTGCATGGTATCTTCGCAGGGCGCCACTGCAAGGTATCTTATGGAATTGCCTCTTCCTGCACTGTAGGGGTCAATGTACTCCGCCTTTTCAAGCCCCGGGATCTTTCTTAGTTTTTCCAATGGGTAATAGCTGGTCATGAGCTTTGCAGCGCCGGTATCAAGAAGGATCACGTTCTCGCTGTATTCCTTAAGGGCATACTGCCTGCAGGCCTTCTGCCCCAATTTGTCATAGTTAACGTCCTCCTTCGGGACAGGAAGGATCACAACGCCCTTTTCATCAAGCTCTTTTCTTACGTCCTCCCGAAGGGTCTTTTTGTCTATCTTGCAGGCTCCCGAGAAAACTCCCGGGGTTCCGTCCATGCGCCTGCCCACCAGGTCTTTGATCCCGAATTTGGCAGTCAGAGACACCCTCGGCCCGAATGTAGGGCACCTCTGGATACACATAGAGCACCCGTGTCCATATTTCAGGCAATTGCCCATGGGACCTGATGTTCCTGTGGTATCCACAAATACGTCCCCCTCTATTTTGCTTCCGTCGTTTAAAACAACTGCTGCCACCATATCCTCTTCTTTTACGATATCCATGACATGGGACTCGGTCTGTAGATCAATCCCGGCTTCCGACAGCAGGTCTCTTACGCAGGGCTCGACCTTACTGACATCGTACAGTGAAGCATGGCTATGCCCCGGAAAAGAGATACCGGTATGAAGGGCGCATTTATCCATAACTTCAAACAGCTCTCCCGCTCCAAGAGCCTTCATCTCCTCAGCAGCTGTGAAGCGGCCGTTGTTTCTGAATATTCCGCCTGCATTGCCTGCCCCAAGGACAAGATCAGTCTTTTCCAGCAAAACAACCTCTGCCCCTTTCTTTTTTGCCGTAAGGGCTGCAGATACTCCGGACCATCCTCCGCCTGTGACAACCACTCTGTTCATATCAGCTTATCTCCTTTTCTTTTACGTCAAATAAGGATCTTACTGTATTCATAAACATCCATCTGCTCTTTGCATAAATGGACAATTTTTCTTGCATCAGTATTTCTGGTACATGCTCCGCATATTCCTTCTCCGCAGCACATATGGGTATTGTTTATGCAGGAGAGGTCTACCTTTCTTTTTCCCGATGCTTCTATGTATCCCACCATTTTTTTCATCAGATAGTCAGAAACACCGAAATGGATGAGCCCCACATCACTGTCAATACCGGTGTCTATTACCTTTTTAAGATCCGAAGAAATGTTTCCTTCAGGGTCTGTCAGGGATATCTCTTTTGCATCAAGCTCGTACAGATCTTTTGCCACCTGGATAAGGGTCCTATTAAAGGTTCCGCTGTCCAGATATATCTCAACTTCATTATTATTTCTTTTGAGCTCGAAGATCGCATGAAGTGAAGGGAAAAGACCTATTCCTCTGCATATGACAAGGGCCTTTTTGTCTCTCAGGCGGGACAGGGGCTGCAGTCCCTGGATTCCATTTAAATACGGTCCCCGTAGGAATACGGTATCTCCTGCTTTCAAGTCCTTAAAGCACTTAGTCTTAACTCCCTGAAGCTGTATCATCAGCTCTATGGAGTCGTGTTCTATGTCTTCATACAAAACAGATATGGGAACATCGTAAAATGTATTTTCCAAAACCCTCACAAACACAAAGGCTCCGATACTCATAAAGTCCCTGATATTGCCATCCGGGATGCGGACTCTTATGAGCTTGGTCACATCATCATAGATGGTTTCGTATGTGACCGTGCACTTCACGATATGGTGCTGGTCTTTGGCCCTGCCACCGTTGTTTTTCAGCTCCTGCATGATGCAAAAGCCCATGG
>JAEEGL012633650.1_pt1 | contig 12742 bp, 10 predicted proteins | sample 9134231 | NCBI WGS metagenome assembly JAEEGL01 (sample SAMN16246548, study PRJNA631951) | gut metagenome | biome: gut microbiome; feature: rumen; material: fiber-attached | host: Bos | place: Iran: Karaj | collected 2018-10 | reverse complement strand
GATACTCGTCCATACCGAGTTCATACAGTTCTTCGGCGCTCTCCAGCCTGTACCAGTCAAAATGATACAGCGGTATCCTGCCGCTCTCGTACACGTTCAGGATCGTAAAACTCGGGCTGGTGACCGTTTCCTGAACACCGAATCCCTTTGCAACGCCCCGGGCCAGCTCGCTTTTCCCGGCGCCCAGTTCTCCCTCCAGCAGGATCACGTCCCCCGCCTTCAGCTGTCCCGCCAGCCGTTCTCCCAGTTTCCGGGTTTCAGCAGCACTTTTCGTGATAACCATGAAATCCCATCCATTAATTCTGAATTATGAATGCTGAATCCTGAATTAAAAAACAATCCTCGCGGCGCCGACCGGCCGGATATTCAGCACCTTGCACGCGTCCTTCCCGAAAGCGCATTCCATAACGTTCACGAATCTTTCGACCTGCCCGAGCGGCACAAAGTTCAGCGTTGTCCCGGCAAAGCCGCCGCCGTGGATCCGCCAGGCGCCTTCTCCGCGCAGCTGTTCTTCCGCCAGGCACAGGGCCAGGCTCAGGCTCTGGTCCCGGTTGTCGGCAAACACGTTCTGCAGGTACATATAGCTTGACCTGCCGCTTTCAATGATCAGCTGCAGGAAATCACCGATCCGGTCCTCTTTCAGCGCGGCCACCTGCTGCGGCACCCGCTCATCCTCACGGATAAAATGGAACGCCCGCAGAAGCGCCCTGTCGCTGACCTTTGTGCGGAGCCTTCCGGCTTCTTCCGTCAGCTGTTCCGCTGTCAGGCCGCGCAGCACAGGCTGCCCGAAGCATTCCGCCACCCGCTTCATCTCTGCCGGGATCGCGGCATACTGGTCCGTCAGGTTCGCGTGTGATCCGCCGGTGGCAACGACTACCAGTGCGTATCCTTTCCGGGCAAAGTCATAGGAGATTGCTTCCACCTCCGGATGATCCGTATCCAGGAAATCCACCGTAACCAGCCCGCCGGCAGCGCTGGCCATCTGGTCCAGCAGTCCGGAAGGCTTCCCGAACCACTTGTTCTCTGCCTGTTTGCTGATCTGAGCCCGCAGAACATATGGCATATCGAACCGGTTATAAAGGCTGTCCAGCACACCCGTCAGCATAACCTCCAGCGCTGCGGAACTGCTCAGCCCGCTTCCGCCGGCAACGGTGGAGGTCACCGCCGCGTCAAAGCCTCCGATCCGGTACCCCGCCTGCTTCATGCCTGCTGCCACACCGCGGATGAGCGCGGCGGTTGTGCCTTCCTCTTCCGGCCGTACAGACAGGTCAGAAAGGTCGATCTCCACCGGAGCGTATCCTTCGCTGTGAAAGCAGACTTTCAGGTCGTCCCTGGAACTGACTGCGCACAGCGCGTCCAGGTTCACCGCCGCCGCCAGCACGCGGCCGTGGTTGTGGTCAGTATGGTTCCCGCCGATCTCTGTCCTGCCGGGAGCGCTGACCAGCTGTACGTCTTTCCTGTTTCCGAACAGCTCCGCATGCCGGCGGATCAGTGCGGCGTATCGCTCCTGCTGGCGTTTCAGCAGGCTTTCGTCATCACCGTAAAGATACCGGAGCTGTGTTTCAGCGTCTCCTGTTTCCAGTTGCCGGATCATCTCATCCGTGTAAGCCATCATGACGCCTCCCGCGTTTTATCGGATCGCTTTCTGCCAGATATCGATCATTTCCTGCAGCCCTTTTCTTTCAACAGTGCTGCAGAACAGTTCCCAGTTCTCGTCTGTCAGTTCAATATCGCCTGTCACAAACCGGGCCATGGTTTTTTCGGCATAGCGGGACAGGTCGTTCTGGATCTCCGCGACCCTCTTCTCTGTTTCTGCGTCCAGTGTGACCGGCGGATATGGGATCACGCAGTACTGTTTCAGGTTGTTCAGCGCCTTTACCGCTTCCCGGGTGTTTTCGTCTCTGTACTGCATCTGGAACATCCCGTTCTCATAACCCGGCGCGATCCCGCCCTCACTGATGGTATGGGCTGGAATGATCTCATCGGCTACCGTCTGTAAGGGGGCTGCCCATTCCCACATACCGTCCTCATTCCACAGGTAGTCTTCTCCTTCAACGCCGTAAAAAGCCAGGCGCCTGCCTGCTTCCGTATAAAGGATATTCACCCAGGATACCAGTTTCTCAGGTTCTTTGCAGGCGGATGTAATGGCAAACGTGCCCCGGATCAGGTCTCCCATCAGGTCACGGTAAACCTGTTTCCCTTCATATACCAGCGGATCCATCATCGTGTACTGCTCCAGTGCGGTCTGCGGCAGAAATGTCAGCGGTGTGCTGGTCATGATCATTCCATAGGGGATCGTCGCCTTCTCATCGGTGATCTGGCGCAGGGTATCAGTGGTCGTAAAACCGTTCCGGTCAATCAGTCCTTCTGTCCAGAGCTGATGCAGCCAGGTCAGGAAAGTCCGGTTTTCATTTGTTGTCAGCGAAGAAGTGACAATCCCGTCCTTTTCTGACACATAATAGTCGTTATCAATGATCCCGAAGGCATGCCCGAGAAAACGCAGTTCCCACATGCCGAGAAATGCCAGGGGGATCTCATCCTGTTTATAGTTGCCGTTCGGATCCTCTGTCCTGAACTTACGCAGCACTTCCGTCAGTTCATCCGCTGTGGTCGGCATATCCAGTTTCAGTCGCTTCAGCCAGGATGTGTTGATCCACATGGCGTCATTGTTCTGCAGGAGATTGATCGCAGGAAGCGCGGGAATGGCGCCGTCTGCCATTGTGATCGCTTTTTCCCATTCCGGATGCTCCTGCAGGAGTTTCCAAAGGTCCGGGGCATATGTCTCCAGGTAAGGTTTCAGGTCAATGATATATCCGTTTCCATACAGGTCGCGAACTTCATCATTGCTCAGTTCCGCCTTGAACAGCACGTCGGGCAGGTTCTGCCCCTGCAGCATCTCCTGTTTGCGTTCTGTCCATTGCGCCGTATCCGAATACTGCTGGAGCTGGAAGGAAACGCCGGTGCTGTCCTGCATCCTCTGGAAAAACAGATTGGTCTCCCACACACGGTAGTTAACGCCGCCGTCGTAACCTTCCATCAGATAGTCCGGCGCCTTCTGGGCGCTGTCTGCGCAGGCCGTGGAAAACAGCATCATGATGATCAGGATCCACACTGCTCCTCTGTGCATGCCCGTCCCTCCCGAAACATATACTCTGACTAAATATTATATCCTACTCCCGCTGTTTTTGCCAGCCTTCTTTTCTCTTTCGGCGCATGGAAAAAGGACGGCGGTCTGAACCGTCGTCCTTTGAAAATCGGATTACTTTTTCCGTTTCATAAATCCGGGAACCCCGTGTGTATCTGTTTCCATGGCGGGATTCTGCGGGATCGGCTGGAAGTTGCCGGTCTGTCCGGTCACCTGGCCGTTACTGTTGAATACCGGCTGATAGTTCGCGGGCTGCGCGGCAAATCCGGGGTTGGGTTGGGGCTGCGCGGCGCTCTGCGTCATCGAGAAGGGCTGCGTGGCCTGGGCAGGCTGCTGCGGCGCTGTCTGCTGATAGCTGAATCCGGTCTGGAAGGAGCCCGTATTAACCATGCCGGGAACCCCCATGCTCGGACGGCTGCTGCTCATGAATGTGGGAACCTCTCCGGTATTGCCGGTGGAGAAGGGGCTTGCTGAAACAGCAGGCGTTTCAAAAGCGGAGCGGGCCGTAGCTTCGGGTTTCGCGAAGCTGGTGCCGAAAGAGCCGAACAGGCGTTCATGCTCGATCTCACGCGGCTTGCGGGCCGGCTCCTTGGTCGGGAACGGCGTTTTCTCGAAACCGGTCGCGATCACGGTGATGCGGACTTCGTCCTTCATCGTCTCGTCGATGCCGGCGCCGAAGATGATGTTCGCGTCCGGATCGGCGGCTTCCATGATCAGGTTGGCCGCTTCGTTGATATCCACGATGGAGATATCCTCGCCGCCCGTCACGTTGATCAGCACAGCGCGTGCGCCGTCAATGTTCGTCTCAAGCAGCGGAGAGGAGATCGCGTTCTTTGCGGCTTCAACCAGCTTGTTCTCGCCGCTTCCGATGCCGATGCCCATATGGGCCATACCGCCGGATTCCATAACGGTTTTCACATCCGCGAAGTCCAGGTTGATCATTGCGGGAACCGCGATCAGGTCGCTGATACCCTGGATGCCCTGGCGCAGCACGTCGTCTGCGATACGGAAAGCTTCAAGCATGGTCGTGCCTTTGTTGACCACCTGCAGCAGCCGGTCGTTGGGGATTACAACCAGTGTATCCACATGCTGCTTCAGTTCGGCAATGCCGGCCTCAGCATTCTTCATGCGCTGTTTGCCTTCGAAATTGAAGGGTTTCGTCACAACAGCGATCGTCAGGGTGCCCAGGTCGCGGGCAATTTCAGCCACGATCGGAGCGGCGCCCGTGCCGGTGCCGCCGCCCATGCCGGCCGTAATAAACACCAGGTCGGCGCCCTTCAGGGCGGAAGCGATCTCTTCCCTGCTCTCTTCCGCTGCGCGGCGGCCCACCTCGGGGATCGCGCCGGCGCCCAGGCCCTTGGTCAGCTTCTCGCCGATCTGGATCTTCACCTGGGCGTTCGTCTGGCTCAGAGCCTGACGGTCCGTATTGATGGAGATGAATTCAACTCCCCGCAGGCCCGCGTCCACCATGCGGTTCACGGCGTTGTTTCCGCCGCCGCCGCATCCGACTACCTTGATCGTTGCAAACGTGCTCTGTTCTTCGTTCTGGAATTCAATCATGTTTTTAACCTCCCAACAGACTGCGGAAAAAGTCTTTGATCTTTCCACCTGCACCCGCTGCCGGCTGACGCTGCTGCTCAATCGTATCGATGATCAGATCCATCAGGCCGAGTGCGCTGGAGAAACAGTGGCTGTTCAGCTTGGTCGTACGGCGGGGCGTTTCCTGCACCGGGCGTCCCAGCCTTCCGGCAAGGTATTCCTTTCCGCCGCGGTTGAAGCTCAGGCCGCCTCCGGTCAGGAACACATTGGACCAGCTGCCCAGTCCGCCGAAATCATCGTCAATCGCCTCTTTGATCTTTGCGCAGATCCCGTCCAGTTCCTTGCAGAGGATCGGCTTGACCTGCTCCCGTGTAAAGGCGGTTCCTTTTTGTCCGTCGGCACCGGGAACCTCGTACGTCTCTCCGGAGGTCTCAATGCCGTATACGAACTTTCGTTTGATATCTTCGGCAGCATCCAGGGAGATGTCCAGTTCCTCAGCCAGCGCGACTGCCAGGTCGCCGCCGCCGACATCCAGTACCTTGTGGTAAATGATGGCGTCTCCCTCAACGCCGATGATTTCAGTGTTCAGGTAACCCATGTCGATCAGGACGGACGTATGGTCGCGCTCCTGCTCGCTCAGGTACAGCATGGCTTCGCCTGCGGAAGTGGAATAAAAGCAGTTGGCCACAATGCCGAGATCCGCCATGCGGTTCGTCACATCATCGATGAAGAAGCGGTTGCCCACCGCAAAGCTGATGAACGCGGTCATCTCGCGTCCCTTCATGCCGACGGGCTCCAGGGTCTTCTTTCCGTTGTCCACCATAAACCAGGCCGGACTGGAATGGACCACGACGCCGGGCACGTTGGCCAGGTTTTCCGCGGCCATGCTGAAAGCCGTCTTGACATCGGCTGCGGTAACCCGCGGGTCAGTCCCCTTCAGCGGAACGGTGACCTTCGTGGCATAGACATGGGTGAAAGCGCCGGGAACGCCGACATTGATCTCTTTGATCTTGCTGCCGGATTGTTCTTCTGCGTCAGCAATGGAACGGCGGATCGCTTCGTCCAGCATTCCGGGATTGTTCCATCCCTCTTCGAGATAACCGTCATACTTTGTTACGCCGGCCGCCGTAATATCACAGCGCTGACTGCCGCTGTTTTCAGCCACGAGCGTAACGATCTTGCTCGTACCGAAATCAATGGCTGCAACCGTTGTTTTCATAGGTTTCTCATGCCCCCTGTTTCCCGGATCCTGTCAGAAGATCTCGGTCAGTCACTTCAAAATAATATACACCTCAAAGAATTATACCTTGTTCAGGCCGCTTTTGCAAGCGTTTCCAACTCTTTTATTACAATTTTTAGCCATTTTTGTAACATTTTGCGCTGTATCGAAATGTTTCAGGAAGCATGACCTGTGCCGGACTGCTCACGGTGAATAGATCGGGGATTCCGGATTGGTAACATTGATCGTGCCTCCGCTGTTCCCCATTTTGTTCAGCTCGTCCTGCACAAGCAGCAGGCTCCGCAGTTTGGCGTGAAGGTTGTTCCGGTCCCCGAGCGCGGCTGTATACCCGTCCCGTGTCAGAAGCAGGATCGAGCCGGTATTGCTGATGTCGGCTTCCTTGATGCGGTCAATACAGCCAAGCACCTTCATTTCGAGGAACAGCTCCGAAAAAATGCTCTGCTGCGTCTCATTTCCGAGGTTGATATACTGTCCCACCAGGGTGTTTGACCGCACTTCCAGGCCTTTGATCTCAACCAGGTTCTGCGGCTGCTGATACGGGTTTGCAGACTCATACAGCACCATACGGTTCTTGTCCATCACATACATGATACCGCAGTAGGTCAGCCAGCAGCAGGGTTCCCTTTCCCTCACGGAAATCAGCACCGTGCTCGGTAGTTCCCGGACCATATACCTGTATTGTAAACGGTAATCCGAGGTGATCCGTTCCTCAACCGTCTTCTCATTCAGGGAAAAAATACTGTCTCCGCGGTGAATGCCGCTTGCCCGGATCACTTCATCCGCGGAAATGGTGTTGTTGCCGGTAACGACGATCTGTTTTACGCTGAAAACCGCAAAACGGAGAACGAGAAAAACGGCCGTGAGGACAAGCGCCGCAACCGCGATCACACGGATCGCCCGCGGACGTTTTTTCCCTTTTACAGTCCTGTTCCGGCCGTCTCCGTCCGAGGTTTTGCGGGGCGGATTTGCGTTTTGATATCCTTTGTCAGGAGAATTCCAGAAATCACCGACATGTTCGGTGACGTTTTCTGACCGGCTTTCTTTCAGTTCCGGCGCGTCTTCAGGTTCTTCAAACGGATTGTTGTTCAGGGGAGCAGGTCCGAACCAGGTGTTTCGCTGCCAGTCACGCACACCGTTCCCGGAATCCCCGGCACGCTCACCCGCGGTGCGCGGCCTGTATCCGCCGTTCTGTTCGCTCACCGGCGCTCCACCCTTCTCATCTCTCTGATACCTGGAACCATTGTTTTTCTTGATTTTGCATTGTCGCTGTCTTTGAATTATGAATTAAGAATTATGAATTCTGAATTGTTTTAGACTTCGGTCTGTTTATGACAGTTCGTTCACGATCTGCTTGAATACCCGGCCCCGTTCTTCATAATCCTTGAACATATCAAAGCTTGCGCATGCAGGGCTCAGCAGTACGCACCAGCCTTTTCCGGCGATCTTCCGGGCTGTTTCCACCGCTTCCCGCAGGGAGCCGGCATCCGTCAGGTTGTTGAAGCCGACGCGCTCCAGGCTGTTCCGGATCAGTCCGGCTGTTTCACCGATCAGCACGGCGTGCCGGATCATCGGGCTGTTGATGATCTCCCTGGAAAGCGGATCGAAAGAGGTATGCTTATCATATCCGCCCAGGATAATCACCGTCGGCTGACTCATCGTCTGGACCGCTTTGATCGTAGAATCCACATTCGTTCCTTTGCTGTCGTTGATATATTCAACGCCGTCCAGTTCCCGCACTGACTCGATCCGGTGCTCCACACCGCGGAATGACTTCAGGCTGTGCCGGATCACCGGCACAGGTACATTCATCGCCGCCGCGACGCAGACAGCGCCCAGCGCATTTTCCAGGTTATGGGGTCCGGGAATGAACACTTCCTCCGATGCGCAGACCTTTTTCTCACTGCCGTTCAGGCGCAGCATGATCTGTCCGTCCCGGACAAAGGCGCCTTCCTTCACTTCCTGCTTCCGGCTGAAGAAAAGCACATGGCTTTTTACCTGCTTGTCCAGTCCTTCCAGCCCGGGATCATCCGCGTTGAATACCGCGTAGTCAGCAGCGGTCTGGTTCCGGAACATCCGCATCTTCAGGGCCGTATAGACTTCCATTGTACCGTGGCGGTTCAGATGGTCCTCGGTGATATTTGTCAGCAGGGCCACATGCGGATGGAACGTATCCGCTGTTTCCATCTGGAATGAGGATACTTCACAGACGATCACGTCCTCCTTCCGGCTGATCAGCGACGCCAGGGAAAAAGGATATCCGATATTGCCCACCACATGGGTAACCTTGCCGCTGTTCGCAAAGATCTCTCCCAGCAGTGAAACGGTCGTGGTTTTACCGTTCGTACCGGTAACGGAAATCAGCGTGCCGCGGGAAAGCTGGGCTGCCAGCTCCAGCTCACCGATGACATAGATGCCCATCTCCTTTGCCTTGACGACAAACGGCACCGTGTCCGGAATGCCCGGGGAAATGACCAGGCAATCCTTCCCTTCCAGCAGTTCCATGGCGCCGCAGCCAAACCTGCGTTCAACCTGCAGGCCTTCCAGCGGCTTCAGCTGCTGGCCGAGTTCTTTCTCCGTCTTGGAATCGTTGACCGTCACTTCCGCTCCGGAAGCGCGCAGCAGCTGTGCCGCCGCGACACCGCTGCGGGCCATGCCGACAACCAGGACTTTCTTCTTTTCAAAATCCATATACTCTGTTCCTCACTTCGACGCGCAGACGCTGATCACTGCGATCAGGCTCAGCAGCAGGGTGATCCCTGCGTACATGCTCACGATCTGGGTTTCTGAATAACCCTTCTTTTCAAAATGATGATGGATCGGGCTCATCAGGAAGATCCGTTTTCCGTGTGTCAGTTTGTAGTAATAGCGCTGCATGATCACGCTTACGCTGCTCATGATCGGTGTGAAAAAGATCAGGAGCAGCAGCAGCGGCTGCCTGAGCAGCAGTGCGATGGCAGCCGTTCCGCCGCCCAGCAGCATGCTTCCCGTATCGCCCATAAAAGTCTTTGCCGGATACCGGTTAAACCGCAGGAAACCGATACAGGCGCCTGTCATGGCAAGCGCGAAAGTGCCGATCGTCGCCGCGCCGTATGTGGTGCTTCCCTGTCCGCCCAGCGCGGGCAGCAGGGTAATAATCAGGCAGATGACCGCCCAGGCGGAAGAGCTCACGGCTGTGACTGTACCCAGCAGGCCGTCCAGGCCGTCCTGCAGGTTACTGCTGTTGACGATAAAGATTACCAGCAGGGTCATCAGCGGGATATAGAAGATCCCGAGGTCCCACTCCGCTCCGGTAAAGGGGATTAGGATCGCGCTTCCGACCCTGGGAGAAAAATAGCAGTATAAGCTGAAGCCCAGTGACACGATCACCTGGCCTGCGATCTTCTGCCACGGGCTCAGTCCGTCATGGCGTTTTTTGACAGCTTTGATATAGTCGTCCGCAAATCCGACCGCCATGCTCAGGAATGCAACAGCCAGCAGAGGAAAAACAAAATCCCATATACCGTCCCATGTTGCGGGATGGCAGATCAGGCTGCCCAGCAGGATGCCGGCCGCCATCATCAGTCCGCCCATGACCGGTGTCCCCTGTTTCTGCTGGTGGCTCGGTCCCAGTTCATAGATCGTCTGGCCGAAATGCAGCTTCTTCAGGTACCGGATCAGCCGAGGTCCGGTCAGCAGGGCTGTCGCCAGCGCGATCAGTGCGGCGCCGATCATCCTGTAATACATACCGTCTCTCCCTTATTCCTGTTCTTTCTGTATTTCCAGCAAAAGGTCGCTGACGATCACTTTTTCATCAAAGGGCCGTTTGATCCCCATGATCTCCTGGTAGGTTTCATGTCCTTTGCCGGCCAGCACGATCACGTCCCCGTCCTCTGCCATCCGCAGCGCGCGGTTGATCGCGTCCCGGCGGTTCTCTATCACTTCATACGGCTTGCCGGTCGGCTTGATGCCCTTTTCAATCGCGGCAAGGATGACCATCGGGTTTTCAGTCCGGGGATTGTCGGATGTCAGGATGCAGTAATCCGCAAGGCGTCCGCCGATCTCGCCCATCATAGGCCGTTTTCCTTTGTCCCGGTCGCCTCCGCAGCCGAACAGGGCGATCACCCGTTTCCTGGTAAACTGGCGGACCGTTTTCAGGATGTTCTCCAGTGCGTCCGGTGAATGGCTGTAGTCCAGGATCACTTTATAGGGTGTTCCGGTCTGCAGGACCTCGATCCGCCCGGGCACACGGGTAACCGCTTCCAGGCCGGCCTTGATCTTTTCCGGTGCAATGCCCATGATCAGCGCGCAGCTGGTTGCCGCCAGCGCGTTATAGACATTAAACATACCGGTCATCCGCATCTGGATTGCGATCTGGTTCATACCGTGAAGCTGCACGTTGAATCGAGCGCCTTCCTCGGTGATCTCAATATCGCGCGCGAATACGTCCGCGTCGACGCAGATGCCGTATGTGATAAAGGGGCAGCTGATTCCGTCCCTCAGTTTTCCGGAGGTCTCATCGTCCGCGTTCACCGCCGCGTTCTTCACCATACCGCTGGTAAAAAACTGCTTCTTGGTCTCAAAATACCGTTCCATGGTATAGAAATAATCCAGATGATCCTGGCTCAGGTTGGTATAACAGCCAACCTCAAAATTCATGCCGTCCAGCCGGTTCATATCAATGGCGTGGGCAGACACTTCCATACATACGACCTTCACGCCCTCGTCAGCCATCATGCGGAGCATTTTCTGCAGTTCGATGGGATCCGGTGTGGTCAGTTTGCTGTCAAGATGCTGTTCTTCGACCACTGTACCCGTGGAGCCGATGATGCCGCATTTCTGGCCGGCTTTTTCGCAGATGCTCTGGAGCAGGTAGGTAGTCGTGGTTTTCCCCTTCGTGCCGGTGATCCCGATCATGCGCATCTGCCGGGAAGGATGACCGTAGAAAGCTTCCGCGATCCTCGCCATGGCGGCACGGCCGTTGTTGACACGGACCTGAGGAACATTCATCTGTACAAAATGCTCAACGATCAGGGCAACGCAGCCGTTCTCCACGGCTTCCCACGCGTAGTCGTGCGCGTCAAACCGCGCTCCGACAATACAGAAGAAAAGACCCGCGTCAGCTTTGTCCCTGCTGGAGGATGTAAGTTCCCGGATCTCCGTGTTCATATCTCCGCGGGTCTCTTCCACATAGGGAAGTTCCGTCAGCAATTCCCACAGTTTCATGCCTGTCCACCTCTTCGTTACGGCTTCTTCAGCCTGTATTAAGCTTACCACAAATCCGTCTCATTTTCCACCCGGCGGAAATGCGAAATGGGAGACCGATTATTTTCAGTCTCCCGCATAGGAAGTCAGTCTTCCCTCCAGGTCCGCGTACTCAGCGGCTTTTTCCGCCGTTGATACTGTCAGCTGCGCGTTGACCGGGGCTGTCAGCCGGATGGTCCTTGCGCCGCCGGAAGAGATCAGGTTCAGTTTTACCGCCTCCGTACAGACGCTTGCGCTGCCGGCGGCCAGGTCAATCTCCGACTGGATCCGTTCATTCTTGGCTTCCAGATCCCGTACGGAAGTGTTCAGTCTGGTGATCACGCGTCCGCTGGCGCCGATGCCCGCCAGGTCAGCCGCCAGCAGGATCACCAGCAGTACGCCGACGATGACCAGGGCGGCGATTGCCGCGTCCCACCGGATTCCTTCGGAGGAGATCATGCGCTGTTTCGGTTTGGTTTCCTCAATGACCGGGATCCGGTTGCTTGCCGTCAGGCTGCCTGTCCAGTCCTGAGTCTGATGAAATGCCGGAAGTGAGGCGGAACATGTCATCCTGGACCGATGAATGTCTGCCTGCTGCTGACGGAAATCTGTATTCCGGAACCGTCTTTCCTGCCAGTTGATCATACCGTCCTGCAGCCTGTTTCTGACCCTGGCAGTCATCTCAGTCATCCGCGCTCACCTCCTCCCTTTATTCTTTGGGTGCCTCCAGCCCCGCGATCATTTCCAGCAGCTGGGGCAGTTCGTTCTTAAACTGATTCCAGATATCACCGCTGTCCGTAATGGCCGCGACACGCACATGATCGTTCGCGCCGGTGATTTCCATATCCCGTTCTTCATGGAGGATCTTCTGACGGATGTTGGCCGGCAGGAGAACCCTCCCCTGTGCGTCACAGGTCTGTTCGTCAAAGCTCAGTGCGTAAAACTGTTCAAGATACCGGTTCAGTGCCGGATTCAGCTTGCCCAGCCTTTCATAGGTCTCATTCCGCTCTTCCCATTTTTCCGTCGGGTAGATCGCGATGGACCGGAAGTCAAAGGACGGCGCCACGCAGAATGTCTCACCCAGTTTATCCCGGAACCCCTGGGGGATCACGAGCCTTCCCTTACTGTCCAGACTGTGGTTGAAGGATCCGATGAACCGCTTGGGGCTCTTTTTTTCACCTGTTTCGGGGGCTGCGGCATGATTCACGGAGGTGTCGTTTTTCGAGCCGTCCATTACACCGCCCCCTTTTCTACCACTTTTATGCTCAATTTTGGGATGAGATTCCCTTTTTCCCCACAAATTTAACACAAGATTCGATTCTCTGCAAGCCCTGATTTCAAAGGTTTACAGGCGACGGTCTTAGTGATTGTTAACTATTTTATAACTTATTTGTAATATTTTTGTAATATGTAAAAAGATGATTGTGGCCTTCCTTGGATTCTGTACCAATATTTTGTATACAAAAACAGGCAGGCCCCGTTTTGGAGCCTGCCTGTTTTGAAAAATATTTCAAAAAATTAATATTTTTTATGGATAAATTTTCTTCGGGCTGAACCCGATACTGTCACAGGATACGAGATGGTATCGGACGCCGTGG
>JAEEGL011219279.1_pt1 | contig 12742 bp, 2 predicted proteins | sample 9134231 | NCBI WGS metagenome assembly JAEEGL01 (sample SAMN16246548, study PRJNA631951) | gut metagenome | biome: gut microbiome; feature: rumen; material: fiber-attached | host: Bos | place: Iran: Karaj | collected 2018-10 | reverse complement strand
CCATTTTTCTTTTCTTGTCTTACCGTAGGCATCAGGCTGGTATTCTGAATCAGCTCCATTGTAATAAACAGTGTTATCTCCGTCTGAAACAGATTTCAAGGCTCCGCCTTCATCATATGAATACGTTCTTGTTTTCTTCAGAACTTCATTTCCGTTTTCTTTTACATAAACTTTTTCTTCAGAAAGAAGATCTGTCTTAGTATAAATCCTTTTGAAAACAGTTCCTGCGGCATCCGTAAACTTAATTACGTTTCCGCGGGCATCGTATTCATAATAAAGGACTGTCTGTGGGTTTGTATTTACAGTCTCCTTTACAATCCGTCCAAGTCCGTCGTATTCGTAAGTATGACTGTTTTCCTCTCCGTCTGTTTCAGACTTCACTCTTCCAAGGCCGTCGTATTCTATAGCTCTCTCTGTAAGCCCTGCTGCATTTTCTTTTGTCACACGGTTCATTACATCATAATCATATTCAGTTACGTTTCCGTTTCTGTCTGTAACGGTTTTTACGTTACCATTTTTATCATATGAATACTGAACTGCAGCCGTATTTCCACTAATTGATTCATACAGAAGATGTCCTGCCTTGTCATAGGTTGATGCCGTCCAGGTTCCATCCGGGTTTGTTACCTTTGTTACCCTGCCCGCTCCGTTATATTCGTATGAAGTTATATAGCTGTCTGTTGTCTGAGTTTTAAGGAGACCTGCAGCTGTATATTCATACAGTGTTTCAAGGCCTTCATTTTCGCTTCTGTAAATGCAGTTTCCCTGTGCGTCGTAGGCAAGGTTTACGTCTGCCGGAGCATCTGCTTCCCTCTTTATGTTCTGAGGAAGCCAGCCCTTAATAAGACGACCGAAAGAGTCGTATTCCATCTTCATCTGAAACTCTGCCTTGTATGAAGAAACACTCTGTCTCGGGTCTGTTACGCTGATAAGGTTTCCTTCATTGTCATACCCGTAGGTCGTTGTGTTTTTTTCGCCGTCTGTCTGTGAAGTAACGTTACCCATCCAGTCGTAAACAGAACCTGTTGTTCTAACATCAGTTGTATCACCTTCATATGACACTGATTCTGTAACTACATTTCCACGTCCGTCGTATTTACGGCTTACAAGAACAGACTTTTTATCGCTGACAGGACTTGTCTCCTCAATTACATAACCGAGCGCATTTACCCTGTATTCAACAGATGAAGTATCTGCTGCTCCTTTTATTTCGCTCTTTACAAGCTTTCCATCTTTGTTGTATGTATTAGTTTCTTTAAGGCCGTCCGGGTATACCGTCTCTTCAAGAAGCCCGCGTGAGTTATAACTATACTTAGTAACTTTTTCAATTGTATCACGTGTATCACGGATCTCAAGCTTCCGTCCTTTTCCGTCGTAAACATATGTGCAGACCTTTTCTCCCTCTTCCTGCTCTCCGTCTGCCTTAAAGTAACGGATTTCCTTTATCACGTTTCCATAGTTGTCTTTCTGAACACAGTTCTTTTCTTCCAGCTTCAGCGCATAGTCTCCGCCTGACGCTTCAGATGCCTTATAGATTTCCTGCGTTATAAGGTTATGCTCATCATCATACACTGTATGTATTAAATTCCTGTCGCTGTCTATCTTTGCCGTAACGCGGTTCAGGCTGTCATACTCATATGTGGTACCGGTAAAATCAGCCCCTTCAGAAGCCGGAGTCCCGTAAGAAGGCTCGCTCATCTTTACCACCCGGTCATACATATCGTATTCAAGAAGGATTGTTATTGTCTTATCTTTTTCCTCAGTTTCCTGACCAGCCCTTTCAAGTGTATTTCCCTTCTTTTCTACCTTGGTAAGCCTTCCAAGTCCGTCAAAGGTGTTTACCGTAACTGCTCCAAGTCCGTCTGTAACTGTTGTAGTAAGGGCTTCATCATCATATACGGCTCTTGTTTCCGTACAGCTGTCCGTCTCGCCATTCGTCCCTTTTTCATGATACTTTCTGATCTGTGTAATTCTTCCAAAATTATCATAGCTGTTATGTGTAATGTAGCCGTCACGGTCTTTCTGGCGTATGAGGTTTCCGCTTTCAAAATCGTATACATATTCTTCACTGATGTCACAGACCCCGTTTTCTTCCGGAACCTTCCCTTCTGCCTGTCCGATTCCTTCAACATCCTTATAGGTAACCGTAGTCTTGTATTCATCATCCCCCATAACCTCATATGCATACTGCGTTTTCTTTCCTTCCGGACTAACTGTCTCCTTAAGAAGCCCGTCTGTATCATCATAATACTTATACTCTGTTACAAGTTCCCTGTCTTCCGTCTTTCTGATAACCTGTCCGTATTTATTATAGTTGTAAACCTCCTCTTCCGTTACAGATACCTCTTCTTTATTTCCGGAATAACTTTCAGTTGTTACCATTACAGGAAGGTTCATGCGGTTATTTAATTTAGGACTGAAGGTTCTTGTAATCTTTACCCCGCTTATAACCCCGTCCGTCTGTGTCTCATGGGTTTCTGTGATTACGTTTCCTTTTTCTAATGATTGTAAGAACTCCTCCAGTTTAAAACCGGCACTGCCTGAATATGTATATGTATCCGTTGTCTTATTTGCTTCGTTCCCGCCGGTTATGGTTTCTTTCCGGGTAAGACGCATGAACTCTCCGGAAATTTCAGAAATTTCTTTCCGGATAACCTTTCCACCCTCTGCAAGTCCGTCATAAACTACAATTTCCTTTGCATAGGTCAATACCTGTATGTTAGACTTCGCATCTGCAGCCAGCGCATTATAGCCAGATACCTTCCTTACAGCTTCAGGTGCCATGCTTATCCTGTTTCTGTCCTTCTTTTCAGTTCCGTAATTTGTCGTTACCGTCGTCTTTCCGTCATAAACAGTAGACCTGTCTACGAATATGTTTTTTTCAACAGGCAGAGCAAAATGTACGTCTACCATACTGCACCTGAGGTATGATTCCCCTGCATCATGCGATTCTTCACTTTTCCATACGATCTTTGTCTTTGCCGCAATCCTGTCCTGTGATATGCTGAATATATATGTCGTTCCGTATGACTCTGTAGTGTCAGTATACGTTATGCCCCTGGTAACGTTATACGATATTTCCGTGTATCCGGCCTGGGGACCGCTTATTCCGCTAAGCATCGTACAGATTCTGTTCTTTCCGCTGTTACTTCTTTCATCCGTGCGCGGAGAAATCATCGTGCTTGAAAAGCCTGTCTCCAGCTGCTCATACCTGTATTTCCACTGCCTTCCTCCGGCATCTTTACTGCCTGTAAGCATTACAGGCCTTACCTTTTCCCAGGTCTGGATTCCCGTATTGCTGCCTGTCGCCGGCTGCAGAACCTTTTTCTCTGTCTTTTCCGTAGTGTACTCTACAATCTTCTCCCCGCTTATAATCTTTGATATATACCCGTCTTTTATCAAAAAGTTTATCTTTCTTCCGTAACTGTCTGTTACTTCTATTCTTTCTGTAAATAAATAATCCAGTAATTCTTCAATTTCTTTTCCTGTAAACGGAATATTTCCCGGTCTGAACTGCGCTTCCTTATCCCTCAGATATTTAAACTCTATCTTATTCTTTCCCGTGCAGTCGGTTATCTTTTCTACCCGGCCCTTCCTGTCGTAATATACCTTCTTTCCGTCTCCCTGATGCAGTACTGCACCGGCAAACTTATATTCATCCCATGTCCACCAGAGGAACCTGTCTTCTGATTCATCAAACTTCAGCTCCGCGATCAGGTCCGTATACTCATGGCTTTCCATAAATATTGTCTTTGTATCGTTTTCAGAAGATTCGCTTCTTCTACTCATCTGGCCCAGCGTAGTTACGTTTCCGTCCGTGCCCGAGATTACCATGCTGTCCCCGTTCCACTTCATGTACGGCATGTTGATCCGCCAGCCGTCTGCTACGCTCCAGACCTTCTCTCCGTCTGCTGTTTTCTTTTCGTCTGACTTTTCGTCCTTTGAAGAGTCTTCTACCGCTTTTGCACTGCTGTATACCCTCTGTACTCCAAGATCAAGCCCTCCTTTTCCAGGAAGGAAAAACTCCGTAAACCTCGCAGAAACCCCGCCGTCTTCTCCTGATATGTCAATGCCTCCGAAGCCCGTATCCTTTGAATCCAGTGCGTATGCACCTTCCCTCAGTTCTGCTTCTGTCAGTACCTTCTTCTTGCTCGCCTGTACAGAAAACTCTGTAAAGTGGTTTGTCTTGCATCTGATTACCTTAGCTTCACTGTCTATGTAACAGTCACGCACAGGAAGCCAGCTGCCCCACAGGTCATCGTAATAAAAGACTGCCGCTTCCCCTTCAAAATAGTTTTCAGGCAGAAGATTTCTGCTGTAGCCGATTTCAAGTACAGCGTCTTTTAAGAGGTCTGCATGGTTTGTTACATACTCTTCTCCTTCACTGCCTCTTCTTACGGCTGTTACGCTATAGATGCCACCTAAAACAGGGTTTACGGGCCTGTCATCTTCGGTAAGAACCTCCTGAGGAACTTCGTTTATCTGGATCCTTATGATGTCTTTGCCGAGTGCATCCTGCGGAATGCTTATGGTAAGCCCTTCAAACTCTACATAAGTCGGGCCTTCTTCTTCAATCTCGACTGAAGCAAGTCCTGCTGTAACGCTCTTCCACTGTGTTTTCTCACTCTCGTTCCCAGCCCTGTCTACAGACCACATTCTGTAACTGTAGGAGTCTCCCTGTTTAACTTCTGTATCTTCCCAAAATAGCTTTCCATATCCCGCATCAGAAAGATATTTTACGCTGCCGTCTTTCCATGCAGGCTCTCTTTCTATTCTGTAACTTCTACCGCCTTCCTGTACTACACTCTTATCATCACTTATAGAGTTATCATCAAGTCCTGTCCATTTCATAAAAATGCTCTTTTCATCAGGAACTGGTCTTGCATTTTGTGGAACCGGCGGACAGCTTGTATCCACATATATCATTACGCTCTCTTCGCGTATGTTTGATGCCTTGTCTATTGCCCTTACATAAAGCTGTCTCTTTCCGTCCTTTAAAGTCTCTATCTGCAGCGGACTTTCACATGCCTGCCAGATATTATCGTCTATTTTATACTCATAGTGTTCTATTCCGCTTGTCTTATCTGTTGTCTCAAACTGCGCTACAGGGGTATTGTTATTTGTCCAGCCTTCTACATTAAGCTTTATTTCAAAATGTTCCGGTATTGTTTTATCCATGCAGAAATCAACACTCTTTCTTTCACTTATGTTTCCTGCCCGGTCCTGTGCACGTACACTATATGTATAAAATCCATCTTCTATTTCATAGTCTTTATACTTATACCGTCCGTATCCTCTCTCCCATTCTTCATCATTGAACTGCCACCATAAGTCTTCTTCTTTTCCGTCAATGACAAACTTTGCAGTGCCTGTATTTATATATTGATCCTGAACAGGCTCAATTATCTGTACTTCAGGTTTTACACTATCCTTAATTATTGTAATCTTCTTTTCACAGCTTCTGCCTGTAATATCATAAGCCTGAACTGTTACTGTATTTGTTCCTTCTTCAAGTTCTATTTCTGCCTGATAACTGTCGAATTTTATGTCTGTTTCGTTTCCGTTTAATGAGACTTTTATTCCATCTCCGTTTCCAATACATCCGCTGATCATGATTGTATCGTTTTGGGTTATAATAGAATCATAAGGCAGTTCTATTGTAAGTGCGAGTGCACTGTCTTTTATTGCCTGTCTGTATATATCAGAATCATCAGTTTCTTTTGTTCTGTATTTCTTAACGCTTGTTTTTCCGTAAAGATCACCTTTTATTTCGTGTCTTTCTTTTTTAAGATAATTTCTTCCACACTCTCTGACAGGCATCCAGAAAAGATTATCTGCCTGTCGCGTATGGATGTTTCCATCTGCTGTTACTAGAGTCTGCGGATTTCCTATCCAGCCTAAAAGACATGAGTTTTCTCCGGCATTCTTTTGGTTACTCCATATTTCAATACTGACGTCCTTGTCTTCTGCAGGGCTTCCATACAGTTCTATTTCATTAATTATAAAGTCCCCGTCACTGCTTATCTTAAGTTTATTCTTCTGGATTCCCCCAAGATCAGCTTCATAAAATCCTCTTTCGTTATAGCTGCAGTTAATAAACGAATTCCAGCCGCCTGCATTTTCTACTCTAAGGCCACTCTCTGCTTCTGCATATATACGGATCTTTTCCAGACTGTATTTTCGGTCAAGAATAAACTCTCTTTCTTTTTCCATTCCATTCTGGCTGAATGAACGCTCACGGTTTTTATCTGTATATGAACCGCCTGTTTTTATCCTTCCGTTTTTCTCTTTGTTCCGTATCAGTATATTTTCAAGTTTTTTTCCAAATGTATTTATTTCGATAAACTGAGTTCCTTCTCTTAGTTCATCACTGTTTATTTCAAAACTATATGCACTTCTCCTGCCGTCAGTATATGTACAACTCTCTTTTTTCTTTTCATCTTCATTAATTTTGAGAGTTACACCGTTATTATCATATCCTTCAGTCAGGATTTCTGCTTCAAAACCGCCCCTGTCTGCATCGCTTATGCTCGCTCTGTAGATTCCTTCTGTTTCATCCTTTTCAAACAGAACTTTCCGCTCACTGTTTGATGCAACTCCTTCTCCCCATACTTCTATCTGGTTTATATATCGGGCACCCTCCCATCCTAACGGGAATGTAATGCGGATTCTGTCTGTTTCTATTGTTTTTGTTATTTCTTTTCTATACCAGCCGTTTCCACTGTTTTTTCCAAGCTCTGTTTTTGAAACCCATTTTTCGCCATTCCAGAATTCGAATGCTATACTGCGCCACTGTGAACCGAAATATGCTTTGAGTAATTCTATTTTATATACACTGTCGAGTTCCCATATTATCTCACCATTCTTTGACGGATGGCCCATAAAGTCCGGGAATACTCCTCTTCTGCCTTCTTCTGTCTGCTGGATTTCCCATGGTATATACCATAACGGTTCATACCAGGTCTCATTTACATAACCGTCCCAGAGCCGCTGGGGCTTTATGTTTATATATTCCTTCTGATTAAAGCTGTAGCTTTCAGGATTAATCTTTCCATATTTACTGCTGTCTGCTCTTTCGTTTATTTTGATTTCATTTATTCTGCATTCATCAGCCTTTTCGCCTTCAAGTTTGAATACTATATGCTTTGTTTTTCTTGTGTCTTCACAAAAAATGATTTCCTTATCGCCCTCAACAGGCCCTTCTATCAAACCGTTTTCATATGGCAGAAGAACTCCGTTTTTTTCCCACATTACAGACAGTCTGCTACCTTCTGCAAGTATCAGATCAGCACTTATTCCTTCTATGTCTTTTTCTTCAGAAAAATATCTGTCTGCATATCCTTCTTTTTTTCCGCTCTCAACTGCCCAGAAGGTTTGTGTATCTCCATCAAATGCATATCGGCCCGGCGTATATACTCCGCTGTTCAGACCGTCTCTTATTCCGTCACTAAGACTGTCTCCCCAGGTCGTTTCTTTTATTAAGGCATATAACCCAAATACTTCTGCCAGTACTATAAAACTCAATATTATTAATTTCTGAAATTTATTCTTATTATTTTTTTTCATAGTCTTTACCTTTTTTAATTATTATTCCCGATTTTTTCCTGTATTTCTTCATCAGTCAGTACGCCGCCTTCCCAGTCATACCATAGTACCAAAGCTCCATCTATAATACTTCCTTCATTCAGCTTTATTTTTGGACTTCCTTTTTCATCCCTGTCTGTTTTTATTCCGTATGTTACGGCTCTTACTTCACTGTTTCCAAAATCTGCTTCTGCATTTCCTGTACAGTGAATTCCAATTTCCTCTGCTTCTATCTTTGTCTGGCCAGCTTCAGTCCTGCTTCCGCTTCCGCAGATATATCCTCTGCCGCTCTGTGCTTTTACATTAAGGATTTCTGTTTTAACACTTCCTTCATTTCTTATTCCGTAATCACTGCTGGCTTCCACTGAAAGTTCTTTGTTGGATCTTATGCTTCCTTTATTTATGATTCCCTTCTCAAAGCCTTTTACACTTATATCTTCTCCAGCCGTCAGGCTTGCTCCTTCCTCATTTTCTATTCCGCAGTTTCCGCAGCCTTCAACTTTAATGTAGTTTTGTGTTTCTAGTTTTCCTTTTATACTTATTCCTTTCTCTGATATTTCTTTGATTTCAATACTTCCGGCTTTTAGGCTGCCGTCACATTCAATTCCGTTTTCTACATTCCATATGTTAAGGTTTTCTCTTACCTCAAGAACTGCATCTTTTTCTACATAAACTCCAAGGCCAGCTCCTTCAATCTCACAGTTTTCTGCCGTAACTTCTCCGCAGGTTTTCAGTCCGTATTCTGAACAGTTATTTATCTGTATGTTTCGGGCTTTCAGAACGCTTCCTTTTTCAATTCTTATTCCATTTTCTGCATATCTGATTTCTGCATTAGCTATACTGCTTTCTTCAGCGCCGCTTCTTATAACGATTCCGCCCCATTTTAGGCTTCCGTCATCTCCGCCGTCTTTCTCTGTCTTTACTTCCGTAAATGTTGTTCCGTTCTTTCCCTCTGTAATCCTTACGCCCTGTGCATTTACACAAAGCTTTCCGCCCTTAAGTATTTCTATAAGCCCTTTTCGCTCTTCAAGCGCTGAACCGTATCCCAGTATTACTGTCGGGTTTTCTTTATCATTTCTGTTGTCACTTACGCTAAGGGTCACATTTTCAGGCACCTGGATTCTTCCAAGGACCGGATGCATTCCTATCCACTCTTCATCTCCAAGCAGCGCTCCATACTGGGTATCAATTATGTGTACGTTGACTGAGGCTCTTTTTTCATCCTGTCCGCTTACTACTCTTATCGTAAGTTCATATTCAGATGTATTTCCCTTTCTCTCTGGCGACTGGTCGTATTTGTGTTTTACGCTGTCCCCCTCACTCTGGCCTCCGTCTCCATAATTCCATTCAATCTTATCCGGATTCTCTCCCTCTTCACTAAACTCTATTCCAAGCCCTATTTCCTGATGTGGCCGTGATGTTATTCCGTCTTTGTTATATCCTGCTTCTTCCCCGACCAGAAGCTTAAATCCGCCCAACTTTGGAGTTCCTGCCATGAGCATGATTACTCCGCTTTCTGTTACATCCTTGTAGGCTCCGCTGGCCCCGTTACAGCCTTCTGTCATTGTAATTTTCATGTTAAACGGCTTGTTGTAATAAAGCTTTACTTCAGGATTTGCAAACTCATGCCAGCCGCCCGCCCTTGTGTTTCCTGGACGGAACTGTGACTTTAGATTTCCGTTTTCGTTTGTTTTTACTATGTATCCTTCTGCGCCAGCGCCTTCCATTGCTACAGTAAGCGTTTCTTCGCTCTGTTCGCTGCCTTTCATGAATACGGCCTTTACAAGTTCTGTCGCTTCGATGCTGTAATCATCAAAATCTTCATCTTCTATTTTCACTGCAAGCCTTATTACTCCGCTTACTGGCACTGTAAAGTCTGCATCACTTTCTTCTTCTATCCTCTTTCCCTCTCCATCAAGTACTACATATCGGATTCCTTCTCCGTTTACATCGGTTCCCTGCAGTCTGATTTTTACTCTGCCCGGGGTATTTGCGGTTTTATCGATTGTTACATATTCTCCTCTTTCCGTAACACCTAATGCTTTCCAGTCCCATTCTGCCTGGTATCTGATACCCCTGTGCCCCAGTCCGCTTTCTGTTTTTATTTTGTCTTCATAGTACCAGTATTCTTCCCCGCCTATTGTTACTTTTCTTACATCAGCTTCTGTAATTACTGTCTGTGAAGCTTTTTCCCAGTTTTCCTTTATTTCTTCTTCTCTTACACTGCCGTCAAATCTGGCCTTGTATTCTTCATAGCAGAACTCCTTTCGGTTCTGTCCTTCCTCTTTATCTGCGAGGAATGTACGCTTTAGTCTGATTGTCTTATACAGGCCGAAATCTATTTTGTTTATGAGGATTCCGTTTATTGTGTATCCGTCTTTTATACAGCTTTTTCGAAGCCCCTGGTTCTCATCTTCTTCTACGGTTTTCAGGATGATTGTTCCTGGAATGGTCAGACTTGCCTTTTTTTCTACTGATCCGTTTCCGGCATTGTCAGTTACCTTGACGCTGTATTCGAATGTTTCATCTTTTTCTTTTCTCTGAACTTTTGCAAGATTCTGTTTTTCTCTGTATATAACGTTTTTATCTGTACTCTCGTTTACTATCGAACCATTCAGATATAGTATGTTTTTATTTTCCTTTATTCCTGAATCATTCTCTGTAACATTATACTTTACGTCAAAACTGTTCAGGTATTGTGTCTCATCTTTTTCTTCGTATCCGAATCCGCCGAAAGTGATGCCTGAAACCGAAGGCTTTATTTTATCTACTTTTACCGTGGCGGTACTTTCATTGCCGGTATTATCAATGCACTTTACAGTGTATTCTCCAGTCTCTGTAATTTTATACCCGCCTTCCCACAATACTGCATTTCCGTTTACCGTAACGCTTTTTATGCCGGATTGATTTGGATCTGAAAAGGTTATCGTTACGTCTTCACTGGTCCAGTTTCCCTCTTCATAGCCGTTCAGGTTGATCTGTGGTGCTGTTTTATCTACAAGGTATGTTATCGGGTCACTTTTATTTCCGACCCCGTCTGTTGCCTGGACTGTATAAGTTCCGCTTTCACTCAGGGTATTGGCTGTCTGTGGAATGTATTTTTTTTCGTCTTTTTCTATTTCAAAACCGTTGAAACCCGAACCCGTATCTCTCGCAGTTATTTTTATGTCATCTCTTGTCCACTTATTGGCTTCTTTATCTGCACTTATTATAGGGGCTGACTTGTCTATCTTTACTCTGGCAGACACTGCTTCTGATGCGTTTCCGACGTTATCTACAGCCCGGAAATATACCGTTGTGTCCAGTATTTCTCCGTTCTTTACATCAGGTTTATATTCGTTTCCGCGTATCCAGTCTGAGTTTCCAATTTTGTATTCATATCCCCGAACCCCGCTTACGCCGTCCATGCAGCCTTCTGCTGTCAGCGTTACTTCACCTTTTGTCCAGCCGACACTGCTTCCTGTTACCGTTGGTAGTGGGGTCGGCGGATCTGAATCTAATATTATATTTATACTATCAATAAGTATTTCCGATAACGTATTCCCGATTCCAGAATTATACCCCTTACTAATCTTATATAATTCTATTTTCGTATTTTCAGTTATATTTATAGTAAAATCCTTTCTTTCTTTTTTTCAGAAATATATGTAATTTTATTGTTCTCAGAAACTCTTAATTCCGTATAATTTTCACCATAACCACCTGAACCAGAGTTCGTTTCATAATTAGTACTACTCCATTCATCAAAATCATAAAAGCTCTTATAAATAATATCAATCTGAGAGTTTTTCTTTACGTACCATTTATTATCTTTAGGAAATGCATCATAGCATTTAAGCTTTATATTGGTATTTGTTACTATCTCACCAGTACAATTAACACCAAAGTCTTTTTCATTAATTTTAAAATAATCATTAAACGCAATAATTTTTTGGGAAAAAGTAATGCTTTGTGATGGCTGATAAAAATCATAAGAACTCGACGTTTCTATAATAATATTAATAAAATATGTTATTCCTTTTGTTACTGTAAATTCATTTCCTAATATTATCCCTTCTGATGTATAAATCGATAAACGAGTTCTCTGAAACTCTGCTCCACTTCGATCACCACCTCTCAAAAAAGCCTCGTCATAGTTTATAGAAATAGTATCGTGTTCTTCAACAAACCATATCCCATTTACGTTTGTATATTTATCGCCTAAACAAGATATTTCAATACTCCAATTTGGATCAACATTTGAATCAACAGGTTTTGAAATAGATAATTTTCCTGAATTTTTAGTTAGTATTTTTGAATATCCTGGACTAATAAATAATAAACTTATAATACCAAACAAAAACTTTTTCTTAAAAAATAAATCCTTGCAAGACATACTTACTAATTTCATTTTTTTTGTCATGATAAATGATTTTACAAATTCAAAAGTAATAAATATAAAATTTATAAAAAGAAGAAATATACATATTTTCATTTTTAAACTATCCTTTTTTAATCTACTTTTATAACCAATTTTAATTTTAATATATCATACATTATTTTATAATCAAGAAATCATTACTTCATTTCATCCCAGAATTTCGTTATTTTTAAAAATTTGTGACAAATGTCATCGAAAAATAACCAGGTTACTTCTCTTCCATATTCACAGTAAATCTCAATTGTCGTATATTCTACTTATTCAATTAAATATGATCTTTTCCCAAAACACTTTGTATTGAATGCTAGATCTAGTAGAAAATCGTACGTACTCTCGAGTGGCGATTGAAATAACTATAGTTTATTATTTCAAATCACAAATAATCAAAATAAGACAAGACATTTCTACTATATTTTTATAACTTTCTTATAGGAAATTCCCTTATATACAGTATCATTTATACTGTAATATAATTTTTTCAGGAGTATCTATATGAAATATTATGTTGATTGCAGAGCAGCTGCAGGCGGAGATGGTTCAGAAAACAAGCCTTTTAATAAAATTCAGCAGGCAGCAGATATTGCAGTTGCTGGAGACGAAGTAATTGTTGCTCCAGGTATATACCGCGAATATGTAGATCCTAAAAATGCAGGAGAAGAAGGTAAGCCTATTGTTTACCGTTCTGCAAAACCTAGAGAAGCTCATATCACTGGAGCTGAAGTTCTTTCTGGCTGGACT
>JAEEGL011146128.1_pt1 | contig 12742 bp, 7 predicted proteins | sample 9134231 | NCBI WGS metagenome assembly JAEEGL01 (sample SAMN16246548, study PRJNA631951) | gut metagenome | biome: gut microbiome; feature: rumen; material: fiber-attached | host: Bos | place: Iran: Karaj | collected 2018-10 | reverse complement strand
TGACATCATCAACACAAGGATGAGAGAGATCCTGGACGAAGCAACAGACCCTTGGGGCATCAAGGTAAACCGCGTTGAGCTCAAGAACATCATCCCGCCTAAGGAGATCCAGCAGGCGATGGAGAAGCAGATGAAGGCTGAGCGTGAGAAGAGAGAGAAGATCCTCATCGCTGAAGGTGAGAAGGAATCCGCGATCCGCGTGGCAGAAGGTGAGAAGGAAGCGGCTATCCTCAGAGCTGAGGCTAAGAAGGAAGCTCAGATCCGTGAGGCTGAAGGTCAGGCTCAGGCTATCCTCGAGATCCAGGAGGCAACCGCTAAGGGTCTCCAGATGATCAAGGATGTCGGCGCTGACGACGGACTCATCGCCATCAAGGGCCTCGAGGCTCTCGAGAAGGTCGGCCAGGGTTCTTCCACAAAGATTATCATCCCTTCAGATTTGCAGGGCATCGCAGGTCTTGCGACAACCATCAAGGAAGTTGCTAAGTCATAAGTAAAAAGCATTAAGGAAGGAAGCAGTACAAATGGCAAATCCGATAGTAACCATCACAATGAAGGATGGTGCCGTCATGAAGGCGGAGCTCTATCCCGAGATAGCACCTGAGACAGTAAAGAATTTCATTGACCTTGCAGGAAAGGGCTTCTATAACGGCCTGATCTTCCACAGAGTCATTCCGGGATTCATGATCCAGGGCGGAGATCCGCAGGGCACCGGTATGGGCGGCCCGGGTTATTCGATCAAGGGCGAGTTCACGGCTAACGGTTTCCAGAACGATCTCAAGCACACAAGAGGCGTCCTGTCGATGGCCCGCGCTATGGATCCTGATTCCGCAGGTTCACAGTTCTTCATCATGCATGAGGATTCACCGCACCTTGACGGTCAGTATGCTGCTTTCGGCAAGCTTATCGAGGGTATCGAAGAAGTCGACAAGATCTGCAGAGTTAAGACGGACTATCACGACAGACCGCTCGAACCCCAGCAGATCGACTTTATGACTGTACAGCTCTGAGACCGGCAATAGAGGCTCCTTGAGATGTCTGACGTTCTCTCGGTATACATATGGCCTTTAATAGCCGCCGTTTTGTCTTACATACTTTGTTTGTATGTGATCGCAAAGCGGCGGCTTGATTTTGACTTCGATAAGAAGTTCGGGAAAACTGTCTATGCGCGTCTTAAGGGAAAGAGAAAAAAGAAGGACAAGACCTTCATCCTTATCCTGATCGCAGTAACGATGCTGTGCCAGGAACTCCTGATACTGATCATCGATACCGTTGTAAGGAGTCTGGCGAACACTTATCTGATATCCGGAGCACCGGTCAGTCCCGTACTCTATGCGATATTTGTTTTTGTGTTTGATGCCTGTCTGGTATATCTGCTCATAGGGAAGAGCGACAAAGCCAAAAAAGGCTGCAGTAAGCTGTTGGTCCTGGCGCCTGTTTTCCTGATCATCGAGACCATACTGTTCAATCTCGGAAGCTTTTCTACCGTTCAGCAGCATCAGACCGTTGACCTGTCAGCGGGATATTATGAGACGGGCGAATTCCTTACGATTCCCGAATACGCTTACAACGGCATAGTCCTTGACGGAGATGCCATGCTGGTATTCGATGATCTCCCCGATTACACCAGAGTGGTGGATATCAGTTTCGCAAGAAGAAAGGTTATGAATCCTCTCGGTTTCTACCTTCAGATCGCCATGAAGGACAACAACACCGGTGCGTCCTACGGGATAGCGGATGTCAAGGCTGTCTCAGGCTACTGCGATGCAAAACTGTTCATCAGACCTCACGAGGAACTGCATTCGACGGAGCTTTACGTGTACGGCGTTACCGATCCCGTGACGATAACTTCCATCACGGCATTCAATACAAATCCGTATCATGCGGACAGCCTCAGATATGCCGTAGGGCTCATCATAGCAGCGGCGTTCATCTTTGCGTTCGAATTCAAGCTCGGCAATATCTATTTTGACAAAAAGAAGCAGTCTCATGTGACGGCCCTGATGCTGGTTGCCGTCTTTACGCTGGTATCGACGTTCCTGGTCTACAAGACGGATGAATTCGAACTTATCGAATATCCTTTTGCAGACAATGGTATGGTGGATGACATATATGCCCTTAAGTTCGATGCGATGAAGAAGGGCCTGCCGTACCTCGATCTTCCGCCCGAAACGGACCTCAAAGGCATAGACAACATCTATGACTATACGGAAAGAACCGCTGCAGATGCTTACTACAGATGGGACTTTGCATACCGTGACGGTCACTACTACTGTTATTTCGGTGCGACCCCGGTACTGCTGTTCTACTATCCGATCGAGATGGTAACGGGAAAAGTCCCGTCATATAATCTCGCCCTCGCGATGTCGGGCACACTTGCCGCAGCGGGCGTGGTAATGGCATATATTGCCATCTCACAAAGGTATATCCAGCGCAAAAAGCTCCTGCCTTATCTGCTGTCGGTTCCCGTGGTTTGCGTGGCAAGCATGCTCTTCTACAACCTCATTTATCCGATGAAATACTATCTGCCCGCGCTTTGCGCCCTGGCAGGTCTAGGCTTTGCGATATTTTTCGGGCTTTCCGCGGTATCGGAGAAGAGTAAAAAGAAGGCGTTGGCATTCTATGCGGTATCAGGCATATCGCTTGCATTTTGCGCAGGAGCGAGACCCGTCACCGCAATGGGTGCAGCTGTCCTGCTCCCGGCTTTCATCGGGGTCCTTGCGGATAAGAAACAGCCTTCCAGAGAAAGGATCATCAAGGCAGCTCTCTTTACGGCACCTGTCATCATCGGCATCATAAGGATACTGTCGTATAACATTTTCAGATTCGGATCACCGTTCGATTTCGGCGAGAATTATCAGCTGACGATAAGCAACATCAATTCTCTGCATATCGATATCACGCTGCTTCCGGTCTCGATATTCTACTTTTTCTTCCAGCCCTATTCATTGTCCACAACATTCCCTTTCTTCAGGATGATAGGGTATCCGCTGAACAATTATGAGATCTCCAGGAACATCGAACTCAATGTCGGAGTAATGAACATTCCGCTGTTCCTTGCAGGACTCCTTCTGGTTTGGGGAACGATGAGCCGCTTCAGGAAAGGGCTCTCCGGAAAGAGGATAGAATACAATGCTTATGTCATTACAACGGTCGTCATATCCGTGGTAATCGCATGGTTCGATTTCTGCCGCGGCGGTACAGCGGTAAGGTATGCTGCCGATTTCGCGGGAATACTTGCGATGATGTGTGCAGTCGCTCTTATGAGAAGACTGATGGTACCTTCAGGAAGGAAAGCGCTTTACGGGGTCATCATGGCGTCCATGATAATAACGCCCGTACTGATGCTCCTGTCATACGTGCCTGTCTATAACAGCAACCTTCAGTACATCTATCCCGAACTCTGCGAGAAGCTGGAAGATTTCTTATTGTTCTGGAGATAAAGGCTCGCTGTCGCTTTCTTCTGCAGGGATGTAGATGGGCCTGCCCTTTGTCTCGACATAGATCCTTCCGATGTATTCACCGATCAGGCCGAGCGCCATAAGAACAAGACCGCCGATAAAGAGAATGAAGCAGAGCAGTGACGGATAGCCCGGTACGTCGTTGTAGATCTGAAGTACGATAGCTCTGATGAAGTAATAAACGAGGTAGATGAATCCCGCAGCGGCACAGGTAAAGCCTGCATAAGTCGCAAGTCTCAAAGGTGCGATGGTAAAAGCCACGATGCCGTCCACAGCATAGCGGAAGAGTTTCCAGAAACTCCACTTTGTCTCGCCGGCAACCCTGGGCGTGTTAACGTGCTCGACCCACTTTGTCCTGAATCCTACCCACGCGAAGATACCCTTCGAGAAACGCTGGCGCTCGGTAACCTTTAAGATGGCATCGACCACCTTGCGCTTCATAAGCCTGAAATCCCTTGCTCCGTCTGCTATCTCTACATCGCACATCTTGTTGATGATGCGGTAGAAAGCACGTGCGAAAAAACTCCTTATCTTGGGCTCGCCTTCGCGTGTCACGCGCCTTGCGGCAACGATGTCACACACATCGTCATCCAGGTCCTTGATCATCTGCGGCAGAAGGGAGGGCGGATCCTGCATGTCGGCATCCATTATCGCGACGTAATCACCCTTGGCTTTCTCAAGGCCCGCATACATCGCAGCCTCTTTGCCGAAATTCCTGGAGAACATGATATATCTGATGCACGGATCGGAAGCTGCCAGGTCTTTGATCACTTCAGCAGTCTTGTCCGTGCTTCCGTCGTTGACAAAAATGAATTCGAAAGCTTTGGATGCTTCGGATTCTGAGTCGCGTATCTCACAAAGAGCACTGTAAAGATGGGGAAGAGACTCTTCCTCGTTGTAACACGGTACTATAAGGCTTATCAGCATCTGGGGGCAACCTCCCGCTTCCTGTCGTTAATTGAAACGTACTATCAAAATGTATTATAATCAAAAAGTTGTTTTTATGGTACGCACTTTATGAAAGGCTTATGGTCATTCTATGAAAGAATTGTCTGCACTTGATACGGGAAAAAAGCCGGCTTTGAAGAAAAGGTCAGGTGCTTCCGGATTTGACAAGAGACCGCTGATTGCATTTCTCGCAGCACTTGCAATGTATGTGTTCCTTGCGATCGTTTGCAGAAAGTATCCGTTTGGCCCGTATTCAGTGCTCATCAGTGACCTTGAGGCTCAGTATGCGCCGTTCCTGGCGCTTTACAGAGGAAAGATCCTGTCTTTGTCCGGCAATGAAGGCAGCCTGATCTCCAGCCTTTCGTATTCGTTTTCCATGGGCCTGGGAAAGAATTTCCTGGGAAGCTTCGGATATTACCTTGCAAGCCCTCTGAATCTGATCTATCTGCTGATCGATGTCACTCAGATCGATCTGGTCGTATTGATACTCATCGTGGCAAAGCTCAGCCTGTCAGCAGGCACCATGTGCCTTTTCCTGTGTTCCAGGACAACGGACAAACAGAGCAGTTTCCCCATACTTCTGTCTTTGTTCTACGCGTTCTCGCTTTATGCGGAGGTTTTCGCGTTCCATATCATGTGGCTAGACGGATACCTGCTCCTGCCGCTCCTCTTGTACTTCATCGAGAAGTACATCAAGGACAACAAGACCGTCGGAATAGTAGTCACGCTGCTGCTCCTGTTTGCGACGAACTATTACATCGCATACATGGCGGGAATATTCAGTTTCTTCTATCTGTGCGTACGACTCTATGTGCTGGGAGAAAGCCGCGGCGCTGCAATAAAGAAAGTCCTGAGATTCGTATTGGGCGCGGTGATCTGCGGCCTTGTACTGGCTGTACTGATCCTGCCCATCGGTCTTGATACCTTGACCAACAGCGAGAAGACGGTTGTTACCGACCGCACTTCATTCATCCTCTATGACCCGATAGATCTGATGTCCATGATGCTCCTGGGCAACAGGGGGGATTTCGCGGATATAGTACCGTCCAATCTGCCCTTCCTGTTCATGGGCATCCTGGTTACCGTTCTGGTCATCATTTATTTGGTTTCCAAGGTGTATTCGGGCAAGGAGAAGAAAGTCCATATCGTTGCGCTTGTTGCGGTGTGGATGTCCACTGCCGTCTACTGGGTGGACAAGATGTGGCAGGTGTTCGATGATCCGAACTGGTTCTGGCACAGACATGCTTTCGTTTTCCTCCCGGTCTTCCTGGTGATCGCTCTCAAGGCTCTCGAGAAGATCAGGAAGGTACCGCCCAAGGATATCCTCATCACGCTTGGCATCATAATGACCATGATAGTGATAATCCATACCACCAGAAGATATATCTGGGATGATAAGACGCTTATCTACAATGCTGTCCTGGCTCTCGCATATTGCGGTCTTCTGTATCTGTACAGCATTGAGAAGTTCCCCAAGCAGATCGAAAATCTTAATCAGCTGATCACGCCGGTGCTTATCTCCATCTGCGTCTTCGAACTCGCTTTTGCAGGTCCCACAAACACTTCGGCACTTGAGACTCTGACAAGCTTTACGGGCGATTCGAATGAACTCGCATTGTCGATAAAGGAATTGAATGAACTCGGTGACAAGTCGGATGAGCTCGGCAATACGACCGGAGCCATGCGCGTGAGCCTTGAGAAGACGCCTGATTACTCTAGCACTTACTATGCATATTCCGGCGAAGCAATGTTCGGAGATTTCTACGGGGTCGCATTGTTCAACTCGAATTCGAACAAACAGCTTCACCGTTTTCTCAAGCAGTTCGGATATGCGGTCAACTACAATTACTTTGCCGAAAGCTATACATACACGGCTCCTTCTACCGATGCATTCCTCTCGGTAGGATCCGTCGCCACCATGCGTCCTGTCTCTTTCTATACCGAGACAGATCAGGAGAGCATTACGGGTGTCATGACGTTCTATAAGAACGACAATGTGTTCCCGGTCGCATTCGCTGTTGCAGACAGCGCAATGGATTACGATTTCTATCAGCTCGAGCAGGCATATGAAGAGAAAGACTACTTTGCTTTCCAGAACGACTGGTACCGTTCGATGTTCCCCGAGCAGTTTGGCGAAGACTTCTTCGTAACGATAGACGACAGTGTCGTAGGTGCTCCGGAGGTTATCAACGGCAGCATATACAATTACGGCGACTACACCAACGGCATGAAACAGCAGTACAAACTTGACGCAGAAGCAGGCGATGCCTCGAGCGCTGCCAATGCCGTAAACAGCAGTCTTGCGGGCGAAGACGTCATCTTCGATGATCTCGGTCAGGAAAACAGCATCGTGGAGAAGATCGAAGGAAACCTTACCACGATATACCGCATGAACAAAGAGATACCGATCTGCATTAACTATGAATTCGTTGTGCCCACCGCAGACGAGCTTTATATGAACCTGTCAACCTACCGTATCGTCGATGCCACAAAGGTCTATGTCAACGGTCTTGAGGTTGCAGGATGCGGCAGCGACACATATTATTCCCAGATCTTCAGGCTCGGCTGTTTTGAACCGGGTGAAAAGGTGAGCATCTCCATCCAGTCCGACTGCGATTCCTGGACTTGCCTTGATGTTAATTTCGGTTATTTTGATTACGCGGCATTCGACAGCCAGTTCGATAAGATAGATACGGGAAGGATCACTGCCGACAAGATAAGCGACGGCGAAGTTCAGTTGTCGCTTTCAGGCATCAAGTCTGACGAGACTGTCATTACCACGATACCTTACGAGGACGGCTGGACGCTGTACATCGACGGGGAAGAGGCGCAAATAAATGCCTACCAGGGTGCGTTCATCGCATTCAAGTGCCCTGAAGGGTCCCACAAGGCGGAACTTAAGTTCATTGCCCCGGGCCTTAAGGCAGGCGCGGCCGTCTCATGCATCGGAATCGCAGCTCTTGCGGTATATATTGTCTTTGACGTAAAGCAAAGGAAAATGGCGAATAAAGAAGTTAAATCGGAGGAGAAAACATGAACTACAAAGACGAATACAAGTTTTGGTCAGAGGACCCGTTCTTTGATGAGGCAACCAGGAGCGAACTGGCTGCGCTGACAGACGAGAAGGAGATAGAGGACCGCTTCTACAAGAATCTCGAATTCGGCACGGCAGGCTTCAGAGGCGTGCTCGGCGCAGGCACCAACAGGATGAACGTATACACTGTCTGGAAGGCATCGACGGGCCTTGCACAGTACATCCTTTCCTGTGGAAGCGAGGCTGTATCAAAGGGCGTAGTCATCTCTTATGACTCGAGACATTTCTCACCTGAGTTCGCGGTGATCACGGCAGAGACACTTGCGGCTTACGGCATCAAGTCATTCCTGTCAGACGAACTCAGACCGGTTCCGATGCTCTCGTTCTCGGTCAGATACTTCAAGGCATTTGCGGGCGTCATGATAACGGCATCCCACAACCCCTCGAAATACAACGGCTACAAGGTCTACGGCGAGGACGGCGGACAGGTTCCCCCGGAAGCTGCAGACATCATCCTCAAGTCCATCGAGGCCATCACGGACCTTACGGCAATGAAGAAGATGCCCCTTGAAGAAGCAAAGGCGGCAGGTCTTGTTACCATGTTCGGCGCTGAGGCTGACGAAGCGTACACCACCATGCTGACGGAACTCGTTGTAGATCAGGAGGCCATTAACAGACAGGCTGACATGAGCATCGTCTATACTCCTCTTCACGGATCGGGCAACAAGCCTGTCAGAAGGATCCTCGAAAGAGTCGGATTCAAGAACATCCACATCGTAACCGAGCAGGAACTTCCCGACGGTGCTTTCCCCACGGTAAAGCTTCCCAACCCCGAAGATCCTCAGGCGCTCTCGATGGCTATCGAACTTGCAAAGAAGACTGACGCTTCTCTCGTCTTCGGTACGGACCCCGATTCCGACAGGATCGGCGCTGCCGCTAAGGTCGTAGAGAACGGCGAGGTCAAATACAGATGCTTCACGGGCAACCAGATGGGCCTCATGCTCCTCGACTATATCCTTGATGCAAAGCAGAAGGCAGGCAAGCTTCCCGATAAGTCTTTTGCTGTAACGACCATCGTATCTACCAAGCTTGCAAAGCCGGTATGCGATTACTACGGCGTAGAGCTCATGGAAGTCCTCACAGGATTCAAGTTCATCGGCGAGAAAATCAAGCTCTTCGACGAGTTCGGCGACATGCATTACCAGTTCGGCTTTGAGGAGAGTTACGGTTACCTCTCCGGAAGAGACGTAAGGGATAAGGATGCTGTCGTTGCGGCTATGCTCATCTGCAACATGGCGGCTGCTTCCTTTGAAGCGGGAGAGACTCTTGCAGACAGATTGGACCATGTCTACGCGAAATACGGTTTCGGCCTTGAAGAGACTGTAAGCCTTACGCTTGAAGGCAAGGAAGGCATCGAGAAGATCAAGCATTCGATGGATGAGTTAAGATCGGAGCTTGAAGCATGCGGTGATGCTGCAAAGGCAGGTGAACTTCTCGGAGGCCCTACGGTCATTGCCGTACGCGATTATGCAACATCCAAGAGATACGATTTCACTGACGGCGGCGTAAATGTCTCCGATATCGATCTTCCCAAGTCCAACGTCCTTCTGTACGAGCTTGGCGGAGACAAGGGCATCGACTGGGCTTGCGCAAGGCCTTCGGGAACCGAGCCGAAGCTCAAGATATACTTCGGATGCTATGATTCCGACAAGGATGAGGCTGCAGCAAGACTTGCTGCGGTCAAGAAGTCAGTAACGGAATTCATCGAGGCAAAGCTTAAGTAAAGCTCTTAACCTTCGGGATAACAAAATCAAATACAGCGCGGGCGAACCCGTCTTCCTCACAAGTGGAGGTGACGAAAGCGGCCGCGCTTATTACTTTTGCGTCGGAATCAGCCATGGCGATGCCGCATGCGGCAGACTCCAGAAGCGTTATGTCATTCTCGGAATCTCCCGATGCGAATGTGTTCTTCCGCGGTATGCCGAGATAATCTGCCAGTTCCAGCATAGCATCTCCCTTGGAGACGTCTGCCGTCATGACATCGTAGAACTCCGGGGCGGAAGACACGACCGTGAGGTTACCGTCAGCCTTGAGTTCTTCCACGAAATCTTCGGGCGGGCCTATAAGCAGGAACTTATTGAAAGACGGTATGACGTCTTTTGCAAGATCGTTTCCGTCAAAACCCTTAAGCGGTATCTTGTTTTCCTCCGTCATCCCGGCGTTATAGTCTTCGCAGAAGGCGCGCCTTGTCGAATAAGGCGAGAAATAGATGCCGGAGACGGAATAGATGGTGGCATCGATCTTTCTTTCGAGCATCGATGTCATGAGAGATCGGAACTTCTCTTCGGTGAAATCCTTTGACATAAGGTCACGCTTTGTTACGGGATCGTAGAGTGCCCCGCCGTTGCCCGTGATGATTGGGATGTCTATTTCGAGGTCTTGTGCGTATTTCCCCACAAGATAGGAGGATCTGCCCGTGGCGAGCGTGAAGGCCACGCCGTTAGCACGCAATGCCTTTACGGCACGCACGTTCTCGGGCGAGACATCCTGTCCCGGCATGAGCAGGGTGTAATCCATATCTGTTGCAAGAAGGCTGTTGTATTTCATGAGCAATGCATCTATACTTTTTGGGTTGACTTAACGGAACCAATTTTACAATAAACGCGATTCAAAAAGGCATTAAATTTGTTATTTTGTGTTTGAGATTTGATTGAAGTTTTGACATGTCTTGTTTATATTATTAAAAGCAAGAACGAGGGGTAATATTGATGAAGAAGACCAACGGGAATTCCAAGAATACCGGGAGGGTACCGGCAGTAAGACCGGGTACCACCGTTTCGTCTGCGCGCATCAACAGTTCCGATGTCGCAGAGTTTGATTATTCCGCTTTAGGCGGAGGCAAAAAGGCGAAGTCAGGCAATAAGAGCGCGGCTCCAAAGAAGGCTGCAAGCTCATCGGCAAAGAAGCCTGCTTCCAAATCCAAATCCAAGAAAAATTCAGCAGACAAGGGCAAGAAGATCGCTGCAGTGGCAGCCGCAATTGTTTGTGTGCTGGTAGTTGTCGGCGGAGCGCTCTACCTCACGGGTTATGCAAAGCCGGTTATTGATTTCTTCAAGCCGAAGATAGAAGTAACTCTCGCTGACGGCACCGTTGAGGTGATGACAGTCGACGATGCCAAGGCAGAACTTGCCACGGATACTTTCTATCAGGGCATCATAATCGACGGCGTTGACGTCGGAGGCATGACAAAGGACCAGGCTACCCAGGCAGTTACTGCAGTTCAGCCTGAAGCTCCCGTATCACTCGATATCTCACTTGCGCTCGAAGGCAAGTCTTATCCGCTCGACCTCTCATCGCTCCCTCTCGAGTCCAACATGACACAGGTCATCGATGAGGCTTTCAATTACGGCAAGGTCGGACCTGATGCAAGCGACGAGGCAGTCAAGATCAACTACAACATGTACCAGCAGCTCAAGGTACAGCCTGTTGAATACACTACGGCATATACGGTAAACACGGACAGCCTTTACTCCATCGTATCCGGCGTTGTCGATCCGCTGAACCAGAGCGTCAGCGATGCATATATCAGTTCTTTCGATGTTGAGTCCAAGGGCTTTGACATCATTCCTGACCAGGAGGGCATCGCAGTAGACGCACAGGCTACATCAGATGCAGTCAAGGCTCTCATCGATTCCAGGACTTATTCCGGAACGGTGGATATCGTTGCAACCATAACGGATCCTTCTCTTACGGTCGCTCAGATCAACGAGAACTTCGGTCTGGTATCCTCTTTCAGCACAGAGACCACCAACAACTCCAACAGAAACAGTAATATCGCTCTTGCCTGCGAGAAGATCAACGGCACGAAACTCGAACCCGGTGAGGAGTTCTCCTTCAACGGTGTCGTAGGACAGAGGACCACGGCTAACGGCTTCAAGGAAGCTACGGTCATCCAGGGCGGTCAGTACGAGCAGGGCTTAGGCGGCGGTATCTGCCAGGTAAGTTCGACTCTTTACAATGCCGTTGTCATGGCAAACCTCGAGGTTACGGAGCGTAACGCTCACGCATGGCCTTCAAGCTATGTACCCGAAGGTCTTGATGCCACGGTAGATTACGGTGTTCTTGACTTCAAGTTCAAGAACAACACAGACTATCAGGTCTTTGTCCTTGCTTGGTGGGATCCGGCTGATTCCACATGCCACTGCGAGATCTACGGCAAGAAACTTCCTGACGGACAGTACATCAAGTTCATCAGCGAGGTATCCAAGGGTGCTACCCCGACTACGGTTGAGTATGTTGCCAATGCCGAGATGGCTGTAGGAACGACCAACACAGTCCGTTCCGCCCACAACAGCGTTACCGCCAAGGCTTACCAGGTCTGGTATGACAAGGATGGCAACGAGATCCAGAGCATCGAATACAACACGACATACTACAAGTCATATAACAAAAAGGTGGAAGTCGGTGTTCTTAATCCCGACGGAACCATTGCCCAGCTGGACTGTACCACCGGAGCGATAATCGCACCTCCGCCGGCAGAGACGGCTCCTCCGCCGGCAGAGACACCTCCGCCGGAAAGCACTGATGCACCTCCGCCGACAGATACGGAAACGCAGGCGACAGCGGATACTGCATCTCCGGAAAACACCGACGCACAACCCACATAAAGTGTTCCAAAAACGAAACCAAATGCCCGACAGTTTGCCGGGCATTTATTTTTTTAAAAATAATTCTCTAAACTAACTCTTTTTTGCCCCCAATTTGCCGTCTGAGGGTATATAATATTTAAGTTTTATTACGCGGATTATTATGTCCGTAAAAAATTCACTTAAGGAGACCAGGTTTATGGCAGAACTCACAAAGAAAACCATGGACGGTAACGAGGCAGCGGCTTACACTTCGTATGCTTTTACGGAAAATGCAGCTATCTACCCCATCACACCGTCATCCCCCATGGCTGACCACACAGACCAGTGGGCACAGCAGGGCAGAAAGAACATTTTCGGACAGACAGTCAACATCGTTGAGATGGAATCCGAGGGCGGCGCTTCAGGTGCGGTTCACGGCTCACTCGCAACAGGTGCTTTGACAACAACTTATACAGCTTCTCAGGGTCTCCTTCTGGTGATTCCTAACATGTATAAGATCGCAGGCGAGCTCCTTCCTTGCGTATTCCACGTATCTGCAAGAGCTCTCGCTGCACACGCACTCAACATCTTCGGTGATCACGCAGACGTTTATGCTTGCCGCCAGACAGGTTTCGCAATGCTCTGCGCTAACTCCGTTCAGGAAGTAGCAGACC
>JAEEGL016603377.1_pt1 | contig 12743 bp, 13 predicted proteins | sample 9134231 | NCBI WGS metagenome assembly JAEEGL01 (sample SAMN16246548, study PRJNA631951) | gut metagenome | biome: gut microbiome; feature: rumen; material: fiber-attached | host: Bos | place: Iran: Karaj | collected 2018-10 | reverse complement strand
AGGTTAGGAACCATGGCAAGATGTTATTTAACAGGTAAAACTACAGTAACTGGAAATAGAAGATCTCACTCATTACAAGCTACTCGTCGTACTTGGAAGGCTAATCTTCAAACTGTACATATTAAAGATGAAAATGGAAACGTTAAGAAGGTTAAGATTTCTGCTAGAGCTTTAAAGAAAGCTAATATTGAAAGAGCTTAATTGAATCTTTAAAATAAAAATAGGCGCAAGCCTTTTTTTATTTTATCTAACCTATTATATATAATAAAGGACTGATTGCTCAGTCCTTTATTTTTTTATAAACTCTTTAGTTCTTCTAATCTTTCTTTTTTGTTTACAGCTTTAGTTAAATAAGATCCAACTACAGCTAAATCTACATAAGGAGAAATCTTCTTACCTGTTTCTTGATTAATACCACCATCAATATTAATTAAGTATTCATATTCGAATTTTTCTTTTAATCTCTTTAATTCCTTAACCTTATCTACTGCTGATTCCATAAAGCTTTGGCCTCCAAAGCCTGGTTCTACTGACATAACTAAAACCATATCAACAAATGGTAAGAATTCTTTTATATCTTCAATTGGTGTATTAGGCTTAATTGAAATACCAGCCTTAACATTAAAAGATTTAATTTTATTAATAACCATCATAGGGTCATTATCTGCCTCTACATGGAAAGTAATATAATCTGAACCTGCATCCACAAATTTTTCAATATAGTTTAAAGGATGCTTAATCATAAGATGAGTATCAAAAGGTCTTTTTGATACCTTTTTTAATGATTTAACAAAATCTGGTCCAAAGGAAATATTTGGAACAAATTCACCATCCATAACATCTAGATGAACATAATCAACATCATCTAGGATGTCCTTTAAATTTTCATAAACTTTTGTATAATCCACATTTAATACTGACAAAGATACCTTCATTATTTTTTTCTCCTTAATAATTCATTTAACATTTTTAAATAGCTATCATATCTAGATTTTAAAATATCGCCTTTTAAAGCGGCTTCTTTAACACCACAGCCCAAAATGTTTTCCTTATGATTACAATCCTTAAAACGGCAGTTACAGCCTTTAAATTCAATAAATAAGTCCTTTAATGATTCTTCATCTATTCCAAGTAAATCTAGCTTAGAAAAGCCTGGAGTATCTCCTATAAAGCCTCCCTTATATAAATATAGGTTAGTCTCTCTAGTGGTATGCTTACCACGACCTAGAGCATACGAGATTTCTTGAGTTTGTAAATCAAATTCAGGAATTAAGGCATTAATTAAGGTTGATTTACCAGCACCAGTTTGGCCTGATAAAACAGTAATTTTATTTTCTAATGCCTTAGATACCTCATCTATTCCAATATTTTCTTTACTTGAAACATAAATAACCTTAAAGCCTAATCTTTCATAATATGTCATTTTAGATTTTAAGTCATTTAATTCATCTAAAGTTAGCTTATCTATTTTAGTTATAACAATAACTGGTTCTATTTTTTGTTTTAATATATTAACTAAGAATAAATCCAATAAATAAAAGGAAAAATCAGGTTCTTTTGAAGCAAAAACTAATAATATTTGGTCAACGTTAGCTATATCAGGGCGTACTAAAGAATTCTTTCTTTCATCAATTTTAGAAATCATATCATTTTCAATTAAAACAATATCTCCTACCTTTGGAGAATTTTTAACTGTTTGTACTGTAGCCTTAGTAGACTTACTTTTTTCGTTAACCTCTATTTTCTTTTCCGCTCTTAAGCGTCCTCTAGCCTTAATGCTTATAGTATTTCCATCATCTGTTAACACCTTATAAACACCACCGACTAGGTTTATTATTCTTCCTTTCATTCATTCCTCCTAATTCATATGTTTGCTTCTAAGCTGACCGCAGGCAGCATCAATATCTGAGCCTTGTTCACGTCTTAATTGGACATTAATTTTTCTTTTCTTTAAAACATCAAAGAAGGCAACCATTCTAGATTTTTCACTTCTCTTATATGGCTTTTCCTTAACCTCATTATAAGGAATTAAATTAACATAAACATTTAATCCATGAATTAAATCTGCAAGCTTATTTGCGCATTCCTTTGTATCATTTAAATCCTTTAATAATATATATTCTAAGGTTACTCTTCTGTTTGTTTTATCAATATAATACTTTATAGCATCAATTACCTTATCTAAGCTATAAGCTCTTGCAATAGGCATAATTTGCTCTCTTATTTCTTGTGTTGGAGCATGTAAGGATAAAGCTAAATTAACCTGTAATGGGAATTCAGCAAATTCCTTAATCTTTTCAACTAAGCCACATGTAGAAACTGTTATATGTCTTGAACCAATTTCTAATCCTAGAGGATTATTAACAATTCTAAAGAAGTTTAAAACATTATCATAATTATCAAATGGTTCACCAATACCCATAACTACTATATGAGTAATTTTAATTCCTGCAATTTCTTCTACAGTTAGAATTTGCTTAACCATTTCAGATGTTTCTAAATTTCTTAATTTTTTCTTCATACCAGATGCACAGAATACACATCCCATATTGCATCCAACCTCTGAAGTTACACAAATAGAATAGCCATAATCATTATTCATTAAAACTGATTCTATTAAATTACCATCACTTAATTCAAATAGAAATTTTTGAGTACCATCTGAAGATTTTTGATTTACAACACATTTTAATAAATCTATTGTAAAATCTTCTTTAAGCTTAGCTATAAAATCCTTTGAAATATTAGTCATTTCATCAAATGATTTAACCTTTTTTCTATATAACCATTCAATGATTTGTTTAGATCTAAAAGGCTTTAATCCTAAGCTAATTAGGTATTCTTTTAACATTTCTTCTGAATAATTATAAATACTTTGCATATAATTATCACCGAAAACATTATAATATAATTTATGCCAAAAGAAAAGAAAAAGAAATGGATGTGAAAACCATTTCTTTTAATTTATTAATTAAATTATCTTAATCTAGCTTTATAAACAGAATCTAATCTGAATACGATTGATTTAATAATCTTATCAACATCTTCTGTTTCTAATGTCTTATTAGGATCTTCAAATGTTAGCTTGAATGCTAAAGACTTTTCATCCTCTGCAACATTTTCACCTGTATATAAATCGAATAATTCAACATTAGTTAAAAGCTTCTTACCTGTTTGCTTAATTAATGTTTCAATTTCTACAGCCTTAATATCCTTCTTACATACGATAGCTAAATCTCTTTGAATTGAAGGGAACTTATTAATTGGCTTATAAGCAAATGCGCCAACATTAGATAAAATATCTGCAAGCTCAATTTCAACAACTACTGTTACGCCTAAATCATTTTCTTTAGCGAACTTAGGATGTAATTGTCCAATTACACCAATTCTTTTATTATTGAAGATGATTTCAGCAGTTCTTCCTGGATGGAAGTTAGTAAGAGAAGTTAATGCATTATAAGTCACCTTAATATTTAACTTTTCTAAAGTAGAATCTAAAATACCCTTTAATAAATAGAAGTCAGCAACTTGCTTAAAGCCATTCCATTCTTCCTTTTCAAATAAGCCTGTCATAGCGATAGCTAAGTGTAATGATTCGCCTTCTTCTGAATATACCTTACCAATTTCGAAGATGTTTACATTATCCATCTTACGAGCCTTATTATATTTTACCGCATCAACAACACCATTAAGTAGGCTTTGTCTCATAACAGCTCTATCTTCTGTCATAGGCATTAAAGGCTTAATTGGATTCTTTACATTTTCAACATATAATCCTAAATCCTTTTCAGCAATTAAAGAATATGAAACAACCTCATTTAATCCTCTATTTGCTAAAGCATTTCTTAGGATTCTTGTTCTTTGTTGAACATAAGTTAGGCCACCCTTATCAGATGTTTCTGCTAAAGTTGTAGGGATATTATTATATCCATACATTCTAGCTACATCCTCACAAATATCTTGATAAGATGGTTCTAAATCCATTCTTCTAGATGGAAGAATAATTGTATAAGAATCATTCTTCATCTTCTTATAATCATAAGCTAATCTATTGAAGATTTCTTCAACATATTCTTTAGATAAATCTGTACCTAATACAGAATTAATCTTTTCAACTGTAACATTTACAGTTTGCATAGGAAGTTCTACCTTAACTTCTTTAGTTACACCTTTTCTAACCTTAGCATCACATAAATCAGCCATTAGGCTTGCTGCATAATCTAATGCTCTTTCTACTCTATCATAGTCAATCTTTCTTTCAAAACGAGTTGAAGATTCACTCTTTAAGCCAAGTCTTGATGAAGTTTTTCTAATTGATAGTGGATCAAAGTAAGCTGATTCTAAAACAATATTTTTAGTTTCATTTGTTACTTCAGATAAAAGACCACCCATAACACCACCTAGGCATTGAGGAGTTTTACCATCAGTAATAACGATATCTGTTTCTTCTAAGCATCTTTCGATATCATCTAAAGTCTTCATCTTTTCGCCCTTTGTTGCTTGACGAACTAAGATATTATTTCCAAGCTTTTCTGCATCAAAAGCGTGTAATGGTTGACCCATTTCAATTAATACATAGTTAGTAATATCTACTACATTATTAATAGGTCTAATACCAGATGCAATTAATCTTGCTTGCATCCATAATGGAGATTCAGCAATTTTTACATCTTCAATATATCTTGCACAATACTTATAGCACTTATCAGTTGCAATAGTAACCTTAACAGGATTTTCTTTATCAGTTTCTTCTAAATCACCTGTATTTGGATAAACACGCTGATTTAAAGTAGCACCTAAATCAAATGCTACACCTTCAATTGAAAGTAGATCTGATCTATTTGAAGTTAAATCAAGGTCAATAACTGTATCATCAAAGCCTAATGCCTTAAGTGGATCATCTCCAACCTTTTCATCACCTTCAAAAATATAAATACCATCTTTGAATCTTGGATTTACATATTTTTCTTCAATACCTAATTCTTGTAGTGAGCATAGCATACCATGTGATTCAACGCCTCTAATTTTAGAATCCTTAATCTTGAAATCACCAGGAAGTACTGCACCTACTAAAGCTACAATAACCTTAATACCCTTTGTACAGTTAGGAGCACCACAAACGATTTGTAATACTTCTTTACCTACATTAACTTGACATACATGTAGGTGGTCTGAATCAGGATGTTCAACACATTCTAATACCTCACCAATTACTAAGCCTGTAGCGCTACATAGCTTTTCATAGCTTTCAATTTCACACATATGGAAGCTTATTTCTTTAAATAATTCTTCATCAGTAATATTATCTAAATTTAAATAATCTTTTAACCAGTTCTTTGAAACCTTCATCTTACTTTACCTCCTTGAATTGATTTAAGAATCTTAAATCATTTGTATAGAAATTTCTAATATCATCGATTCTATACTTTAGCATAGCAATTCTTTCTACACCAATACCAAAGGCAAAGCCTTGGATTTCATCTGGATTATAACCGCACATCTTTAAAACATTATTATTAACCATACCAGCACCTAATACTTCAATCCAGCCAGTATTCTTACATACGCTACATCCCTTACCACCGCATAAGCCACATGATACGTCAACTTCTGTTGATGGTTCAGTAAATGGGAAGAATGATGGTCTAAGTCTGATTTCTCTTTCTTCACCAAGCATCTTTTTAGCCATTTCAAGTAATGCGCCCTTTAAATCAGATAAAGTAACGTTCTTACCTAAAACTAAGCCTTCACATTGAATGAATTGATGAGAGTGTGTAGCATCATCTGCATCTCTTCTATATACCTTACCAGGACAAATGATTTTAATAGGCTCGCCCTTCTTTTCAAGCATTGTTCTAACTTGAACAGGTGAAGTTTGGCTTCTTAATAATAATTCAGGATTAATATAGAAAGTATCTTGCATATCTCTTGCTGGATGGCCCTTAGGTAAATTTAGCTTTTCGAAGCAATATTCATCAGTTTCAATTTCAGGTCCTTCAGCAACTGAATAGCCCATAGAAATATATAAATCCTCTAATTCTTGAATTGTTCTATTTAATGGGTGAATTGAACCAGTTGGAACATTAACACCAGGAAGTGTTACATCAATTGTCTCTGATGCTAGCTTCTTATTAATAATAGCCTCTTCAATTGATTTTTTCTTTTTTTCGAATAATTCCTCTAAGGCAACCTTAACCATATTAGATTTTTGTCCTAATTCCTTTTTAGCCTCTTGAGATAATTCTCTCATTGTTGCCATTACAGCGGCAATTGGTCCTTTCTTTCCTAAGAAATTAGCTTTCTTTTGTTGTAAAGCATTTAAATCAGATACGTCTTTTAATTCTTCATCTGCTTGAACAAGCACATTGTCTAGTTCTTTCATTTGATCCATGTTATTTTCCTCCTAAAATAAAAAAAGTCCTTAAAAATTAATTTAAGGACGAACAAGCCGTGGTACCACCTTAGTTCTATATATATAAATAAAAAATATATAGCACTCATTAACCTTTAACGCAGGAATACGGAAGTGATTAGCTTCTCTCCAAAAGTGAATTCGATTACTGAATCATTAAAGGCATTTCACCATTAAGCCTTCTCTCTAAAATAATTCATGCTGTAATCTACGGCTTTCATCATCAATTTAAAACATAAATATTTTAAATCATTAAATAAGTAATGTCAATTGCTTTGCACCAATAAATTCTATCATTTTTAATGCTGTTAAAGCAATTTGTCTATCTTTTGTTATTGTAGCCTCACCATCACCCTTTTGCTCACCATATGATGCAAAATTTGCATGGTTTCCACCTTCAACAACATATTCAAAATTATGCTTAGGCATTTTATCCTTTGCCTTAGCATAGCTATTTCTATTTAACACATAGTCATTAGAACCATATATAGTCATTCCCCATAGGTTTTCATTAGAACTAAAATCAGCTGTTGTATAAGCTCCAAGTAAAATAAATCCTTGGAATTTATCTTGATTTTTTTCTAAATAAGATGTTGCCATTGCACCACCTAAAGAATGGCCACCAATATACCAATTATTAACCTTTTCCTTATAAGCATCCATTACTTTATTTGCCTTATTAATATCAAAAAAGGCAAATCTTAAAGGCATTTTAACAATTACAGTAAATATACCACTATTTTTAGCTACCTCATACATAAGCTCTGAATAGGCCTTTTCTTCAACCTTAGCACCTGGATAAAAGATATATCCTGCAGGTACATTTTCATCACTATGAACAGTAGGCATAAATGCTATGTAATCATTTGTTTCAGTAACCTCAACATATAAATCTGATGTCATATATTTATCTACATCAGCTGCCTTATAATAAATATTTGCATAAATTAAAAATGAAACAATTGAAACAATAATTAAACTAAATAAACTAATAAATAAAACTTTAAAAAACTTCTTCATGATTACTTCCTATAAAACTTCTTCTAAATATGTTTTTAATGTTTTCATTCCTAAGGTATCATAAAATGCCTTTGCCTTAGGATTACATTCCCAAACATTTAAAGTTAAATTATAATAACCATTTTCCTTTGCGTAATTTCTAACAAATTCGTAAAGCTTTCTACCTATTCCTAAACCTCTTGTTGTTTTTTCAACACATAAATCATCAATATATAATGTTTTTATATCTGTTAATATATTATCATTTAATGTTTGATGTTTTTTAGTAAAACAATAACCTAAAACTAAATCACTTGAATTAGTATAAACAAAGATAATATCTTTATCATCTTTAATCATTTTTTCTAACTCAGATTCAGTATACTTAGTTCCTATATTAAAAATATCAGGTCTTCCTAAATGATGAATTAAATTAACATCTTTTAACAATTCTAATATTCTTGGAATGTCTTTATTTTCTGCCTTTCTAATCATCGATTTCATATCTCCTTCTATTTAATCTTCCACTTTCCTTTAATTCGCATACCATCTTTTCAGGATTTTTAATACCATAATCCTGATGGTATTCCTCAGCCATAAAGAATACTTTATCATGCAATAATTTTACAACTGGTTTCATATTATATTTTTCTTCAAGCTTTGCTAAATAATATTTAACATATTTTTTTACATCCTTATCGTCTGTAAAAATAGCAGTTGTATAATTAAAGCCCTTATCAATGAATTGGCCTTCTGAATCAAATGGATCAATATTAGAAAAATATATTTTCAATATCTTTTCAAAATTAATGATATTTGAATCATATCTTAAAAGAATTGTTTCTCTAAATAAAGCATTACCATGCTTAACCTCTTCATATGTTGGATTAATAATATTATCATCTCCAACAAATCCTGATAACACCTTTAAAACACCATCAAATTCATAATATGGATGAGCCATACACCAGAAGCATCCTCCTGCAAGTAATATTGTTTTAATATTACCTTCTTTATATTTATATAATCCATCTTCTTTTATATATTCTCCATTAAAGATTTTCTTATATTCATCTAAAAAGGAAATAGCTAAATCATCTTCAGAAAAGATTTCATTAAATTTTAAATTATAATTAGCTAAAGTATCAACTGCTTCCTTAGCTAAAGATTTATCACCTAATAAATATAAAACATCATCTTTTATAACAAATAGTTCTTCGCTATCATTATAGAACTTAAAGATAAATTTATGATTTGAAAATTCATTAATTTCAAAGTCAAAGGATATATCATTTTCTTTTTTTAATTCATCGATATTTTTATAAACCTTAAACATACTTTCCACCTCGAAAAATAAGAGCTAGCAATGCTAGCTCCCTAATTTTATGCCTTTTGTACATTTTTAGCAAGAGGGCCTCTCTCGCCGTCTTCAACATCAAAAGTAACTTCTTGGCCTTCATCTAAAGACTTATAGCCTTCAGCTACGATTGCGCTAAAGTGAACAAATACATCCTTGCCTTCTTCAGATACGATAAAACCGTAACCCTTTTCGGCATTGAACCATTTAACTTTACCCTTCAACTTCGAACTTCTCCTTTCAAACCCTTACCCCAATATTATATAAAATAAAAACGTAAAGAATTCTACCCTATATTATACAGTATAAATTCTATTTTCTCAAACAATTTCGAAACATTTTGTTTCTTTTTTGACATTTTATTTCTGAAAAATTGCAAATAATGCAAAAAAATACTAAAATAATGTCGATGCAACCAAAAGTTGCGGCGTTTTCAAACTAGAATTGGTAGAGGCAACCAAGCTTTTTATCTATAATGATGGTGTAAAAAACTTAGGAGGAAATGTTTATGAATATCGAAATTGCTAACAAATTACAAAAATTAAGAAAGGCTAATGGTTATTCTCAAGAAGAACTTGCTGATAGATTAGGAATATCAAGACAAGCTGTATCAAAATGGGAAAGAGCTGAATCTTCTCCTGATACTGATAATTTAATTATATTAGCTAAATTATATAATGTATCATTAGATGAATTATTATCTACAGATGAAACTATTGATGAATTAAGAGAAAACAATGTTGAAAAAGAAAGAGAATATGATTCAATCAATATTAGTGGTTCTACTATTAATTTAACAGATGATGAGGGACAAACTGTAAGAATTAGTAATAATGGTGTTAAATTTATTAATAAGGATGGTTCTGAAGAAAAGTTTAATAAAAAAAGAGCTATCTTCTTATCAGTTACAGATTCATTAATTGCATTACTAACATTAATAGGTTACCTATTATGGTCAATAATTGGTAATGCTTGGTATGTATCTTGGACATTATGGATTTTAATGCCTGCAGTTATGTCTATATTTGAAGCTATCGTTAAAAAAAGAATTACAAAATTTGTATACCCATGCTTTATTACTGCCTTATACTGCTTCTTAGGTATGCAATATAATTTATGGCATCCATATTGGATTTTATTTATTACAATTCCAGTATTCTATGTAGTATTTGATCCAATTGATAAATATTTATTAAAATCTAAACCATTAAATGACGATGACGACAATGACTAAGAGAAATTGATCTCTTAGTTTTTTTATTATTATAATTATTGTATAATAGTTATCGAGGTATAAAATTATGAAAAAAACTATATTAGAATATTTTTTAAAATATGTAAAAATAGACACTATGTCTAAAGAAGATCAAAATACTGTTCCTTCTACCTTAAAGCAATTTGATTTAGCTAAGGTTTTAGTTAAGGATTTAGAGGATTTAGGCTTAAATGATATTAAATTATCAGAACACTGCTTCGTTACTGCAGTTCTTCCTTCAAACTGTAATTCTAAATTACATATTGGCTTTTTAGCTCATATGGATACAATTCCTGGCTTTTCAGGAACAAATGTTAAACCTAATGTAATTGAAAATTATGATGGTAAAACAGTTAAGCTAAAGGGTATTGAATTAAATCCTATTCAATTTCCTTTCCTTTCTAGATTAAAAGGAAAAACAATTATTACAACAGATGGTACAACAGTATTAGGTGCTGATGATAAAGCAGGCGATGCAAATATCATGGCAATGCTACACTACTTCGCAAACCATCCTGAAGTACCACATGTTAATATTCATGTAGCATTCACACCAGATGAAGAAATCGGTGGTGGTATTGATTATATGGATGTTGAAGGCTTCGGTTGTGATTTTGCCTACACTGTTGATGGTGGAAATCCAGTTGAAATTAATTATGAAAACTTTAATGCTGCATCAGCTATAGTTAATATCAAGGGTGTAGATATTCACCCAGGCTCAGCAAAAGGTCAAATGATTAACGCAAGCTTAGTTGCTATGGAATTTAATTCACTTCTTCCTATTAATGAAAGACCTGAATTTACAGATGGCTATGATGGATTTAATCACTTAACTTCTATGGAAGGTATTTGTGGTGAGGCAAAGCTTACATATATTTTAAGAAATCATGATTTAAAATTATTAGAAAGACAAAAGAAGGATTTCTTAAATGCACAAGAATTTATTAATAAAAAATATGGTAAGGATTTAGTTTCTGTTACAATTAAGGATAGCTATTTAAATATGGCACAAATCATTAACGAAGATCCTACTTGTGTTATAAGAGCAAAAGAAGCTATTAAAAAGCTTGGATATAATCCAGTTACATCTCCTATTAGAGGAGGCACAGATGGTGCTAAATTAACTCAAATGGGTTTAAAAACTCCAAATCTAGGTACAGGTGGATATAATTACCATGGACCATATGAAATGGCTTGCTTAGAGGAAATGGAGCTTGTAGCTAAAATTTTAATAGAGATAGCAAAAGAGAGTTAATAATCTCTCTTTTTCTTTTTATATTGTAATTTTATTTTATAGGGTTATAATAAAATAAAGGGAGGAAACGATATTAATTTAATATCAAGAGGTCTATGTTACAAAAATTTATTAAAAACAAAGATTTGATTACTATAATTGCTTCAATTGTAGGAATTGCATTAGTCGCGCCTGATATTATTGGACTACTTGGACAAGAAGTTACTACTTATGTCTATCATTTTGTACTTTATGCAACATTAGTATGTGCTTTAGTTTATGTATTAGTCTTTGCTTTACTAAATAAAGAATTAGATAATAAATCTTTAATTTGTCCTTTATGCTTATTATATGCTGGACCTATAGTTGTCTCACTATATAATATCTTAGAAGCTGAAGCATATTCTAATATTTACTATTTAGCATTATACACTTTCTCAATTGTAATTTTTATCTTTTTCGTATTAAATAAAAAGCCAAAGTTTAAAATTGCAGTATATGTTGCCATAAGTATTATTCTAGCATTTAATCTTGTATCAGTTTTCACTGGTTCTGCAAATAGTCTAGCAAGACTAATTATGGGATTACTTATTGTATTTAATCTCCATGTAAATTCATCAAAAGAAAAGAAAGAGGAATTAAAGAATGAAAATATCTAAAATTATATCACTTATTTTTAGCATATTAGCTGTTATCTTAGCATTCTTTAGCTTCATTGAGTTAAGTAAGGTTGAAGGAAATCCTGATTATACTTTAGTTAATGAATGTAAGCTATATGCATCATCATTTTTAGGATTTGCAATTGTTGCGATAATTATTACTATCATTAAAAAGGAAAAACAAATTGTTGTTCCTTTACTAGGATTTGTTACAACAGGTATTTATTTTGTAAGAAATATATTTGGAGAAATTCCTTTCCATCAAACAGTATTAGAAATCATTACTCCAACTGAAAACACTTCTGTATTAACAATTTTATTATTCATGGCATTCTTAGCATTTATCATTGTATCAGTTGTAAAAAATTATAATTGGTCAAGATGGTATGTTGTTGGATACTTTATCTTACTTCTTCTTTCAACATTAAAGTTCTTACCATACATAGCATTTGATGATACTCAATTGGCTTATTCATTAGTATCTTATTCAATGATTTCAGGCTATTTAGCATTCTTAGCATTCTTCTTCCCAACTTATGAAAAAAAGAAAGTAGAAAAAAAGGAAGAAGCTAAAGAATTAATTGAAGAGCCTAAGAAAGAAGCTTAATAAAAACAAAAGACGGTTCAAACCGTCTTTTTTTTACTCTTCATCTAGTAATTCTAATATTTCTTCTTTTGTTAGCTTATGAGTTGAATCTTCTGAATTAACAATTGATGATGCTAATTCCTTCTTTAAGTTTTGAAGCTTAACAACCTTTTCTTCAATTGTATCCTTACAAATGATTTTTACAACATAAACATCCTTTGTTTGACCAATTCTATAGGCT